>Ga0116230_10008215_pt1 | contig 10310 bp, 10 predicted proteins | sample S1TSphfallax_3_FD_88678 | JGI IMG/M metagenome (GOLD analysis project Ga0116230, IMG submission 88678) | Host-associated microbial communities from peat moss isolated from Minnesota, USA - S1T2_Fd - Sphagnum fallax MG | ecosystem: Host-associated > Plants > Peat moss > Unclassified | place...
TGCTTCGGTTGCAGCCAAAGCTTGCTGACTGGCAACGGGCATGAGAGGGAGGCATGCCAGAGCGACCAGTAAATATACTTGCATATGTCTTGTCACAAAAGCCGCCTTTCTTGAGCTGCCTAACTAGTTGAGAATGTACTTTGTTTTGATGATGGGACTGGTATAAGTTTGTTTGAACATCATTTGATTGGTAAATCCTGCTCCAAAAAAATATAACGGTGCCGGTAGTGTAACTGTCACCTGGGTCGTGGCCTGGACAAATGGAGTCTGACCGGTCGGAGGATTGCCGCCAAAGTCGTTGTAATTGACTGTGCCGTTAGCCAGAGTGATTGGACTGATGAAATATCCGTCTGTTTTGTGGTTATTTACCGAAGCTTGAGCAAATTGCAGGGCTTTTGAGGCACTGGCTTGCTGGGCGGCGGCGCGCACAACATCGCGACAGGCTTTATCATTGACCGAACAGCCAAATATGAGCAGGCATATATCGGCGGCAAATACTCCCAGCAAAACAAACAAGAAGCTGGTGATAGCCACTTCAGCCAGACTAAAACCGCTGCTCTTCCTGATTATATTGGCTGCTTCTCTTTTATTCATTTATTCAGGCCTTGTGGCACCTCGGCGCTATACTGCGACCTTACCGTTACTGGAAAAGGCGCTGTCAGGCCCGGTACATTGATGCCACCACCACCAAAAGGCACAGTAACAAGAGGTTGAATCTGGCCATTGATTTCAACTTGTATATCGTAAATATTATTGTCCGTGTCGGCGGCTGCACTGAGAGCCGTGCGACTGGTACCTCGGGTGGTGGCACCGGATTGTACATTGGTCTGGACGATGTAAACATTGACCGGCGGCACAATAGCTATGCCCTGGAAGCCTGCCGTAGCTTTGGTGGCCCAGAGGTCGGCTGTGTTTACCGCCGAGACGCCTATGGAAGAATCATTTTGAAAGGTCTGGCACTGTGCCGCCTGGAGTGCGGCTTCTCTTGCAGCGTTCCACAAAAAGCCAAAGCGCATTGTGCAGGTGGCTACAACTATCAGAGGGAAGCACATCATTATTATCAACCAGAGTGCGACAGGCATCTCTGCCATAGTAGTGCCGCGTTTACAACGTGGGTAAAGGTTTATCCGTGTGCTTCCCATGATCCTCAACCTGATAAAAATATGATGCCTTATCCCTGTACCAGTGTCGTCAGCTGTCTCAAGACATTGTTGAAGGTGCCGTTGAGACTGGTACTGGCAGCGCTCGGAGGGCTACCGGTCGGCCAGTTTATGATATACAGGGCTCCTCCATGACCTGCCGTATTTACAAGGCCTCCGGGAACGGTGTCGCTATATTGAGCCTGCAGATATGGTGTCATTTGGCCATTTTGTTGATCGATGCTCACCATAAATATTGGTATACCCTGATTGTTGCATTGTGTGGCAACATTCATAGCATCTGACAGGGCTTTGCCGTTGCTTGTCGGATCCGGATATAAATCGCCGGCCAGATCCCTGGTCGGTACTTTATCGGTTATGACGACAATGGCTTTCATAGCGCCTGTGCGACTTGTATTTTCACTGGTCAGATCGTTGTATGCCTGGGTGAGACCATCCGCCAGGTTACAACCGCCGTTCGGTACCATCCAATTAGCTGGTACAGCACCGATTGTTGTGGGCGGTGTCAGCTGGTTGACGATAGTAGTCAAATTGTTGGCGCTCCTGGTGGGGGCTATATGAGGCAGTGCATAAGTTGTATTTCCTGCCACAGGATAGGCCCAGGATACAGTCGGTGCTGTCAGAGTGTCGGTGGCACTGGTGCCGGCTCTATCGGAAAATGCGACAAAGCCAAAATGACAGTCAGAAGTCTGAGAAACTTTATTCATAAAGCTGACCAGGGCTGACTCGAGAGATGCTTTTGGTTGCAGATTTTTATAAGCATTGAGTTGATAAACAGCCTGGTATCCAGGTTGAGAGGCATTGGCTAGAGTTTGAGAAATCCACGCCGTCGGCGCTGTGCCACCATTTTCCATATTGCCGCGAGCAGATTCTACAAGGTAATCCAGAGAGGGAAAGGGATATCCAGGATTATTTGGATCTACATATCCGGCAAAGTGAGCATTGCCATCCAGATTTACAACCAGATCGGTAAAGAGTGTAACCGGTGCGCCATAAATATTTGTTGTCTCGTAATCGATGATGCTCGGATTGGTGTAGTGAGCATATGCGGGCGGCACCACAGCATCGGCGATAGTGGATAGTGTAGAACGCCACCAGGGCATCGGCGCAGGGCCTATGACCGGACCTGGCAATAGCGTGACATTACCGTAGGCACCGCCGGGGGAGCCTGCGTAGCCTGGCCCGGCAGTCAATCCCGAAACACCAACTCCGCCGGAGGGTGGGCCACCTGGTGGTGCATCCCCTGGGCCGCTGTAGTTTGTGATACCGCGCAACGGTACCGTGTTACCAGTCGGACCGACTTCGCTAAATTCTTTTGGACAATTGCTCGTGCGTGTGTCGCCCGCGGCGTCAAGGTTTTGTGGTGCCATGCCATTGACCTGACTACCGATTACTCCGGGACATATCGTGCCGTTGATGCTGCCTTCAGAACCAGATCCCGGTCCTGTTCCGGGGATAGAATAAATAATGTTGTTATTGGTGGTCTGATCCCAGTGCCTGCGGACCATTGTCACATTAGTCTGGTCATCGAGAGATCCGGTTGTGTTGTAGACAACTACTAGATCGAGAGCCGGCATACCAGCCATGGCCTCGGCGGCCAGAGTGTATGTCGAAACACCGATCGAGCCGAAGCCGCCGCTGAAGAGGGGGTAAGCATAAGCACCATAGACGCGTAAAACGTTTCCCTGGTTGCCAGCGGTCGGAGGTTGCTTGGTCACCGGATCATCAAACTCAAAATAGACTGCAGTCTGACCCGGAGCCGGGCTCAACGAGCCAGAACTACTGGCCAGGACCACCTGATTATTCAATGACTGCCCCAAAACGGAGTTCATCTGCAATATATTCATCGCTACGGTGGTGGCCTGAGCCTGAGCCTGCGCGCCGGTTTGACTGGTCGAAGCCATCGACACACCGCCGGCTAGACTGGCCAGTTCAAGACAATGCTTGAGCTGTTCTCTAGCAAGCAGAATGCGACTCATCTCATAGGAAACCATTCCGAGAGAGCCGACCACAAAAATAGCTATGACGATATTCAAGGCCAGTGCTACCTGGCCTTTAGATTTCCGCAAGGGCTTTCCCTCCGCACTATCTTATTAATAGTCCCTCATTTTCAACATACCATGCCCGCAGATCAGCCGGAGTTCGCCTCTGTCTACATTTAATCAACTAATAAATTGCAGTATCGTCTCAGCTATTTGGTTACCGAATGGTAAAAATAGGATGGCTCATAGGCTACAGCCGGTGCAATCTTTTTGGATCTGATTTATCGGTCGCCTTATTTGATTGCCGCTAATTTTTTGACGGCTACTGTGTTCTCTATCACACCTATGCCGGCTGCTTCCATGCGGACGATGTCGCCATCTTTTAGCCAGGGATATCTGGCAGGACTGATTTCGGCGCCGGTAGCCGGATCGACTTTAGCCGTGAATTCTGCTATGCAACCGTTGCCTACAGTGCCGGAGCCAAGAAGATATCCGGGCTGGATGGCAATATTTTGCAGGCCCAAAAAGGTAAAGATGCGAGGGAAACTCCAGGCTGCTTTTTCACCACTTTGTGGATGAGTGTGATACAGAGTCAAATAATTTGAATCGGAGCGAACTTCGCCGTTGACGGTCAATTTGAGTGCCATATCCATGACACCATTTTCGTCCATTTTCAGTTCTGATGCTTTGACAAGTTTTGGACCGATAGTTTTACCGATCACAAATTTAGAGTTTGCCGGACCGAGACCGTCCATGTCTTTCTTTTGGATGTCACGGCAGGACCAGTCATTGAGGATGGTCAGATAGCAGTGCTCTCTAAAATATTTCACAGCATCATTAATGTTGGTGAGAAGTGCTTCTTTTGTCGCCAGACATCCGATTTCAAATTCGTAATCGGGGGCTTTTGTACAGGCCGGGATGGTCACCACATCACCAGATGCGTACATTTTATCGGCTGGTAAATCAATGATGTAATAAGCGGCATGGTCATACCAGAAAGGCGATACTGCCGCCCCTCTTTTGTCTCTAATTTGTTTAACGTGGGTTTCAAAGCCAAGAAAGTCGAGGAGTATTTTGGGCTCTGGTACTGTTAAGCCAAAAAGCTGGACAGTATTGGCAGAATTTTTATAGAGCATGACCGGCCTCATAATATGCATTCTTTGAAAGACTAAATCTTCTCATGCTTTGCTGGGCCTGCCCTCAAATCTCAACCTTGCCCTTATAAAGGGAGACAATGTGGCTGTAACAAGAGATGACAAGAGTCTTGCCCTTTGTTTTCCTTAAATAGGCATTCAGGTGACCGATCGGATGAAGTTGTTTAATAGCTTTGAGCTGATAAATTAGTCTATACCGGCTGTATTGCCCGGGGGTAAAAGTACAAAGTATGGCAACACAACATAGCGAAGCCTTTGAAAAACTGGTAGCGGAGATCAAACCGCGCATAACAGAGATCAGTATTGATCAAGTTTTGCAGTATCAAAAAAATAAACGCGACTTTCATTTTATCGATGTGCGCGAAGACCACGAATGGGTTGAGGGTCGGGCTCAAGGGGCCGAGCATCTTGGACGCGGCATCATCGAGCGCGATATCGAAAAAGTCGTCCCGGACAAAAACAAACTAATCGTCTTGTACTGTGGTGGCGGCTATCGATCAGCTTTAAGCGCCGACAATCTGCAAAAGATGGGTTATACAAAAGTCTTGTCTATGGCCGGTGGTATCAGAGCCTGGCGAGAACGCCAGCTGCCGGAGGACAAAGCCTGATGGACAGCGTCTCTGTGATGATGTTTGAAATGGCTCGTATGCAAAAAAACGATCCGCGTGGATTTTATTTGATGATCGGTTGTGTCACCATGCTCGCCTTTTTAGCTCTCACCATCTTTGGTGGCTTCATTTATTATCTTTATCGAGGCAGCGGTAAGCCCAAGTCTGACTGATAATCAGACGAAATACAGCGTTTTGGCCATTTAAAAGAAGTCAAGAGTTGCTCAAATCGGTGATACTGCCCATAATATCAGTGTCATTATTTACCAGCTAGAAGGTCTTTTCATGGCAGAGGCAAAACGCGAAGAAGCAGATTTAAGTTTTGGAGGATTGGGCAGCAACCCCGTCGATCTAGAAGGACTTGAGCAGCTCTTAGAATTTGGGCATGTAGAACTGGTAGAAAATCCCAGCTCGAAGGTTTTCACCGGCGCAGAAGTTGCCACCGTAGATGCTACCGTTAGCAGCGGCACAGTAAGCTCAGAGATCAAGCTAATCTTGGATTTGCTTGGTCAGATCGAGACTATTAATGAGCTTGTTTTAGAAACAGGCTATAAGCTTCACAAAGCTCACGATCGTATGGTTGATCTTGAGTTTCAAGTAAAGCAGCAAGAAAAGATGGCTCAACGCATAGTCGAGCTGGAAGCCGAAGTATCCAAGATTACCGAAATGGAAACCTGGTTGGATGCGGTCATCAATGAAAACGATCGACTGAAAAGACCTTTATGGAAAAAGGTCTTTGGTATCAAGACAAAGTAAAAGATTTACCTCCGGTATGTTGGTTGGTGTTGGTGGAGCGGTCAGATTTTTATCTGGCCGTTCCTTTTTTTTTGGGCTGAGGGCCTGAACTTTTCGATGGTCTAAATTGGCTGCGTATGAGATGGAGTGAAGCTTCATTTGCAGCTCGGTTGGTATTTATCCAGTACGGCAAAAATCGTGGAACAATCAGTCAGTCCAATTGTTCGCCAATCCTGTAAATCATTCATTTCGGTACAAAAAATATCGTTTTCTTCCTGATCGCTGTCTATTAAAAGGGCACGCTTGTTTGAGAGCAAAAAGTCGTGGGGCTTTTCCGATTCGTTTTCTATGTCCAATTCCTGGTCACCGTTGATCAAAGTTTCCAGTTGTTCGATCAAACTATTGATGGCTATAGAATTGAACAATGGGCAGGCCAGATCATTACCCACTTCTTCGCGCAGACAATCTTCAAGTTCTCCAGCCACCAGGCTCAGGCGGTTGAAACCCAGTGAGCCAGCCGTTCCGCGCAGTTGGTGCGATCTGTCCGCGGAGCTTTGCAGACCCCAGATGTCGCCATTTTGTTGAGCTGCTTTATTTGGTTGAATGGGCTTGCGTACTATCAGCTCAACATGCAATACATTTCTTACATTGGCCAGTGTTTGTGGCGAGTAAGAAGAGCCGGAGCAAAAAACAATAGGAAATTTGACACCGCGTTCGCGCAATGTCTTAAATGCCCCTTTTTTGCTAGCGCAGACGGCAGGACATTTCTCTAGTCCAAGGGGACAGAGAAGATGTTGAAGTCGAGTAAAGACGCCTGTAGTTCTAGACTAGCGCCTGGCGAGGCATACGGTTATCCCCCTGCCGGGGTATATAGCATCGTCATAAGAATGATTGCGATAACGCTTTACGGTTAGCCTATTAGCGCAGTTCTTTCCATAAAAATGTATAGGCCAGCGCCTCCATAAAAGCCTTTTGTTTATGGTCGGCTGCGGCTCCGTGACCGCCTTCGATATTTTCATAATATAAAAAATTATGGCCTTCTTCGTTCAGTCTGGCAGCCATTTTTCTGGCATGCCCGGGATGAACCCGGTCATCACTGGTTGCTGTAGTGATCAGTATCGGCGGGTATGTTTTATCTTTGACAAGATTTTGATAGGGAGAGTATTTGCCAATGTAGGCCCATTGATCAGCCTGATCCGGATCTCCATATTCACCCATCCAACTGGCGCCTGCCAGAAGATGATTGTATCTGCGCATATCCAGAAGTGGTGAGCCGCAGTGTATGGCCCCAAATAAGTCCGGTCTCTGGGTCAACATCACCCCCATGAGCAAGCCACCGTTAGAGCGGCCCTCTATACCGAGGTGAGGAGGACTCGTTACTTTGCGCTCGATCAGATTTTCAGCCACGGCAATAAAATCATCATAAGCCCTTTGTCTGTTCTCTTTACGCGCCTGCTCATGCCATCGGGGGCCAAATTCGCCTCCACCGCGGATATTGGCCACGACATAAACTCCGCCTTTCTCAAGCCATGCTGCGCCTATCAGGGGATCATAAGCAGGCAAAAGAGAAATTTCAAAGCCGCCATAGGCATGAAGGAGAGTTGGATTATTGCAGCCTTTGCTCAATCCCTTTGGTCCAATCTGAAAATAGGGCACGGTGGTGCCGTCTTTTGACCTGGCCTCAAATTGCTGGATCTCAAGATTGTCTGATTTAAAGAAAGCCGGAGCGCTTTTGATCAATTCGCGCTCAGCAGTACCGGCAACTCCCAGATAAAGGCTGGCTGGTGTCAAAAAATCCTGGCTGGCAAGAAAATAATCGTCTGATTCGTCGGCGTCGATGCCGGCAAGCGATATGCTTCCAAAGGCTGGTGCATCGAGCTTTTCTCTCGTCCATTTGCCATTTTTACAAGCCAGTATGTAGGGGCGGCTTTTAACATTATCCAGTTCTACGAGGAGCAAATAATTTTTAGTGGCGCTTGTGCTGTCCAGCGACTTTTTATCGGTTGGCTCAAATAGGATAGAAAAAGTCCGCTCACCTCGCAAATATGCCGCAAAATCAGCGGCCAAAAGACTACCGGACTTATACGATTTGCCCCCGACAGTCCAATCGGAGCGCAGGCGCAACAATATGTTTTTATCGTAGGTGTCCAGCACGGCGTCAGACGGCTTGTCTATTTTGACTAATTTGTCGTCTTGCCGTAAAAAAACGTTGTCTGAAAAAAAGGTCGGTTTTTCAGTAATCAAATCATATGTCTGACCATGATCATGATCTACGCTTGCACTGACACCGACATCTGTTGACTGGCCTTCAAATAATGTGCGGGCCTGCGATAAAGGAGTGCCCCTCTTCCACTCTTTTATTATTCGCGGATAACCGGACGTGGTCATCGAGCCGGCACCAAAATCGGTGCCCACATATAATGTATCTCGGTTGCGCCAGGTGACATCGCTTTTTGCTTCGGGCAGATAAAATCCGCTCGCTACAAATTCTTTTTTTGTCAGGTCAAATTCGCGCACGACCGAGGCATCACCACCGCCGCGGGAGAGAGATATCAGGGCTCGGTCATAATCATGATATAAAATATCGGCGCCTTCCCAGACCCAGTTTTCTTTTTCGGCTGCAGCCAACTGATCAAGATCCAGGACAGTTTCCCAGTCTGGCTTGGCTTTTTTGTATTCGGCCATACTGGTGCGTCGCCACAGACCGCGAGCGTTTTTATCATCGCGCCAGAAGTTGTAAAAGTACTGGCCGTGCTTGGTCACAGATGGTATACGGTCATTAGAGTCAAGGATGGTGAGCAGTCTTTTTTTTGTTTCTTCAAAAGTCGGTTGTGCTTCCAAAAGTTTTGTAGTTATTGCATTTTGACCTTTTACCCAGGTCAGAGGCTTATCCCCCAACACATCTTCCAGCCAGATGAAGGGATCATTTTCTTGGACGATAGTTTTACTTTTATCGGATGTACTTTGAGTAATTGTCTCAGCCTGACAAATTGAGCCTGGAGTAAAACTTCCAGCCGCCAAGATTGTTGTCGTTATAGCTAGAGCTTGCAGTGCCAGTCTTTGCAGTTTTGACATCGATAAAAGTCCTTGTTTGATTTATTTTGCCAGCTCAGGTCAGGCCTTCCATTGTAAAAGCATGATCTGGTAACTGGCGGTCAATTATTATTTTGGTGTAGCAAGTGCGTTCGATTACATGAAAAGGTTCTTTGATCTGCTGTCCCGCCAGATAAGGCCGTAATTTGAGCCAGCGTATAAAGCCTTTTAGTGATTTAAAAGCCTGGTTGGAAACCCACTCTGCTGCGTTTTCTCCTTCCCCGACCATAAACTGTTCAAATATTTTGAGAACAACATATCTGGATGTGGAGATCCATAAATCAAGATCATGTTCATCTTCTTGTCTCAGGTGAAAACAATCTTCTCCCCCCAGACTTTCGGTGCCGACGTATATCAAGGCTTTTTGATCGGTCAATTTGCGACCGATAGCTTCCTGCATCAATAGAGCCGGGACAGCTCCGCTTACTCCCCTGCTGAAACCTGTAGCCCCGGCAATTGTCGCTGCTAAATTTTTAGACGAAATCGTCTTGCGGAAGGCATACTTTTTATAAGTTTTTTTACCATCGCACCAGATTATCGACGTCCGCGGCGGGGTTTTGCGCGTGCCGGGCTCGATCCATTCGAAGCGAAAAAAATTGGGACGTCTAAAAAGTGTATTGAAAAATAAGCGTGATTGAATCTCACTGGGCGTGCCTGGAGCGAGAATCGACTCTACATAGCCGCAGTCTTGATAAGAACCAAAGCGGCTATATTTTTGGCCCAGGCGACTGATGATTTCTTGAGCATCGAGTTCTTCTGCCATGGTCACCCTTCGCCTGGTCCAGGCCACACTGGCCTATGGTCTGTATTTTAGCGCAAGAGACACTGGTGCATAGGCAATCCAGTGAAAGTCCTGTCAAGGTGCTCTATTGTCAAGCGCCTTCTGCTAACAGCTCCTGCCACTAATATAGAAAAACGCCGCCTCTAGTATGATCGCCCTGTCGAGTATTCTTCGAGGAGCCTTCTATGGCCGTCTCTTTGTCTGATCATTTTCGTCAATCCCCCAAATTTATCGCCTTGTCGCTCTCTCTAGCCTTCTTGACCTCCGGCATGAGCCCGGCTCTCAAGGCCCAGCCGGCTCTGGCCAGCACTAAAAAGTCCGATCCGGCCGTTTCTAACTCAAGCAGTCAAACGGCTGCACCGGAGTCAAAGGCTTCCGCCGGTAAAAAATCGGGCAACGCCGGTGTTTATCAACGGTTGCCTCTGACAGCCACCCCCGAACGATACGATCTTTATTTCGAGCCAAATTTTGATGGTGGCGATTTTGAAGGCACTGAAACCGTTTATCTCAAAGTATTGGAGAGCACTAAACAAATTGTTCTCAATAGTCTGGATTTGAGCATCTTCGAAGCATCCATCGCTCGTAGTGAAAAAACTCACGGTGATTGGGTCAAAGCAGATATTGAGCGCAATAAGGAGCGCGAAACGGTAGCTTTTAAATTTGCCAAGGCGCTTGCCCCGGGGCGTTATGAGTTATCGGTCAAATTTAGCGGCAAATTTTCGGATAAATTGTGCGGTTTCTATCTTTCCACTTTTAAAGACAAAGATGGCAAAGAACTGAAAATGGCATCGACTCAA
>Ga0116230_10008216_pt1 | contig 10310 bp, 10 predicted proteins | sample S1TSphfallax_3_FD_88678 | JGI IMG/M metagenome (GOLD analysis project Ga0116230, IMG submission 88678) | Host-associated microbial communities from peat moss isolated from Minnesota, USA - S1T2_Fd - Sphagnum fallax MG | ecosystem: Host-associated > Plants > Peat moss > Unclassified | place...
CATGACAAGCCCCCGACGGATTTTCATTTTGACACTTGAATGAAGGATTTATGTTTATCCAGCCTGAACCGCGGCGCAATAGGCGGTCTCACTTTTTGCCCGCCGAAAACGAACTCCGGTCAACTAGGCGTCCGCGGCGCCACAGTGGGCGCAAACCCTATTCGTCCGGTCTAAGGTAGCCGTGGGGGGGACAGCGGAAGGCGGATCATGCGTGTATTTTTCACCGGGACCACGCAATTCATCGGCCGACCCGTCGTTGCGGACCTCATAAGTTCAGGTCACGAGGTAGTAGGGCCTATTTGCAGCGATGGCGCACGGTGGAGGCGCGCAAATATATTCTAGTCTCATCATGCTCTATTGAAACGGCGCCGGAGATATTTGCCCGCAACCCGGAATTATAGGCGACAAACCTTCTGAATACATCCGACAAATTGGTAGCTCCAAGCGCTAGCCGCCGCCAGAGTCGTAAGATCGGCTACGCCCGGCGTTCGCAGTTGTGTTCTGCGATGGCGGGCCACGACTGATGAAGATGAGCACTATCTCTACGCTATCACCCTACCATCTGTGGTCTATCGTTCCTGGCGCCGCGAGCGGGATAGACGGCTGCGTGCCATTTCCGTCCGCCGGAGAAGAGTTCATATTTCCTCGAAGTGTCCACCATCCCCAAAAGACTCAATCTTTGCATCTAAGAGCGCGCGATACAGTGTATCGGTAATCAGCGCATTCTTAATTCCCATGTTCGGGTCGACCCACATGTGGACGCTACCTAGTTGCGCTTTGTCGAACACGAATGTCTCATAGTTTTCGTATTGTGGAAACCACGCGCCTTTATCCGGCGGTATCGGCTTCCATGTTGCCGTCGTCTTCTCGCGGTTCACTGCGTCGAGCAGTACGGTAGTGAACAGCAAGTAGAATCGCCCAGCAGGGTCGCCCTCGCTCCAGACACACTCAATGGGAAAATATTGAATGTCTGTCTGAAAGCGCTCCACGATGTCTATGAAACGGCGAGTGACCATGTACATGTGCCCAGCGTTGTCGAAGTCGAGCACCTTTCGAAGCCGTCTTGTCAGGCGCATTTTGGTCGGCATGTTGACCACGGATACGCGAGCGCCGCCGCCGAAGATTTCGCGGGGCGTAAGATTCCCGAACGGCAGACGATAGGCGGCCGGTAGAGGCTCTTCGAATGACAGGGCTTCCATATCGCCGTCGAGCGCCTCGACGCCGTATCGATGTTGCCCGATTGGTTTTGGGATCAGGAAACGAGCCACCCGCCGCATGCTCCTTCGTGTTGGCCTTCCGACAAGTCAGTAGGCTACCCCGCCTGAAACGGACAACTCTTACCGTAATTATGACGGCGAGATAATCGTGGCGCGGCCCTCGGGTCGGTTTGCTGAGGTCGGTCAATGGGTTAGAACGGCGACGCCGGAATGGGATGGGGCCGCTTTTCCAGAAAGGTCAACTCAATCATTTCTACGGCCCAACCAGGCCGTTATGTTCCTTGGGCTAGCTGTCTCGCCTGGGACCCAAAAGTAAACTTGACGACGCCGCGTGCCCAGCTTTGTTCCGAGCTGGCGGACGGGGTGGGATTCGAACCCACGGTGGGCGTAAACCCACGGCGGTTTTCAAGACCGCTGCCTTAAACCACTCGGCCACCCGTCCGTTGGGGTCGCTTCTAGCAGCCCAGGCGGGGCCGCTTCCAGGGGCGAGCTTTAACACCGTCGCAAGGAGTTTATCCGACAGTATCGGCCGTGCCGAAAGGGGCAGGGCTATGGGCGCTTCGCCAGATCGCGCGTTGAATGTCATTGGCCGAGCGGTCGGGCTTGGCCTTCTGGCCGCCTTGGCCGCCTGCGCGAGTGGTCCGCGACCAGAGAGCCTTGGGGCCGGCGGCCTCCATGGGACCATGAAGCCCTATGAGGTGAATGGCGTCGTGTATCGCCCGCGCGCCCAGCCCAATTATGACGAGGTTGGCATCGCCACGTGGTACGGGGCGCAGTACCACAATCGACAGACCGCCGATGGCGAGATCTTCAATATGGACAGGGCCTCGGCGGCACACACGACCTTGCCGCTACCCTGCATCGTCGAGGTCACCAATCTCGACAACGGACGGCGCATCAGAGTCAGGGTGAATGATCGGGGCCCCTTTGTCAGGGGACGGATCCTTGATCTGTCTCGCGAAGGCGCCAAGGAGCTCGGCTTTTATATGAAGGGCTCGGCGCGGGTGCGGGTGCGCTATGTCGGTCCTGCGCCGGCGCTAGGCGGTGGGTCCCTCGAAATGGTCGCCTACCAACCGCCGACGCCCCCCCCGCCAACCTACGTGGCGCCCGCCGCATACGAGCCGCCCCCTGCGCCTGTATTGGCGCCGGCCACGGGCCAAGCCCGTGTGCAGGCGGCCGCGTTTGGCGAGCGCGCCCATGCGGAGGCGGCGGCCGCCGCTCTGGGGGGCCTCGGCGACGTACAGATCGAGCCTCTTGAACGTGGCGGCGCGACGCTTTGGCGCGTGATCGTTCAGGGGCCGCCCGGTGAGGACGCCCGGTCCCTGGCCGCGGCCTTGGCCAGCTCGGGTTATTCCGGCGCCAAGATCCTGAGCCGCGAGTAGAAGCGCCCTGGACATTGGCGGGGCTTATGGCCAGCCTGCTGCGTGATGCCAGGTGGTCTTTTCATTACCTTTGAGGGCGGGGAGGGGACAGGAAAGTCCACTCAGGCCGCGCGCCTCGCGGCAAGGCTCCGCGGGGCCGGCCGGCAGGTCATTGTGACGCGCGAGCCTGGCGGATCCCCGGGCGCCGAGGCCATCCGGAACCTGTTGGTGGCGGGAGACATAGATCGCTGGTCGCCTCTGACCGAAGCGCTCCTTGTGAACGCCGCCCGACGCGATCACATCGAGCGCATTATCGGACCGGCCCTCGCGGCGGGGGCCGTCGTGATTTCTGATCGTTTCGCTGATTCGACTCGCGCCTATCAGGGCGTCGCGGGCGGTGTGCCCGCTGACGTGATCGCGGCGCTGGAGGCCGCCGTCCTCGGTGAATTACGCCCAGATCTGACCCTCATTCTGAACCTCCCCGTGGCGGCGGGTCTCGCCCGCGCGGCCTCCCGGGCGACCGGGGAGGGTCGTTTCGAAGCCAAGGGTGAGGCCTTTCATGCCCGTCTGAGCGAAGCGTTCTTGCGGATCGCCGCCGCTGAACCTGATCGTTGCGCGCTGATCGACGCTGTCGGCGAGCCTGACGCGGTGGAGACTCGAATTTGGTCTCACGTGGCGCCAAGGCTTGTCCATGGTTGAGGCCATTCCCCACCCACGGGAGACATTCGACTGGGCGGGGCCAACCGAGCATGAGGAGGGATTCCTGAGCGCCCTTGCGCGTGGCCGGTTGCACCACGCCTGGATGATCACCGGACCCCCGGGCGTCGGCAAGGCGACCTTCGCCTATCGCGCGGCGCGGCGGCTGCTTGGGGCGGCGCCGGACGCGCAACGCGGGCTTCTGGGATCATCGCCGGTGGATCCGGTCAGCCGCCAGATTCTCGGGCGCGCCCACCCCGACCTCTTGGTGCTGCAACGCGATCCCGAGGACGGCAAGACCAGGCGCAACATCCCGGTGGAAGAGGCGCGAGATCTCTCGGAGTTCTTCTCCAAGTCGCCCGCCGCCGCGCCCTACCGTGTGGCGATCATCGATACGGCGGACGACCTCAATACCGGCGCCGCCAATGCCCTGCTCAAGACCCTGGAGGAGCCGCCGCCGCGCGGCGTCATTTTTCTCCTTACGACCTCTCCAGGGGCGCTCCTGCCAACGATACGGTCCCGCTGCCGTCGGCTCGCCGTCCTCACCCTCGCGCGGGACGTGGCGGCGCCGTGGGTGGCGCAACGCGCGGACGTCTCCGGGAGCGACGCGAGGCGCTTGTTGGACATGACGCTGGGCGCTCCGGGAGCGGCCTGGCGCCTCGCCAATCTGGACGCGCTAAGCGCCGCGGATACGGCCGCGCGCCTCGTGGCGGCACTGCCCGCCGGGGACGAACGCGCTGCCTTGGCCCTGGCGGAGGGCTTCCGCGGGGCCCAGGGGGCAACGCGTTTTGGGCTCATGTTTGATTGTCTCGCCGGCGCGGTGAGGGCGCGGGCTCTAAGCCAATTGGGGGATAGTGACGGCAACGCTCGTGCCGACGCCTGGTCCCGCGCCTGGACCGAGATGATGGCGGTTCGTGAACGGGTCGAGGCGGTCAATCTAGATCGGGGGGAGGCCTTTCTCGTCACTCTATCCCGACTTCAGGCCCTGGGCTGAGGGCCTCAAGCCATGCTCATCGACAGCCATGCGAACCTCCACGCGCCGCAGTTTGATGCTGATCGTGAGGCGGTCATCGCGCGGGCCCGCGCCGCCGGGATCGGGCTTATGGTGAGCATCTGTGACCGGCTCGCCTCCTTCGACGCCATCCATGCCATCGCCATGAGCCACCCCGATATTTACGCGACGGTCGGCGTCCACCCCCATGAAGCCAAGGATGATCCAGAGCTCGCCGTTGAAACGCTCGTCGACCTGGCGGGAAGAGACAAGGTGGTCGGCATCGGCGAGACGGGACTGGATTTTCACTATGATCTCAGTCCCCGGCCCATCCAGGAGGCCGTGTTCCGCGTTCATATCGACGCGGCGAGGCTGACCGGGCTTCCCTTGATCGTCCATACGCGCGAGGCCGATAGCGTGATGGCGGAAATCCTCGAGTCCGAATTTGCCCGGAGACCGTTCCGCCTGCTCATGCACTGCTACACCTCGGGCGCGGATCTCGCCCGGCGCGCCGCCGCCATGGGCGCCTGGTTTTCAGTGAGCGGGATTGCGAGCTTCAAGGGAGCGACCGATGTGCGCGCCGTGATCGCGGGCATGCCAGCTGACCGGATCATTGTGGAAACCGACTGTCCATACCTGGCCCCGGTTCCGCTACGCGGGCGGCGCAACGAGCCGGCCTTTTTGCCTCATGTGCTGGCCGCCTTGGCGCAGGTCAGGGGCTGGTCTCTTGCCGAGGCGGAAGCTCGCACCGAGGCTGCTTTTTTCGATCTGTTCCACAAAATCCCGCACCCCAAGAGCGCCGCTGCATGAGTTCGCGACTTGAGTTCGTCATCCTCGGCTGCGGGTCATCCGGCGGCGTTCCGCGCGCGGACGGAGATTGGGGCGCGTGCGATCCCGCTGATCCCCGCAATCTGCGCTCGCGCTGCTCCCTGCTGGTGCGCCGACTCGGGGGCGACGACCCCGACGCGCAGACGACCGTCGTTGTTGATGCCGCCCCAGAATTTCGCCAGCAAATGGTCGCGGCAAAGGTGCGCCGACTGGACGGGCTTCTTCTCACCCACGATCACGCCGATCAATGTCACGGCATAGACGACATTCGCGCATTCGCGCTTCGCCAACGGCAGAAGATTGGCTGTTGGACCGATGACGAGACGGCGCGGACTTTCGGCCGGCGGTTCGACTATATTTTCGGGGGAGGGGGGCTATACCCAGCGATCGCCATACGTCACGCCGTGCCCCGCCACGGCCAACTCTTCGCGATTGAGGGTCCCTCCGGCCCAATTTCCGCAATGACTTTCGATCAGGATCACGGTCTCATCCGCAGCCTCGGGTATCGATTCGGCGGTCTCGCCTATTCAAGTGACGTTGTGAATCTACCCGAGAGCGCGTTCGAGTCCTTGAGGGATCTGGACGTTTGGATCGTTGATGCGCTCAGATATTCGCCTCACCCCACGCATGCCCACGTGGCCAAGGCCCTGGGCTGGATCGCGGAGGTGAAGCCCCGGCGCGCTATATTGACCAATCTGCATATCGATCTGGACTATCGGGAACTGGCGGCTCAATTGCCGGACCATGTGGAGCCCGCCTTTGATGGCCTTCGTCTCGAGCTCAGCCTCTAAAGGGATGGCGCTATGATGCGCCTGGCGTTCCTCGCCTCCAACAATGGCAGCAGCTTTCGCGCCATCGTGCGCGCCATGGAGGCTGGCGACCTCGCCGCCATACCCGTCTTGGCGGTGAGCAATCGCGCGACCGCTCCTGCCCTGGACTTCGCGCGGGCGCACGGTATTCCGGCCCATCACGTCCCGACTCTGCCGGACCCGGCCCGTGGCGATGAGCAGCTTGCCTTGCTTTTGGCGGCCGCCGGCGCCGACCTCGTCGTCCTGTCAGGCTATTTGAGAAAGCTCGGCCCGAAAGTCCTCGCCTCTTTTGGCGGGCGCATTCTCAACATTCACCCAGCGCTTTTGCCGAAATATGGCGGCGAGGGCATGTACGGCCGGCGTGTGCACGAGGCGGTTCTGGCGGCCCACGAGGCTTGCACGGGCGCGAGTGTTCATTGGGTCGACCAAGATTATGATCATGGCGCCGTCTTGGCGCAGACCCGGATAGAGGTGGAGCCGGCCGATACGCCCGAGAGCCTGGAGGCCAAGGTCATGGCCGCCGAGCCCGGGCTCTATATTGACGTCCTTCGTCGGATCACGGCGGGGGAGGAGCCCCTTATGGCCCCTCGCGTTCCGCCGTGATCGTGAGGGGAGCCTGCCTCTGCGGTGCGGTGCGCTTTATCTATGACGGCCCCTTAGGCGGAGAGCTCGGGGCGGTGACAGTGTGCTTTTGCAGCCAATGTCGAAAAGCCCAGGGACTGGGCGCCGCCGTGGCGCCCGCCCTGGCGGCCGGATTTTCCATCACCTCGGGCGCCGAGGCTGTTACCGAATATGAGTCGTCGCCAGGGAAGATGAGGGCTTTCTGCGGGCGATGTGGCGCGCCGCTCTATTCGCGACGTGACGCCAGCCCCGCGGTTTTGAGGCTCCGCCTGGGCGCGTTGGATGAGCTCCCCGCCGACCTTTGCATCGAGGCTCAGATTTTCACCGAAGGGGCGCCGGAATGGACGTCTTTTGGCGCAGCGCCGCGCTATGGCGGCTCAGAGCCCGGCCGCTCTTGAGCGCCGCCGCGATTTCGGTTAGCTGCGGTGATGTTTAGGTCCGTGCTGCTAAGCGGTTTCGACCCTAGCCAAAAGGGCGGTGCGCCGCTTAAGATACTCACGATCAACAGTCCGGACCTGACTTATGCCAAGTGGCACGATAAAATTCTTCAACGGAGCCAAGGGTTTTGGCTTCATCGCCCCAGATGATGGCGGCAGCGATATCTTCGTTCACATCTCGGCCGTCGAGCGGTCAGGCCTTTCTGGGCTGAATGAGGGTGATCAAGTTACATTCGAGGTTGAGCGCGACCGCCGATCCGGCAAGGTCGCCGCTGTCGGTCTGGCGGTAACGGGCTTTGCGCCGCCGTCGGATCGTCCGTCGCGTCCCGGACCTTCAGGGCCTCGGAATTTCGATAGCCCTCGGCGTCCGTCAGGTCCGCCGCGCGAAACAATGGGAGCGGGCTCGGGCATTGTAAAATGGTTCAATCCCACAAAGGGATTCGGTTTCATCCAGCCCAGTGATGGGGGCAGCGACGTCTTCGTTCACATCTCAGCTGTCGAGAGGGCGGGACTAGGCAGCTTGGCGGATGGACAACCGATTTCCTACGACCTGGAACAGGACCGTCGGACGGGCAAGGCGTCGGCCACCAATCTCCGTCTGGAAGACTGATCCGTTCCTAGGTCCTAGCGGTCCTCGACGCCGACGCCTCCGTCAAACGTAATCTCTGCCGGCTGAGTGGGCCGCGCACGTCTTGCGGCGTTGATCGAAGCTCAGCCAAGATATCCGCTTCGTTTCCGAATTCCCAACAACGGTGACCGGCAAGGTTCAGGTGTTTGTCATGCGGGAAGCTGGGATGAAAGAACCTGCAAGAAGGTGGACCTTAGTTGGTAAAGACCAGAGAATTCAATGGGATGCATAATTTCCGATAATATATCTTAGGCGCGAAATTCATATGGCCGCCAATTGGTGCGGCCCTAAGCGCCTCGCTCCACCCCTTGGCCTCGCGTCTCACCCGCCGCCAAGCCCGGGCGAATGGGAATTCGCAAGGTCGCGACGGTTCCCACATTGAGCTCGCGGTCCAACGCAATATCCGCGCCAACTTGCGCCGTCAGAACACCGATGATTTTTGATCCAAGTCCGCCGTTTTTGGATGCGCGCGCCGTGCCCACGCCATTATCTCCGACGCGCACAATGACATCGCTCTGCTCCGCCAGCGCATCCAATGTCACCGTGCCGGACATCCCCTCCGGAAAGGCATGACGCAAAGCGTTCGTCATGAGTTCATTGACCACAAGCCCCAATGGAATGGCGCGGTCCGCATCCATCATCAACGGACCCTGGATATGACAATCAATTTCCGCATCGGGGTGAAATTCCGTGAAGTGGGAGCACAGCTCCTTAAGGACGAACGCCAAGTCGACCGTTTGCAGGTCCTGACTGCCCTGGAGCGCGAGATGGCTGGAGGCGATGGCTTGCACCCGCGCGATCGCGCCCCTCAAGGCGTCAGCGATAGGCGTTTCCTCCAACCCCCGCAGCTGCATGCGTAACAGGCTGGTCACCATCTGGAGGGAATTCTTGATCCTGTGATCGGCCTCGCGAATAAGCATTTCGCGCGTCGCGGCTAACTCCCGCAGGGACTCTTCGCGCGCCCTCTCCTCGGTGATGTCCTGAATGACCCCCACGAGTGTGGATGACGAAGGCGTATCGCCGTTGATCATCATCCCCTTGGACACCACCCAACGTGTTCCGCCTGTCGCATCAATGACCCGGAATTCAATCCTGTAGTCACCGCCAGCTTCGATTGCCGCGTCATGTTCGGCGGCGACGCGGCGCCGATCTTCCGGATGGATCGAGCGGCCAATTTCGGCGCGTGTCGCATTTGCGTAGCCGGTCTCCAGCCCCATGCTCGCCGCGTAACGTGCGTCAATCGTCGCCAAGCCCGTGTCGGGATCAAATTCCCAAACCGCCATGGCGCCCGCTTCAAGCGCCAGACGGAGGCTCTCACGTTCGCGCTCCAGCGCCTTCTGAGTCCTGATTTGCTCCGTGACGTCGACCAGCGCACATACCAGTCGTCTTTCGCCGCCACTTGAAATCACCCGGCCTCGGGCGTTGATCCACCTTTGGCCGCCCGCGCCGTCCGCGACACGATAACTATAGGCGGCTTTGCCCCCCTCCTCCACCGCCGCCCGCAAGCTCTCGCGGGCCTGTTCCGCATCGCTCGGATCGACGCCACGCATCCAGTCTTCGCCCGTGGTCTCGCGTGTGTCCTCGGCCATGCCGTGCAACCGATAAGCGGCCCCCGAGGCGCTGATGCGTCCTGTGTTGAGATTGTAATCGAATGTCCCGACCCCGCCGACCTCCTGTCCCAGATCCAGAGCCGCGCGGGCGAGGCTCATCCGATTGAGTTCAGCGCGAAAGCGCGCCGTCGCCCAAACGACGAGGGCGGATGCCGCCACAAAAAGACCCGCGGAGACGTACCCCGCCATTTTGGCGTTGGGGAGGTGGGGGCGGAAGGGGAGCCACAAGGAAAGCGCCACGAGCGCGCCGCAGAGAACGGCGAGGGATGCGGCCACTGGCCCGCAGAGAAGTCCCACCAACAGGACCGCCGGAAAAAGAGTCAGAAAAGGCGGGATTCCAGGCAAGGCCGCGCCCAACGCGACACGTAGCGCAACCGCCGCACCCATGACCAGCGCCGCGACCACGAAAGCCTGAAGACTTAGCGTCTTCGCCATCAACTGAAAGCGACGCGGCATGTCAGACCGCTATTCCATGTGATCGACCGTATTGAGACATTAAACGCCCGCGTCAGAGTTCCGAACGAAATGAACGTGAACGCGGATGAATCGGGATCGGGCCGCGTGGGAAGCCGCGTGGACGTCCCCAATATAAATCATCAAGCGCGACAATGGTTTCGTTCAATCACGCAAAAAGTAGGTCTCCGGACCTAATGATCTGAAACCAGTGACGCCTTGTAGCTTTCGACCTGGCGCATGACACGCAGCACGTTTCCGCCCCAGATCTTGCTCAGATCATCGCGGGAATAGCCTTCTTCCATAAGTCTCTGCGTGATCTTCCAGTAGCCCGAGACATCCTCCAGACCGACGACACCGCCGCCGCCATCCATATCCGCGCCGATTCCCACGTGATCGACGCCCGCGACCTGCAAGGCGTGGTTCAGGTGGTTCATGAAGTCCTCAAAGGTGGCGCGCGGGACCGGATAATTGGTGTTGATCGCCTTGAACGCGGCCTGCAGCGCGCTCTCCTTATCCGGGGTCATTGGCCCCTCCCCCGCCTGCTTCTCCAGAGCCGCCATGGCGGCGTCCCGATCAGGGTTCTTGGGTGAGGCGATGAGATAGCTGGAATAGGTGTTGATCTGGATCACCCCGCCATCCGCCGCCAGGGCTTTGAG
>Ga0116230_10008217_pt1 | contig 10309 bp, 6 predicted proteins | sample S1TSphfallax_3_FD_88678 | JGI IMG/M metagenome (GOLD analysis project Ga0116230, IMG submission 88678) | Host-associated microbial communities from peat moss isolated from Minnesota, USA - S1T2_Fd - Sphagnum fallax MG | ecosystem: Host-associated > Plants > Peat moss > Unclassified | place: USA...
ATATTTTACACTTTTTATTTTAATTTTAAACATGGTTTATCAATTCCGTTAAACTTGTTTTGTTACAGGTTTTATGTTCAAATATTTGAAGGTGAACTAAAAAATTTCATTCACAAAAAATAATAATAATAATGAATTATAAGTGGTGATAATAATAATGACATCAATTAATTTTTTAATCTTTTTATTTTTTCAATTTTGTAATCTTCTTCAAGATCGTGCATAAAACAATTTAACCATGTTTTTAGTTATAAGCCACATATGGAAGTACAAATTTGTTAAAATATTTTTATATTCTCGTTACAAGTCTCAAAAAATTTATAAAATTATATCATGTAAAAATATTTTGTTCATGTTCATGTCCTTTCTTATGTTTGCAAAATTGTGGAAATTCACTATACACACACACACACACACAATTCAATTATATCATTAATATTTATTTTAAATTTTCAAAAAACTTGGGTTAGGTTTATAATGATCTCAAGGATTAATTCTTTAAAAATTTCAAATAAATTTGATGTTAGAATTGTTTATGTGATTGACTAAGGTGGTCAATCTTTTGTTGAATTTGATTAAATGTCCAAGTTGACAAATAATCAAATATGTCATTTCAACAAAGTTGATTGGTCAAAAGATACACATGTCATTCAAGCCCCTAGCCTCTAATCAAAATGTACAAGTTCATTAATAAAAAAAAACCAATTAATCAATTGGACTATTTGAAAAACAAAGAATTCTAGTAATGCACCCAAACCCATTATATTAATGTTTCATGGGATTGTTAGGAACATTTAGCTACACAAATAAATTCTACATTGCCATGTAATCTGTCATGGGGTGGCCATGATTAAGTGAAATATTAGTGCAAACTACACACTCTTCTTCTTCTTGTCAAGAAATTGATCTACGCCATGAATGATTTATATCAAACATTGTTTCTAAACCCTTTGCAACATAGAATTTCTCATTAACAACATGGGCATGAGATTTCAAAAACTAATGTTGCCCTACCCTTTCCATAGTTACAAAAGCTAGTCAACAAGTGTAAAATACATCATTTTTAATCATTTTTACAAACTACACATATGCACCATCTATAGAGAATCTATGGTTGCCTTCAATAACATTCTTCAGGTAGAGTCTAATTATATGGAAATCTCATCAATGTGTGCATGGCATATTGGATGATTTGTCACATCTCTAGATTCATATGACACATATCATGAATTACCTTAACAAATGACATCTTGGTTGAATTATTGAAGAAGTATTATGCACCCCAATTTTCACCCCATATGACATTTGCAAGCTTGTCAACCAAGAGTTGTTTGGTGTTGTTTTGCCATACACGAAGGAGAATTTGCAATTTTCAATTTGCTGTGAACAAAAAAAGTTCTAAGGCACCCACCAATTTGTTTTCTTTACATTAATAACATCTTGATCCTTGGCAAAACCATTCAAAAATGGAGTCACCTATTGCAAACATCTATTTCACCCTAAATGCACACACCAATGTACACAACATCTAATTTGTTGGGTGGAAAATGCAACATGATATTGTCCTTTGACAAATCATAATGCAAAATTTCATTATGCATCCCAAATTTATTAGCTTCATTGGTTCATTCAAAATTCACATGAAATTTATTATTTCATGAATTCATATTTTTTCCACATAAATGTCTTGAGTTTAAAACATGAAATACACCACTAAAATTCCTATTTTTTCAAACTAACCAAATTGACTCGATGAGTTTTTTTACTAGAGGACATGTATTTTTGACTAGAAGCCAAGGGCTTGAATGACAATGGGTATCTTTTGATTAATCAATTTGATTAGAGTGACTAATTTAACAATTAGTCAAATTGAACATTTAGTCACTAAAACCACATGTTATACTCAATCCATAAAGTTAACTAAGTAGGCTTGGTCAAAATGGCTTAATCAAAAAGACCAATTATAAATTCCAATATTAGTTAATCATATCTAAATAAATCATGACCAAATTATATATATATATATATATATATGTTTTATTTAACCATGGTTAAATGGACTATATTGAAATTAATTCTAGCACAACTACTTATGAAAAAATAAATTAAAGTTAAAACTAACCATAACTAATTTAACCATATTCAATAATTATGGTTAGTTTCACCATAGTTTGTTTAGTTGCATATGTTTAAACAATGGTTAGTTTAGCCATATTTAATTTCACTATGATTCATTTATCCACAATTAATCATTCCATCAATTTTTCTCCACATTTAATTTAATTACAGCTAGTTTAGCCATAAGTAATTTAACAGTTATAAATCATTTAACCATGATCAATTTAATAATAGTTGGTTTAACCTTAGTAAGTTTAGCCATGATAATCAGTTTAACATAATTAATTTAACCATTATTAGTTGGGCCATTGTTCATTTTTCCATAATGAATTTAACCATGGTTACTATAAGCATAACTAAACTAATTATATTTATTTGTAACATATTAGTTATTTTACTCTAATAAATTTAACCATAATTAATAAACCTATAATCAGTTTACAAATATTATTAATTTAATTATGGTTGGGTTTTCCATAATTGTAAACTGATTATAGGTTTATTAATTATGGTTAGGTTTTCCATAATTATTTTTAACATTTTTATTTTATCCATAATTATTTCACTCATGTTTATTTTAACCAAATTCATTTTATTCATGGTTAATAGTTTAACCATGGCTGGTTTTGCCATGATTATTTTAACCATTTTCATTTTATCCATAATTATTTCATTCATATTTATTCTAGCCATAATTATTTTTCCTAATATCTTTTGCCATAAAATATTTATTCATTAGTTAATTTAGCTATACTAACTTTATTACTAATTAATTTAGCTATACTAACTTTATTATTAGTTAATTTAGCTAAATTTATTTACTCATGGTTAGTTTAGCCAATTTTAGTTTAGCCCTCGTTAACTTTTCCATAATTATTTTATCCATTTTCATTTTAACCATAATTATTTCATTCATGTTTATTTTAACCATAATTAATTTTTTCATAATTGGTTTTTCCATAAAATATTTATTCATTAGTTAATTTAATCATATTATTTTATTAGTGGTTAATTTTGCCATAATTATTTCAACCATTCTATTTGAGGCATAATTATTTCATTCATGTTTATTTTAGCCATAATTGATTTATGCATAGTTGATTGAGGCATAAAATATTTATTCATTGGTCAATTTAGCCATTTGAAATTTAACCACTGTTGGTTTAACCATAAAATAGTTATTCATTAGTTAGCTTGACCATATTTACTTATTCGTGATTAGTTTTACCATATTTATTTTATTCATGGTTAATTTAACCATTTTTAATTTAGCCATGGTTGGTCTTGCCATAATTGTTTTACCCAAAATTAGTTTAGTCATTATATATTTAACCATTATTTATTTAGATATGGTTAATTGAACCATAATTATTTTGAATCGTTGGTTGTTTATCCATTATTAGTTTCATAATCATTAATTTTATAATGATTACTATATTCATTATTAGTTTAATCATTGTTGGTTTTGCCACAATTAATTTAGTCATTTGCAGTTTTGCCATAATTACTTTAGTTGTGGTTGGTTTAGGTATTATTATTTTAACAATCATTAGTTTTATCATAATTAAATTTTCCTAGGTTAAATTAGTCACCTATTTAACTTATGTAATGTAAGTATGTGACTAAATGACCTAAATACAAGTAGCTTATATGTAGGTGTATTTATTTGTAGATGCCTTACCTATGCTCCACCTATTTATCTATACTTTAAACTATAGGTAACCTAGTTATGTAGGCTAGGGTAGGCCATTTAGATACCTATTGTATATTATTAGTTAGTTAACTAGTTACTTACCTAAAATACACTAATGAATGTGTAATTTAGTTAAATATTAATTATTACATATACATTGTTGATAATTTATAATGAATTACGACAAATTTGTAACGATCAATTATAATCTGGTTGTAATTATGAATCAATAATACAATACATTATAACTATCTTGATATTTCATATAATTCAAAGATTTATAATATGGTTGTTATTACTAATTAAATAACTAAACATTAACTATTACAAATTTTTATTTTAACTTAATTAACATACATATTTATGTACCTCTTTAATTACTTGATTTATGTGTCTTACGTAATTATTTAAGAATAATGTTGTGTGAACGCTATATAGTGTTGTGTGGATATGAAAATGTTTCCCTCCTTCCCAAAAGTTTGTCTCATATTATTGGGTGTGAACATATTGATCACAGAATTGTCAGTCTGGCGTGATCATCACACCAGGCAGTCAGAGATGGAAAGGATTATGTTTATTTTTTTCTGGTCTGAATCCCCCTCTCTCTATATGTGCATTCAACTGTTGTGGAAATGTGATTCATCATATGCAGGATATTGCACTAACAGAACTGGCTCCCACACATCCCATCAGATTGGGGTTGGCATTGAATTTCTCAGTCTTCTACTATGAGATTGTGAACTCACCTGACCGTGCCTGCACTCTGCAAAGCAGGTGTGATTCCCCTCTTTCTTTCTTGGGCAGAAAGCAGTTTCTGTATTTTGATTGGTGCAATCTTGCGTTTCTTTGTTTCAACCACTTTGGATACTAACAATAAGATCTCTTTGTGGTGGTTGGTGCTGGTGGTGGAAGAAGATGCCTTTAGATAGAACATGTCTAACAGGTCACTCCTTGGATTACAGGCGTTTGATGAGGCTATTGCGGAGCTTGACAAATTGGGGGGAGAATCTTACAAAGACAGCACTCTTATCGTGCAATTGCTGCGGGACAACCTCACACTTTGGACATCAGATATGCAGGTATGCATCCACTGCTGTATAGATGTCTGCTTTATGGATTCTGCTGGTTTGCTGCTTGTTGATTTCCTTTGTTTTAAAGCAATAGCAAAATGGACCCTATTAATTGCTTTTGGGTTTTTGTTACTGTGTGTAAAACTAGGAGGAGGCTGGTGAAGAACACAAAGAGGGTGCACAGGCTGAAGATGCTGGTAAACACTGAAATACAGGATGAGGTGTAACTTATACCAGCTAGTGGACTGGACCCTTGGGGATTCGACAACAGGGTGGGAATAGGGTTCATTTTGATCCTTTGTTGCTACCTGTTTGTAGACTACTTGCATTTGCAGGCCTGTGTTCTACCAAGACATGATAGAATTGCTGCACATTGGATCCACTTTTAATGTGTATCTGCAGCTTGACTGGATCTTGCATTTCTTCAGTTACACAACAATGTGCCGATAGTCTCTTTCCGATATTGAATAGGCAGAATATCTTACATTCTGTGTTGTTGGGTATTTTGCTCAACTTTTGAAATCTGGCTAAATTATCATTAATCTATGTGTTCAAGAGACTTTGACAACTTGCAGTCAGGGTAGACTTCTGGTGAGAGTATACGTCCTCTTCAATGGAGGTATGAGGTTGGTCTTTCTCTTTCGCATTGTGATAATTGCTCTCATATTTGAACACTGAGTCTAAATCTTAAATGCCCAGCTGTGATACTCTGATGAAAGACTCTGATCAAGGGACAAAGATTTTTACTTTCTTGCATTGAAGAGTATATACTCAGGACTTCCTTGAAACTGTTTTCCATGGGGATTTTCTTGTTTGTTGTTGTAGCAGCTCCTGCAGCTCTCAAACTGTTTTTGGCAGGGAGAGTCAGAAGAAAGCCTAGCATTGTTGGACCATCTCCACATAGGTTTAGGGCACAAGAACATGGGGAAAGCCCTTGACTTACCACAATGTTAATTAATAAGGCATCATTTCACCAGTTCCCTAAAAGTTTCATTAACGAAAAAAACATAACAATCAATAGCAAGTCAATGCATGTTAACAAAACACCTCACTTTGTCAATTTGTTGGTTCTTAGAGATGATTAGACATAATTTGAGTACTCAACCAATAGGTAGGTACACAACATAAATTCTTCAAAGTCAACATTTATAAGCTTTTGGCAACTCCAAATGAAGTTGTGCATGCAAAAATAACCAAATTGTAGGTTCAACTCTACAAAGTGATGTAAGTTGAGAAATATATGATGCCAACATCTTCCTCTCCTCTTTAATAGACAAAACATCAAACTTCTTGATGCATTTACCAAGCATGCAAAACTATTAACATCACACTTTGAAATGTAACATCAATGAAAATGTTAAAAGGGGTTAAAGGTTTTTTTGTGAATTTCAACAACTTGATGTGTTTATCTTTGCCTAATCAACTTCTTAATGGCTTTGATCAAAGTTGGATGTTACAATTAAAAAAATGAAAAGAAAACTACTACTTTTATAAACAACTATAAAAAATTTCAGGTTGTTGCACATAAACAAATGCATCAACATTACAACATCCTAGAAATCATAAAAGAAACTCACAAACAATGTGTGCAAAACATTTTCTCAAAATCTTTTATGTCTTATTTACTTGCAAGATATGATTAAATAGTTACAGGAAATACAAAATATTTTCATAGATGTTTTCCTCATGCATACAACTTGCAAAATCTAATGCAACAGTTGTAGGATAGGGAAAATATTTCTTTAAAACTTCCTCTCATACCTATAATTTGCAAGAATTAATCCAAAAATTGAAGTAGATGCAAAATATATATTTTTAAAATTTTCATCTATAATAATTACTTGTAAGATTTGATGCAATAGTTGTAGAAGATGAAAAATTATTTTGAAAATTTTCCAATAGTTTCAATAGCAAATTAACCTTTTCAAAAATATAATTATCAAATTAGATTTAAAGGTGCATACTTTGTTGGTGCATACAAATTCCCATCCTTTTGTGCCATTTGAAGAATTAACATGGCCAACATGTCCACCAAATCCAGCACATTGTGTTCATTTTTTGATGGATCTACAATGTATTTGTTTGTGTCAAAACCCAAAAATCTCCACCATTCATCAATAATATTTAATACTTGAATTTCAACATGTTTGTTGGTTCTTCAATTCCTTTTCATTAACATTCAGAAATTGAAACTTCAAGCATGCATCATCAACATTAACAAACATGATATCATGGAAATAATGAAATCATTACAACATCAACAACTTCAAATTTTGGATTGAAATTTCTTTTTTTCAAACTTTGATTAAACAAAGTATGAATTATCAAAAAGATCACTATCAACCTCAAAAATCTTCAATATTCAATGGAATAGAATGGAAATGTTGCCAAAACTTGTTCAAAGAAAACAAATAACATTACAAAAGGCAAGTGCTCACATTTTCAAACAAAAAAACAAAAAAACAAACAACAATGGTTGTTGTGTTAACATGCAAAAAAGTAAAGCTACAAAATAAGCACAAATAAATAACACTCGACAAAACTAGCTCCTATTCACAAAGATGATGAGTGTTCAACAAAAGAAAAAAAATTCATGATGAAAACTTGCATGCCAAAATAAAGAGGAAAAGCAAAACTCCGAAGGCAATCATGAAAACTCACAAGGCCAAAGATGTTGACAATGTCCAAAGTTGTTGAAAGGAAGCCATTAAGGTGAAATAAATAATAAAAAAATAAAAATGGTCAAAAATGGGAAGAAGAATTTAAGATTTCTTTACATAAGTGAAAGGTTTACATTAAAACCCTTCTAGGAATTAAGGTTACTATCTTCAAGCTAGCATGGCAAAGAAAGTTGCTAAAACTCCTAAAAGGTTGTAAATGCATACCTTTTTCTTATAATGATTTGCTTTATTTTTATGAAGTCAATGAAAACACCCAAGCTAGTTGCTACTTACCTTTTTAATGATTTTTGGTTACTGACCTACCTATTAAATGAAGTTCATAAAAACACCTATGTTGGTTGGTATCGCTTTTCATGATTTTTAGGCATCAGCCTACCTATTTTCTTAAGTCCATAAAATAGTTAACCTAGTCGATATATATATATATATATTTTAGTGATTTCTAGTTACAACTAATTTATCTATTTTATGAAGTCAGTACCTACATATTAAATGAAGTTCATAAAAACACCTATGTTGGTTGTTATCACCTTTCATGATTTTTAAGTATCAACCTACCTATTTTCTTAAGTCCATAAAAATAGTTAACCTAGTTGATATTAACTTATTTTTTTAGTGATTTCTAGTTACAACTAATTTATCTATTTTATGAAGTCAATAAGGACACCCAAGTTGGTTATGAATTTTAGTTATCATGATGAACACCAATGAATGAAAATAGTGTCAACAAAACCTTCACAAAAGTTCAAATAATGGAGTATGCATTTGTTACCTTTAGGTTATTGTTTAAAGGTGTAGCAAGTAGTGCTTTTGTTTTGGGGCAATTCTTTTTCCAAAAAAATTAAAAAATTGGTGATTTTAAAGGATTATTTTTATCATTTTTCAACCATATTTAGACCTAAGCACTTCCAAGGTCGTATGTGATGACATTATATTGCCCCCATCAAACTTTGCAAGTTTATTGCTTTGTGACCTATATCTTTTGATGTTTAGCACAAAATAAAATAAAATAACATGTTTTGCAAGTCATTTTTGATATTCAAACCCATAATCACAAAGGTGTAGTAATTGGTTGGTTCTTTAGTTTTAGGGGCACCTTTCAATTTCAATTCTTAACATTTTGCAAGGGATTAGTTACAGTTATAATTTTTTAATTAAGGGGTATTTTTGGTTTTAGGTTTTTAAAAATATTTCAAGTTAGGCTGGTTTTAGTTCTTGGTTTTGTTAAGCCTTGGTTCTAAATAACTTTTGATTCCAATTCCAACATCCAAAAAATGAACTCCTTGAAAATAATAATATCAATATTCTCATTTAATTAAAAAAAATCTCAAGAACAAAAATTTTATTCCTTACATTTTAAGAAATTTGCATTCTTTCAAGTTAAAAAATTGGATTTGTTTTTAAAATAAAAAAAGATTCGAAGACCAAAAAATGAAAGAAAATAAAAGTTCCATATTTTTATGAAATCAAGTTCCATTTTTGTTAAAGAGTCCAGTTTTTGGTGTTATGGATACACGAGACCAAAAAATAAACTCCTTACAAAAATCCATTTTTAGGACTTGCAAAAATGGAGCAAGGCAATGAGCAAAAAGATGATGAATAAGGCGATGAAAAGGAAGAAAATTCATTAGAAGAATGCCATCACCATTAATCGACCTTCCCCAAAACCAAGAAAATAAATTAAACTAATGAATGAGGTGATAAGCAAAAAAATGATGATCGCACTTAATACACAACTTACCTTGCTTTTAGTTCAATTTTAAGTTTAAAATCAAATCTTGAAGGCCTGAAATGGAATTGAAACCAAAAAGAAAATTCTTGTATAAAAATCAATTTTGATTTTGGTTTTCAATCATTGGACCTATACCCCAAGCTTAGTTTCAATATTTTTTAATGATAAAACTAAGTAGTAATTCCCACTAGGTTTCAATAACTAGATCTTAACCATCAAGTTCAGGGTCCACTTATATCCAAACTGGGATTCAATTTTGGTTAGGTTCTTGAACCCAATGTTTTTCTTTTGGTGTATATTTTCACCAAAAGGCTCAAGGAAATTAGGGCCAATGAAAGGCATAAAGGGAAAAAAAAGTTACAAAAGTTGATGGCAACACCAAAAACAACTAAGTTGTTGACGAATCATTGTAATCATTAACTAGCAAGGAGCTAGTTCCCTTTTATATTAGTGAGGATGGAGGAGCTAAACCTTTCCCTTTCATCTCTCACAATCATCTTTGTTTTTTCAATTTTTAAAGCTTCTTAACTACTTGTTATCATAATTTCTAGACCTTTTTTGCCACTTGTTCTTACAAATTTTAAACCTTTTTTGTCAACTCTCCTTAATGGTTTGTTATAGAATTTTCCATAGTGGATCATTTGCTTGATTTAGGGATTAATAATGAATTAGGACTAAGGAGGATTTTAATGAATTCCCAAAATCCAAAAGTTGAAATTGTAATGTTTTAAGTACATTATCATTGATGATTCATGAATGTGGGATTTCTTACGAAATTTACAAATGGATGTTGGAACTTGGCACTCCAAACTTTAAAGTATTATTAGGCTTCAACTCTAGCAACCAACCTCCATGGATTTGCGAAAGGATTTAGGAATTGATTGTTTAGAATCTAGACCTGAGAGTTTGGAAGTTGCATGATTCATTGTGGTTGGTTTCTATTCACCATTGAAGTGTGATAAAAAACCTTAAAGCTTAAACCTTATATTACAACCTACTTATAGATGAAATAAAC
>Ga0116230_10008218_pt1 | contig 10309 bp, 6 predicted proteins | sample S1TSphfallax_3_FD_88678 | JGI IMG/M metagenome (GOLD analysis project Ga0116230, IMG submission 88678) | Host-associated microbial communities from peat moss isolated from Minnesota, USA - S1T2_Fd - Sphagnum fallax MG | ecosystem: Host-associated > Plants > Peat moss > Unclassified | place: USA...
GTAGACGTTCCTTAAAATTGCATTTTTGTATGTTTGTAGACGTTCCTTAAAATTGCATTTTTGTATGTTTGAAAAATCACAAATGAAGCTTAATAGTTTGGATTGCCATTTTTTTTTAAATAGTTTTCCTTAATTGCAAAGTTTACATGGTCAAAATTTGACACAAATCAAAAATGCTTTTGCATGTTCAAAACACTCAAACCTCGAAAATGGATTTTTTTTTTTTTTTAATGTCATTTTTTCTACCAAATGTGCACCATTCATTTTGAAAATTGGAGAGGGTTTAACATTCATGATTAGAAAGGCAAAAGGATTTGAATTGATGAAAATTGTTTTTATCACCCATTTGAGCACATTTGGCTCAAAAGTGTTTTTGACTCAGAAAATTATGAAATTTGAAAATGTGTATTTAACAAAAGTTGTTCATATTTATGTGGTAGAGGGCATGAATGCATAATACCTATGATATAATCTATGATATAATGAATGCATAATATTTATGATATAATGAATGTAAAATGTGTTTATTTTTAAAATGCAATGTTAAATGGGGTACATGAAATACAAAACTTAAAGTTATAAACCAACACAAAAATGACACATATCATGTGCAATCCTTGGAAAAAAACTTTTACCTTGACACCCCTTGTTTCTTTGATTGTGTTTTCACCTTACTGGTGTTCATCAATTTTTTGTATAGGTTTGTGGCACCAAAAAATTCAGTAATTGCGCAGCTAAGAGGCCTTATCCTTTTTTCCCGATCTATCAAGCATGAATAGTGGTAGGTTCAACCACCACATTGAATCATTGTTTCCTCGTAACAAACAACTTCAAATGCGCAATTTGCACATAAATACTCATGGGATTGATCCCATCAATTTTGTTATATTTAATTAAACCTTTATGCATAATAGATTTTTGAACCAAAACATCATTGGTTGTTTACTCATATCTACATATTATGCACTGTAACATTTGTGGATTCACAAAATCCACATATAGCCCGTCATTCATAACAAAAAATCCCCGACAAATAGACATGCAGATGTGAGGTTTTTAAACCACAACTTGTGTTTTTATAATTGCAACATGTGAAACATTAACAACATTTGACAATGTCACGCTATTAAATTCCAAATGCACATTCTCAACATTTAAGAATGATGAAGATCTAATCTAATTAGGGGCAGTTGATGCAACATTTTCATCAACTAATCCCACATTCAACCCTAGGCTCATCAAACATAGACTATTATTGGCAATTCTTTGTTATTCTTAACAATTCAAGGCTATTTTTTGCTATTATATCATATGCCATTATTGGTTATTTTATGTTATTTCACCATAGGTTATTGTTAGTTATTATAGGTTATATTACCATAGGTTATTGGTGCCTATTTTATTATCGACTATTGATGGTTATTTTATTGGTCAATATTTTATTGTAAGTATTGTTGGTTATACCACAAACTATTGGTGGATATTTATTATAATCATTGTTGGCTATTTTAAGTTAAATTACCATAGGTTATTGCTCGTTATTTTATTGTAAATCATTGTTGGTTATTCAAGGTTATATCACCATAAACTATTGGTGGATATTTTATTGTAAGTTATTGTTGGTTACTTTAGGTTTATATTATCATAGGCTATCGACAATTATTTTATTGTAGGTTATTGTTGGTTATATAGGTTATATTACCATAGGCTATTGGTGGCTATTCTATTGTAGGCTATTGTTAGTTATATAGGTTATATTACCATAGGCTATTATTGATGATTTTTGGTTATTTTATCATATATATTTTTTGTTATTCTATCATAGGTTATTATTGATTATTTTATTCCAAGTTATTCTTAACTATTTTAGGCAATTTTACTATAGGCCATTGTTGGTTATTTTAAATTATTTCCCATAAATTGCTTTTGGTTATTTTATCATATGTTATTGTTAGTTATTTTATCATAAATTATTATTGGTTATTTAAGGTTATTTATCATATGTTATTTTTAGTTATTGTATCACATGTTATTATTGGTTATTCATTGTTACTTAACATATGTTATTATTGATTATTCTATCATAAATTATTGATGGCTATTGTTGATTATTTTATCATTGAATATTATTGATTATTTTATTGTAAGTTATTATTGATTATTATTGGTTATTTATACTAGAATACCTTATGTCATTATATTTTAGTTTTTTATTTTAGATTATTATACTTTAAGATAAAGTAACTTATAATAACATAAAGTAAAATGACCTTGAATAGCCTTAAATAAAATAAGGTATATCATAAAATAGCCTAGGATATTTAAAACAACATAAAAATAAACTTATTTACCATAATAAATTATGATGTTGAATTATGTTAACTAGTACTAAAACATGATGTTTACATAATAACCTTGTAATGAAATAACTTTAACCAAGGTGAAATCACTAAAGTGCAATGAAAACATTTCACCTTTAAGGTCCCATAGTGATTTAATGTAGATTTGATTTTTGTTGTGATTGGGAGCTTGTTGAAATGTTGGACCAATCCATCTCAACACCTAAAGTGACCTTAGGCTAGTGAATTACACCCCACTTTTGTATTAGTGCATTAGGTTGATGTTGGCTAATATGTATATATTGGCGGGCAAGGTCATGCAAGGTTGGAATCATCATTATTTCTAACCATCACCTTCCAAAACTTCATTAACATCTCTTTCTTTCTCCTTAGCATCCCATATGTGCCGCTACACAACCTCAAATCTTTACAAATATTTGATTATGAAACCAAGGCATTCATCCGTAATGTACCTTTCAACCATAGACTCCTTGAACCTAGCCATATTTTGCACGTAACTTTTTAAGGTTTTCATGTACCTTTCAAATAAATACATCCATTTAATGACCATTGGTCCACTTAAATCTAGTTCATCCACAAGATGGTACAACAAGTGAGTCATGATGTCAAAAAAGGAAGGTGGAAAATGCATTTCCATTAAAGCAAAGCTAATTATAAATGATTCAATTTCATTTGGATTATAAACACTACTACAAAATGTGGGTGCAGTTCACTAGTCCTCGTTCACTAGACTAATTCACTACTTCTTCACTAGTCCCCGTTCATTACAACCAGTGAATTCACTCAAAATCCAATGAAATCACTTGGTGTACATGGACACCTTTTGTTGTAATGAAACCTTGTTACAATTTGCCTAAAAATTCTAGAAAATCTCTTCACATCCATTTGAGGCCTTCCAATTAAAAGACCACGTAGTCTTAAAGGTAAAAATTGTTGCATCAAAACATGGTAGTCATGTGATTTTAAACTTCCAAAATTATTCATCTTAATATATTTCCCCATCGCTAAAACACATCCTGATGGTGTTTGTAAATTTTCAATTATGGTTTCAACAAATAAGGGGCTGATGGTTTCAGCATCTTGCCACCTCTTTGAACATTTATAGCTAACCACAAATTGTGTCTCATGCTTCTACATTGCAAATCACGCCTCACTTTCCTATATCATTTTCATAAATCATTGTTTTCAAGATATTTTTAATAAAGTTTTGTTCACAATGCATGACGTCTAATGCCACCATAAGCTCCTAAAACAATCATAGTTCACCATAGGTGATGTGGTTAGTTCTTTGCAAATTAATAATTGTTACTTCTTACATCAACCCATAAACAATCTGCCAATAAATGATAGCCCCATTAAAATATTCCATAAACAATATATGTCAACAAAATGGTAACCCCATGAGAATGTATTCATTGTTTTATGCTTAAATTCACTACATGATTGAACTTCATAAAAATCAACACCAACTTCTTTGTGACTAATAACCCAATTTAAATTTCACAAAATCTGAACAACAAAGTCATAATATCTTCAAATGTTGCCACATATATGTTTTTAGATGACCAAAAAATTTCATTTGCATATGACTAACCTACAACTAACAATTAACTAGACTACGACTACAACACACTTATAATAACTAAACATTAACTTAGTTTTGGGCCAATTTTATAAAACCAATAAAGTGTTTAGAAACATACCTACCATAACAATTCATGTGCATTTAATTTCTATGTTCAATGCACAATTACAACCCAATAACTAAACATAGATACATCAATTACATACCTACCAATATGGTAAGTCATATAACACACTCTAATGCTTGATTTTGTGTTCTTTGGATGGGTCCCCAATTCCACCATATTTGCCACCTAAATCTAGCCAAGATTTATATTTTCCAACTTGAACCAATTGTTCATCTACCATAACAATTTTTGGTTCAGGGTGTGTTTCCAACCACCCATTAAAATGGTCTTTCATTCTAATGGACCTTTAAGGGGCCCTTCTGGTAACCATTTACATGTTCTAGTGTAGTTCTACTTCCCAAATTCCATTAAGTGTTCCCCCCTAAACTATGGCCACATATCAAACACGCAACAAATCCTTGATGTGTCATGCATGCGATTATCCCATACCCAGGGAAATCGTGGATGTTTCAAATAAGCATATCTATCAATGTAAATGACCTAGAGGCAAAGGGTTTTCGCACGTCATATGTTGGAACTCTAATCCAAAGTTGTTGCAACTCCTCAACTAATGGTTGTAGATAAATATGAAAATGTTCAGATGTGGTAAATTTCTTCCCATGAATCAATAATGTGAACATGATGAAAACATTTTACTTGTCAACTAAGGAGGCACATCGTAATTTAACATTGTGATTGGCCATGCGGACCATGTTGATTGGGTCAACTTGAATGGGTTGACCCCATTTGCAACAAGAGTTAAATGCACATTCCATGGATCTATTGCAAAATTAAGGAACTTTAATGAATGTGTTTCCAAGCCTTTGAGTCATATGGATGCCTCATAAGGCCATCTAGATTATTATTTTGTGAATGCCACAACATTAATTCGCATAGTGTAGGTGTCTTGAACAGTTGTCGAAATCTAAAGATTTTTGGAAAATGGTGAAACACTTTCATAGGTTACACCTTGTTTACAACATTTTTGTACCAAACACTTCCACATGTGGGACAACTGACATCATCTTTATGATCCCTTCAAAACAATATGCACCCTTTAGCACATGTGTGAATCTTTTCATAATCTAATCCAAGTTTTGTGTCAAAGTTATTACAACATAATAATTAGTTGTTAGACAATTTGGTTTAGGAAGCAAATGATGATGTAAAATGCAAAAAGTTCATCTACAAATTTATTGTTGACTTCATATAATTTGCATAGGTTCACAAGAAGTATTGTTGCAATGTCGCTCACACAAAGAAACAAAATACAATTTTTGTTTCGAAGCAACTGCACTTGGAACCTACATATAGTTCCTTCATTACATCCTCTAAAACCATTAGATCAAAATTATGTTCTTAGTCTCCAAGATCAAATTCAACATCTCCCAAAGGTTGTTGACCCTCATTATCAAAAGGAGCCTTGGCATCACCATTTTTGTCACCTTCATTTCCTCCCTCTTGTGATCCATCAACTACCCTAAAAGCCTCTTCCACAACATCTATAACTCTAGTTTCCAATGCCACTAAATCATTTGCTTGCTAAAATGCATTACCTACCATAGCTTGCATATCAACGGCAAAATCAAGCTCATGGGTTTGTTGTCTTGTTGGAACCTTAAATTCCTTTTCCCATTCTTTGTTTGATGAGTCTTTGTTGCATGGTCCTCTCCAAAGTTGATACCAAGTTGGATCCCTTCCATTATAGATCAAGTGTTCCCTCACATTTGTAATGTTGTATAAAAAACAACCTTTGCATTTGGTGGAAGGACAATGTAAATGTTTCAGTTGGTACAAATTGACCCATTGTTCTTCCCTAATCCAAAGCCTATCATCTCAATGTTGTTGCCTTCTTACATGCCAAAGAGGCAATCTCTTTACATCACCCAAAACATCATGAAAAACAAATGCCATCATAAAATCAATTGCCTTAAATTATTATACCCACTTCTCATGTAATTGGAAAAGGAATTAGGGTTATCAACCACTATAAAGAAATGTGTATAATGGTGTCCATAGAACATTTAACACTAACTTTTGTGAAATCTAGGGTCTATATTGTAGCTAGACAAGTTTGGCTATGGAGAATCCCAACTATCATTAACAAAATTTCTTTTTTCCTTTTTAACTACCCTAGAAAAAGGAATCATCACATGAATACTAAAACCTTATGTGTTGAAGCCTAATACATATAATGTGCAAGTGAAAGTGCATGTAATGCATCAGAATCAATGCAAATGATCTTGTTTATTGCTTACAACCATGTAATAAACATCTTAATTGAAGAATCTATGTCCTTTCATGCATGAGAGAGAGGATTTAATGAGTCTCAATTGCTTGCAAATTTTGACAAAATGGTTCAGTCCCATGTCCTATGGTATAATACTATATAGTCCATACAAACATTGTTAATAGTGTGCTACCATTACCTTGAAAATCTAAGAAAACACAACTACTACAATGTTCATGGAAAGAACATGCACGTTTAATATTAAGCATGAAATTTGTTGTTGTCCCTAAAACCATGGTGAACAAATTTCCATGTACTTATGATGTTTAACACTTGACAAAATCTTGCCAGGTTTTGGAGCACTCCAACTTGTCAGTTCATAGCACAAAACCTTTCCATTCAATTTTTCTAGAATTGTAGAAAGATTGTGGCCCTCCTTCACACCATAGCTAAATTGCATCCCAAAGTAGATTTTGCTAGTGCCATAGATTTTAATTCAACGATCAACATACCAAATTTATTGAAAATGGATTGCGTTGATTTTAGGTCTTCTACAAAAATATCATGCACATGGTGGTCATCTTTGGCACTCTCTCTTGCAACCCGCCTCAAGCTTATGATTGGGAAACTCCTATTATTTAGGTGGCATGATAAGTCTTAAAATCATGTTAAGACTTGTTTGCACAAATGGATTTGAATTGCCACAATTTGATATACAACATTCAAAAGTAAATTTCTACCATTTGCAAAAAAACATCTACATCAAATGTGTGCGTGTTTTTTTTCTAAGAAAGATTGTCCAATGAGATATCCAATTAGAAGATATCATAATTGTCTTTGGCAACATACAACTAACTTGTCATCAAACCGACAAACGAAACACAAATTCCAAATTGGCAATAGTTGTAAATGTTGGAATCAAAAAGGAGGTTAGAATGAATAAACAATAATATTACTTGATCTTGATCATTGTAAAGGAAATTCTTGTACCTACCAAATATCCACCTTTGACATGTGGATTTTGAAACATTATCATTAATTGTCATGCAAATATGAGGAACCTCACCTAGGTGCAAGTGCATGCAAGCATATTTGTTAAAGAAATATGTAGCAACATTGTTATTTCTCCTACAAAAAATGTTCTTGCATGTTCTCCACATTATTCACATTGCATTTGTAGTTTATCCTTGAACTTAGAACCACACATCTATTGTTGCACAATCTACAACAAGTCTGTAGTGTACATTATTATAATTTACATTGCTAACGTTGTTCTTTCACTCAAACAAATTATTTTCCTACAAGTTTTGCACATACTTATGATACAATCGTAATTTATCCATAGGAACTCATAATATGAAATTTTTGAAGAAGCGCAACAACCATGAAGGTTTTAATTTCTCTCATTGAAATCAATTGTTGTAAATCTTCTTCTTAGAATAAAAAGAGTGCAACTTTTATCCAAGTCATGTAATTCACTTAAGGAAACTAAAACATTTGGTTAGTGAACATGTTGCATGAAGCATAACCAAGAAAATGTTCAAACGTTAAAGGGTAGAAGAAACAAGACACTCACAAATTAAAAAGGTGTAAAGACTTGCCCAAGCCACAAATATCAATCCAAGTTAGATTGGAAAAAATTAGTGCTAAACTTTGGAATAACGGTCCTACACACACCATATGTGACAAACCACAAATGCAAATTACCAAATTATACAAAATATGTGTCCTAAATTATAGTTGCACATTTCTAATTGCCATAGGAAGACATAGTCATTGACATCAATTGGCAATTGTTGTGAAATGTATGCAAGATGCATCCACATTGAATTACTTGTGTCCCAACACTATTTTCATCAACCATAATCAACAGTGAATTGAAGAGATCAATCTCAAGCACAAACCAAAATACTTAGTATATGTTAACATGAATTTCTTTGCATTTTTTGCACATAGTACACACATCCAAATTTGTCCTAATCCTTTCCATAATACGCACAACCAAATCTGATGTGCAAATAAAGAAATAGATCAGCAAGGGAAATATGAAACATAGATTACATTTTGTGATTCTTTGCATAGTGTTTTGATTATACCACATATGGATATCTCTTTCTAGTGAACTTTATAAGGTTATGTTTTTGAAGAACAAAGAATGTCAAATTAACACAAAGCACATATAGCAACTAGATGAATAAAAAGGGGCAAATTATAACAATCTAGGTACTAAAACATCTTATGTAAATTGAAACATGATAATCGTTAAAGGAACTGAAGAATTCAAGGTTTTAAACTAAATTAGCTTCCATTGAATACATACACATACAAAGATCAAATTTATGAATCCCTCATCATTGCACCTACAGAACCATGGAATGTACACATGCCAAAATGATTCACTTAGAGGACCTCTCTCATTATTGCACATACATAACCATGAATAAAAAAATTACACATCAAAAGTACGGCAATCCTATAATTCCATACCAAAAATTTCAAGATTGGTTTTAGCTCTAATGTAAGGTACGTTAAAAATTGGAAGTTTGTTATTTTACTTTGTCTTTGTTTTTACACCAAAGGATGATGTTGATGTCCAAATCCTTTCCTTCCTTTTTGTAGTCAATTGTTTTTTAAAAACCACCTATGCATTTGCTTTAGTTTTGTTCCTACACCAAAGGGGACCTCAATTGGAAGATGGAAATATCAATAAGTGAAGATGGGAGGGATCATCATCAACATTGGCAAATGGAAGCACCATCAAATGAAGATTAGATGGAACATCATGTCACAATGGCAATTGGCTACCCTACAAGCTTTGCCAATATGCATTTTTTTGTCAAGTAGGATCTTTATGTACCTAGAAGAAGTCTCCTTCCACACCCTAAATTTTAGCCCATTTCTCAAGTGTAGGTTGGTTTGGAACAAAAATTATTACAAGTGTGCCTTTCAATGCCATATACCAAATTTGCAATGAGACAATGATGGCATGTTCTCAACCTTTAGAAACAAATAACTTGGTGCAAATGCAATAGGTTAATATACAAAAATATTGCAAAGAAATACTAGGTGCACAACTTAGCAATGAATGCTTTCAAGGTTGTCAACTACAACATAACATGCTCGAGATAGCTCAAGGATGTTTGTAGCCATCATTTTGTCAAAAGTCTTGTTTCCTTTTTACGCCATGATCATATGTGTTATTCTTATTAACATTAATTAACTATTGGAAATAATGTTGCAATTTTTCTTAAACACAAGTGTAGTTGTAGTCCAAGTAGCAAATTTAGGTCAAAATAACATTCATTGGTATGGATGAATGTTATTTTCTATTATTGATATGACAATGAAAATTGTATTCGCAGGCTTTAGGTATTTCTTTTAAACAAAAAATGTTAAGGAATAGTCAACACTTCGCACATTATTTGCAAGATGCACAAGTTGAAAGATACAACCTCAGTTGAAGGTGATTTTGCTAACACTAGAAGAAATCAGCCAAAATGTAATCAGTCCATTTATGACTACATGCGACTTGTAGTCATTTGCAACTAGATTTGTGAATATTGCAACTACAAAACCAAATTTCAACTATTTTGATCATTCTCACAACTATGATGCAACTATTAAAAATTTCATCTTATTGGTTGGATCGATTTTACATTTATTTTTCATTCATTAATATATTAATATGTCCCATTAATCGCAATAGTCACTAAATTAGTTGCATCCTAAAGGTATTCTACAGTGACATAGGGGTGTATTTTAATGTATGTACTAATATTATATATATATAATATGCATATGTATGTATACTATTCATATAATGAATCTCAAAATTAATATTTGAACTTCAAATTTTTTTATTCAAATCTGAAAATTGATATATCAATTTTGAAAACTTTTTTTTTTTTTAAATATTAGGATTTGAGACTTCATATTTGAATTTGAAAATTCTTATTTCAATTGTTTACAAATTTATTTGAATTTCAAATTTCTGATTTGAATATGATATTTTCAATTTAAATTTAAAA
>Ga0116230_10008219_pt1 | contig 10308 bp, 8 predicted proteins | sample S1TSphfallax_3_FD_88678 | JGI IMG/M metagenome (GOLD analysis project Ga0116230, IMG submission 88678) | Host-associated microbial communities from peat moss isolated from Minnesota, USA - S1T2_Fd - Sphagnum fallax MG | ecosystem: Host-associated > Plants > Peat moss > Unclassified | place: USA...
AATGATGGTTGTGGTCATGCGCAGTCCTTTGAGCGTGGCGAGCCGCGCCCGTCCTGGGCGTGCCGGTAGCATAACGCGGCAGGGAGGAGGAGGTGCGGTTTATGTTCGGGCAGGGGGGCGGGGGCTGTTCGCGGTGGTCCGACAGGTCTATAGGCTTCGGGCTTCAACAGGAGTGCGTTTGTTATGGCGATCGGGACGGTAAAATGGTTCAACCCTGACAAGGGGTTTGGATTCATCTCCCCGCAAGATGGCGGCAAGGATGTTTTTCTGCACATCACGGCGGTTCAGGCGGCTGGCCTCACCACGGTGAAGGACGGGCAGAAGGTGAGCTATGAAGTGGTGAGCGAGCGCGGCAAGCTGGCAGCCTCGGCGCTCAAGCTCGCGTAAGGCTTTTTTCTGACTGGCGGCGCTTCGAGGTCATCTGGAAGCGTTCGCAGGTCGGTGTTCCGTCACCGGTATGGCCGGGCGGATATCCCGAATATCAACACGCTGAACGTGCGCGACGACCGTGCGAACCGGCCTTGGGACGAGTGTGCCATCATGTGGTGCGCGGCTCGCCCTCTGGCCGCGGCGTTTTTCCTTTGCCGCGACTCCTCATCAGCCCCTAGCAAGGCCCCCGACATAAAGTCTTGGGGAGACGGGAGCATGCGGGTCACGATCATGGCCGCCGGTTTGGTGCTGGTGCTGGGCGGCTGCGTCGCCGCGCCGCCACCAGGCCCCCCACCCATTCCTGCTGCCCGGTACGAACCGGTGCCCCCACCGCCTGGCCCGCGCCTGGTGTGGCAACCCGGTGGCTGGCACTGGAATGGCGGGGCGTATGTATGGATCGGCGGGCATTACGTGCAGCATCTGGCCGCCTATCACCACTGGGTGCCGGGACACTGGGCGCCAAATGGCGCATGGGTACCGGCGCACTGGGTGTAGGTGGCGGATCACAGGGCGAGCGCCTCCATAACCTGTGAAACCGCAATCTGGTCCATGCCGGCGCGGGGACCGGCCGGCGGAATGATGGGGCGGATCAGCGTGCTGTGGGTCAGCGGGCCGGAGGCGCCGAACAGGGCGTAGGCGGGCCGGCCGGCGGCCGCACGCAGGTTCATCATGCCGCTATCATTGCCGATGAACAGCGCGGCATCGGCAAGCAGGGCGGCCACCTCGGGCAGCGGCCAACCGAGCGCCCCATGCACCTGCCCCGGCCTGGTAACACCCGCCAGGATGGCATTCACATGCGCCGCTTCATGGGCGGCCCCGAGTATCAGCACCGTGCCGGTGCCACGCGCGATCAAGGAATCGGCCAAGCGCGCGAAATTCTGCGCACCCCATTGGCGCACCTGGCCCTGGCTGCCCACGCCGAGCACGGCGAAAGGCGTCGCCATGCCGGCCAGGCGCAGCGCAACCGCGGCGCGGGCCTGAGACTGGATGGCGATTGCCGGCTCCGGCAAGGCGGCAAACCCGGCAGCGTTCGCGTAGGCGCTGGCCTGCGCGAACGCCTCGGTAAACGGGGCGACATTGGCGAGGAACGGCAAGCGGTTCAGCCAGGCGCGCTGGGCGCGCGTGGTGCCATACCCGTAACGGTTGCGGATGCCGGCCGCACACATGGCGGCAGCGAGCGACGCAGCATGGTGCAGCAGCACACAGCTTTGCACGCCGCATCCCCGCAAGCTGGCGATCAGCCGGGGCAAGCCGAACACGCCGTCGTGGCGGCCGCGTCCCTGGCGGGGGTTGCGGTCGAACCAGACGATACGCTCGATGGCGGGATCACCCTCCAGCAGCACATCGGCCTGAGTGCTGGGCTTGGTGATCAGCACCACGCGGCCGGAGGCTGACGCGGCGGCAATGGCGCGGATCAGCGGCAAATGCCAGATCAGGTCGCCCAAACCGGGGCGCGGCTGAAAAACCGCAACCCGGCCGGCGTAGCGCGGCTCAGCGATCGTCGTAGCCGCGCGGATGCGCCTGCCGCCAGGCGAAAGCATGGGTGACGATGGTTTCCAAATCGTCGTATCGCGGCGCCCAGCCGGTCTGCCGGCGCAGTTTGTCCGAAGCAGCCACGAGGATGGCCGGGTCCCCTGCCCTGCGCCCGACAATCCGTGCCGGCACGCTGCTTCCGCTCACCTGTTCCACCATGCGAATCACCTGCTTCACCGAATGCCCCGCGCCGTTGCCCAGATTGTAGGTGAGGGAGCCTTCATCCAGACGGGCCAGCGCGCGCAGATGCGCCTCGGCCAGGTCGGTCACGTGAATATAGTCGCGGATGCAGGTGCCGTCCGGCGTGGGGTAGTCGTCGCCGAACACGGCGATGTCCGGGCGACGGCCGAGGGCTGCGTCGATCACCAGCGGAATCAGGTGCGTTTCGGGAGCGTGGTCCTCGCCGGCCCGGCCGGCCGGGTCCGCGCCGGCGGCGTTGAAGTAGCGCAGGCAGGCGCTGCGCAGGCCATGGATACGATCAGCCCAGAACAGCGCGCGCTCCAGCATCAGCTTGCTTTCGCCATAAGGCGAGCCGGGGTCGATTCGCTCATCCTCGCCAATCGGGATGTGCTCGGGGTTGCCGAACAGCGCGGCGGTGGAGGAGAGCACGAAGCGCGGCACGCCATGCGCCACGCACGCCTCGATGAGCCGGATTCCCAGGGCCGCATTTTCCATCAGATAATGGAAGGGACGCTTCATGCTCTCGCCCACGAGTGAGAGCGCGGCGAAATGAAATACCGCGTCCCAGGGGCCATCCGCCAGGACGGCGTTCAGGGCCGCAACGTCTGCGAGTTCGGCCGCAATGAGCGTGGCGCCCGGCGGCACCGCAGCGCGATGACCCTGGCGCAGATTGTCGTAGACCGTGACCGTATGGCCGGCATCCATCAGCGCCAGAACCAGGTGGCAGCCCACATAGCCCGCACCGCCGGTGACCAGATAGCGCCCCATATCGTCTGCTCCTGATCCGCTGGGTGTGTATCGAGAAGATGTTCTTTTTTGAAAAAAAGAACCAAAAAACTTTTACCTCTGGGGTACGCTGCCGGAGAGTCCGATACCAACAGGCAAAAGTTTTTTGCTTCTTTTTTTCAAAAAAGAAGACCTTTCTTCCTTCCTACGGCCCCACCCCAAACGCCTTCTGCACCCCCAGATTCGGATCATCCGAGCCGCCCCGCTTCATCTTCTTGACCTCATACGGCAAATACGCCGCCGAGGGCAGTTGCTGGCGGATATCCTCGGTCAGGGATCGGGCGTCGCGCTGGTCGTGCAGCACGTGCGGTGTCATCAACACCAGCAATTCGGTCCGTACCCGCGTATTGGTCTGCGTGCTGGCGAGCACGTTCAGCAAGGGGATGTCCTTCAGCACGGGGATACCGCTATTGCCGCGGGTGACCGTATCCTGAATCAGGCCGGCCAGGCCGATCGTTTGCCCGTCCTGGGCAACGATCCGCGTTTGCAGCGCGCGGTCCGTAAAGGTTGGCGTGGTAGCAGCGCCGCTGGAAAGCGTGCCGCTGCCGGCCGCGATGCCGCTCACCTCCTGACTGATATCCAGCGTCACCAGCCCGCCGCTGTTCACCCGCGGCGTCACCTGGGTGATCACGCCGGTTTTCTGGTAGCTGACGGAATTGACCACATCGTTGGTGCTGGAAAGAACGGTGGTCGATCCGGTGAGATACGGCACCAGATCGCCCACCGAGAGCGAGGCGGTTTCGTTATCCAGCACCAGCAGTTCCGGCGAGGACAGCACCTTCACGGTGGTGATCCCTTGCAGCGCCTGCAGCACGACATCGCCTGCGGCACCCGACACGCCGATCGAGAAGGCGCCGGCAGTGTTGGCAGACTGGTTGCCCGCCACGGACGCGCCGGTGATCACCGAGGCGGCTTGCGAGAACGCGCCGGAGAGACCGTGATGCTTGAAGTAGTATTCGGTGCCGTATTGCAATTGATCGTTCAGATCCACCTCGGCGATGATCACGTCGATACGAACCTGCAACGGCAGGATATCGATCTTGTGGAGCATCGCCTCCACCGTCGCTTCCTCCTCGCCGGTGGCATAAACCAGGATGGCGTTGTTCTCCGGATTGGGTATGATCCGCATGGCATTCGGCGAGGCTTGGCCGCCGCTGGCGGAAAGCCCGCCGAGCAGCGGGTTGGCCCCGGCACTCGCCGGCCGCGCCGGGGCACCTTGCCCGCCGGAGCCGCCAGTGCCGCCCAAACCGCCCGAGCCCAGTCCACCACCGGAGCCAAGCCCGCCGGTGCCCCCCATCGCGCTGCCCAGCCCGCCGGTGCTGCCGCCAGCGCCGGCACCGCCGCCCAGGCCGGTCGTTGAAGAACTTGAAAGACTGGTGTTGTTGGAAATCCCGCTCGGGACCGCGGATTGCTGGCCCTGGCCATGCGCCGTGGGCTGGGCTGTGACGTTATCGGGGGTAAAAGCCTGCTGCAGGATATAGGCGGTGTCGTTGGCGGTGCTGTTCTGCACGTAATACACATGCCAGGTGCGCATCGTCTCGCGCATGCCGCGCTCCACCACGGTATAGGCGCGGCGCGCATCGGTGAGGTAGCGCGGGGAATTGGCAATCACCAGCACGGCGCTCACCCGGGCCAGCGGCACCACGCGCACCTGGCTGGCGAGCTGGCCACCCTGCTGGCTGCGGAAGGCCTGCTGCAGGGCGGTGGCGAAATCCTCGGCCGCGCCATTGGGCACCGGCATCAGCGCATAGCTCTGCCCTTCGAGCACATCCACGTCGAAGGCACGCACCAGATCCACGAGCGCATCGCGCTGCGCGGGCTCGCCGGAGATCACCAGAGCGTTGCTGCTGGGCACCGCCACCAGGCGGGCGCCGCCCTGCACGTAGGGCAACAGCACCTTCGCCAGATCCTCGGCCGCTGCATAGCGCAGCGGCACCATCATGCCGCCCGCGGTGCCCGAACCGCCGGCAAGACCCGCGGCGGCAGCGGCGGGAAGCACGCGATAGACGCCGCCATTATTCACCAGCGTGGCGCCATTCTGGGCCAGCAGCGATTGCAGGACGGGGACGAGCTGGCCCTCGGTGAGCGGCACCACCGTGCGGATGGTGGCCGTACCATGCACGGAGGGGTCGATGGCGTAGTTCTTATGGAGGAAGTTGCCCAGGATCTGGGCTGCCACCTCGCGTATATCGGTGTCGGCGAAATCCAGGGTGAAACTGCCGCCGCCGGCACCCTGCCCGCCCTCGGGGCTGGCGATATGGATACCGGGGCTGGTGCTGATGGCGATTTCCGGCGGCGGCGGGCTGCCGGCCACGCTGCCGTTGATCCGCGGCGTTGTGCGGCCGGCATCACCGTATAAAGGTGGCAACGGCGGGACTACATTGGGACGCGTGGTGGCGCAGCCGCCGACCCAAAGCGCGCCGGAAGCGAGCAGCCACCCCAGGCGGGAAACTGCCTGGCGGCGCGGCGATGGGGCTCTCCCTCGGGGGAGGGCCACGGTCGCGGGTGAAGGGCCGAGGCAAACACTCATTCAGTCTCTCCGTGGAACGATCATCGGGCCGCGGAACGGTGGAACACCCGGCATCTGACTGCCGGCGGGCTGGCCGTTCTCGCCCACCGGATTGGGTTGGGCCGGATTGAAAATCGGCGGGCCGCCGGGCGCGGGGAAGCCGGGGTTGGGAAAAGCGGGATTCTGGAAAGGCGGCTGGAAAAACGGCGCCGCCGGGGGCGGAACCACGCGGTTATGGTCGTAGGCCGGGGTCAGCACGGCGCCGCTGGCCAGGATCACACGATCCGGCAGGATATCCTTGATGGTGCTGTCGTTCACGCTGGCGCCTTCCGCAAGCACCAAGGGCTTGCCCCCGCCATCGGGCGCGAAGATCGCCAGCCGCCGCAGGCTGGAAACCATAATGCCGGCCAGCCGCGCCTGCCCGGCCTCGGTATCCGCCTTCGGGCCGGCGGCGACCCGCGGCGGACGCCGGCTGATACTGAACACCGGCCGGGCGAGCACCATGTCCGCCCAGGCGCCGGTACGCCGCGCCGGCGGGGCAACCTGCCGCGCCGGGCCGGCCAGGCGCACCGCCGGCAATGCCAACACGCTATCGCCGGGCAGCAGCCATTCCAAAGCGAGAACAACACCCAGTACCGCCATCAGCACGGCCACCAGGCGCGTGAGCGAACCGCTCATGGCTGATCATCCTTCGCGGTGCCCACGCGGAAGGCATACACGGTGAAGGCGGCATCCAGCGGCAGTTGCGCGTTCTGGGGGCTCACGGGCGTGGCGGTCAGGCGAATATCGTCCACCAGCATGCTGGGCTGGGCATCCTCGATGGCGCGCAGAAGCTCGATCACCACGGCGAGCTGGGCACTCAACTCCACGCGCACGCCGATCCGCCGGTAGGCACCCACCTGTTCGGCGGGCAGTGTCTCGATGCTGGTGAGCTGGGCGTTCACGCCCCCGGCCATGGATTGCACCTGCTCCTGCAACGTGGCGCCCGCGATCGCATCGGAATTGCCTGGCAGCACGGCGCGGGTGGGCGCGCGGGACAGGATCTGGGCCTGTTTCTGCAAGCCTGGCAGCGCCTCGATCAGCGCGGCCTCGCGCGCGGCGCGGGCCCGCAGCGCATCAATCCGGTCGGCGCGGTCCGCATAGAGATCCAAGGCCGGGGAGAAGACGCCGAGCCAGAGGATCGCCATGGTGAGGATCACAAGGCCGGCGGCGAGGGCTTGGCCGCGCCGGCCGGTGGGGAGCGTCGTATGCATCTAAGAAAGCGGTCTTTTTTGAACAAAAGACCCAAAAAACTTTCGCTGAGAGACGCCCCCGCCTTGGCCAGCGTGTCGGGCCCACCAGACAAAAGTTTTTTGCTTCTTTTTTTCAAAAAAGAAGAATTCTTCCTTCACTGCGCCAGCTCCGCACGAATGGAAAACACATCCAGATGGTTGGTCTCGCTCCGCGTGACCGGCGCGGTGAACGCCGGATTGCGAATCCGCGGATCAGCCGAGAGAAGGCTGATCAGGCGGGGTGCCGAAGCACCCAGGCCCGATAGGGTGAGGTGGCGTTCGCGCATGGTGAATTCGGTAAGATAGCTGTCGTCAGGCAAAATTTCCGTAACCGCGGCCAGCGCGGCCAGCGTATCGCCCAGACGGCGGGTTTCGGCGGCCACCGCATCGCCGCCGGCACCGGCGCCGGTGATGCGGCCCCGCAATGCCTCCGCCTTGCTCAGTCGAGGTGCCATGGCGGACAGGCGATCCTGCAGCTCCGCCAGCGTCAGCGATTGACGGAGAAAGGGAGAAACAAGCACCAGCAGCAGCAGCGCGCCGGCCGCAACGGCGAGGTTGCGCCCGCTCAGCAGCCCGTCGGCAACGCGCGGCCCCGCATGCGTGAGCTTGATCAGCCGGCTGCCATGGGGCGAGGCGGTCTCCAGCATGTCCGGCCGGCCACCCAGGGAGGCCAGCATGTCGATCAGCCTGGCGATAGAAGCGCGGGGCACCACCGTCAGGCGCAACACCAGCCGAGCCCGGGCACGATCGCGTTCCTGCACCGCGTAGCCCCAGAACACTTCGTCGGGGGTGAATGGCGTCAGGCGCTCCATCTCGTAACCGAGCACACGCTCCAGGTCGCGTTCCGCGGCAATCGGCAGGGTCACGCTGCGTTCCAGCGCGCTGTCCGCCGGCAGGCGAAGCACCATTTTCTCGCCACGCCTGCGGCCGGCCAGGGCGGCGCGCAGCTTGGCCGTGCCGCTCGCATCATCCGCAGGAACCCGAGCGAGACTCTGTTCGGCGCCCCCACGGCGGCGAAGGAGGGCGACAAAGTCTGGCGTTCCGGCATCCGCGATGAGCGCGGGTCCGGCCGTGCTGCCGCGCAGGCGCGCCGGCAAAAGGCTGAGGAGCTGCGCGCCCCACCACTCGAAAAATCCGCCGAACAAACGCGTTAAGCTCCCGCCATGGCCGTGATCGAGAACGCGTTACCCCGGCACCCCTGCGAAGGAAAGGCGGCAGGGGCCATTTTGCGGGAACTTAACAGTCGTGGGGACATAAGAAGAAAGAAAGTGTTCTTTTTTGAAAAAAAGAACCAAAAAACTTTTGCTCTTTGAGGTGCGCGGTGAACCTGCGTGTCGGGGGGGACGGGTTAGGCGCCCCTCTCATCACGCGCTCGTGCGCACAGACCATACAAAAGCACAAGTCAGGAATGTGCTGCATTGCAACACGTCCCCTGGTAAACGCTAAACAATAAGCTACCTTATTGTCGCTAGTCTGGCAGGATCGGGCACCCCATGGGTATCGTCAAATTCGCGCTGAAATACCCCTACACTTTCTACGTGGTGGCGATGCTGATGCTGTTTCTCGGTGTCAGCGCGATCCTGGTGACGCCCAAGGACATCTTTCCCAATATCAACATCCCCGTGGTGTCGGTCATTTGGCAATATACCGGCCTCACGCCGGAGGAGATGGAACAGCGCGTTACCACCTATAGCGAGTATTCCATCAGCTCCTCGGTCAACGATATCAAGAACATCTCCAGTCAGACACTGTCGGGCATCTCGGTGGAGCGGATCTACTTCCAGCCCGGGGTGAACGTGGACCTGGCGATCGCGCAGATCGTCTCCGCCTCCAACTCCATCCGCGCGCTGATGCCCACGGGCATCCAGCCGCCCACGATCGTGCAGTATAATGCCTCTTCGGTGCCGGTGCTGCAGCTGAGCCTGAGCTCGGACACGCTGAACGAACAGCAGCTTTACGACTACGGCATCTACCAGATCCGCCAGCAACTGGCGCCGATCCAGGGCATCACGCTGCCGACGCCTTATGGCGGCAAGTATCGCCAGATCATGGTGGATCTGGATCCGGACGCCCTGCGCGCGCAGGGGCTCACGCCCAACGATGTCGTAACCGCGGTCAATAGCCAGAGCCTGACCCTGCCCTCCGGCGACGCCAAGATGGGCGACAAGCAGTTCATCGTGCGCGTGAATGCCTCCGCGCAATCCATCGAGTCGCTGAACAACCTGCCGATCAAGCAGGTGGGCGGCACCACCGTCTATCTGCGTGATGTGGCGCATGTGCGCGACGGCTGGGCCGTGCAGCAGAACATCGTGCGCGCCGAAGGCAAACGCGCGGTTCTGCTGACGATCATCAAGAACGGTGACGCTTCCACCCTGGATGTGGTGAAAGCCGTCAAGGCGGCAATGCCCGCCATCCAGAAAGCGGCACCGCCCGGCATGCATATCGCGCTGCTGTTCGACCAATCGGTGTTCGTGCAGAGCGCCATCAGTTCGGTGCTGCGCGAGGGCGCCATTGCGGCAGGGCTGACGGCCCTGATGATCCTGCTGTTCCTGGGATCGTGGCGGTCGACGGTGGTGGTGATGGTCTCCATTCCGCTCTCCATCCTCACCTCCATCGCGGTGCTCTCGGCGCTGGGAGAGACGATCAACACCATGACTTTGGGCGGATTGGCGCTCGCCGTCGGTATTCTGGTCGACGACTCCACCGTCACCATCGAGAACACGCACAGGCTGCTGGAAGAAGGCGGCGACTTCGACAATGCGGTCATGGAGGGTGCCGCTGGCATCGCGGTGCCGACGCTGATTTCCACGCTGGCCATCTGTGTGGTGTTCGTCAGCGTGTTCTTCCTGCAGGGCGCTGCGAAATACCTCTTCACGCCGCTGGCGATGGCGGTGGTGTTTGCCATGCTCGCCTCCTACGGCATCAGCCGCACGCTGACGCCGATCATCATCCGGCTGCTGCTGCGGCGCGAATATGCCGGCGACCATGGCGGCCACGCGGCAGCCGGTGGCTGGTTCGGGCGGTTCCATGAAGGCTTCAACCGGCGCTTCGATGCGTTCCGTGATTTCTATGGCTGGCTGCTGTCGGCAATCCTGGCGCGGCGTGTGATAACGCCGCTGGTTGCGATAAGCTTTGTGGTTCTGGCCGGCGTGCTCAGCATCTTCGTCGGCAGCGACTTTTTCCCGCAGGTCGATGCCGGGCTGATCCAGCTGCATGTGCGCGCACCGGCGCGCACCCGTATCGAAGCCACGGAAAAGATTTTCCAGGCCGTCGAGGATAATATCCGTCAGAAGATACCCGCACGCGATATCAGCCTGATCCTGGACAATTTCGGCCTGCCGCAGCGCACGTATAATCTTGCGTTTACAGATGGCAGCGCCATTGGTGTCAACGACGGCATCATTCAGATCGAACTGGGTGAAGGCCACGAGCCGACGGCCGATATCATCAAGCGCTTGCGGACGGAACTGCCTTCGGCTTTTCCGGATGTGCTATTTTATTTTCAGCCTGCGGATCTCGTGACGCAGGTTTTGAATTTTGGCGTGCCGACGCAGATCGATGTCCAGTTTCAAGGCCGCGACCGGGAAGGCAATCAGGCGC
>Ga0116230_10008220_pt1 | contig 10307 bp, 8 predicted proteins | sample S1TSphfallax_3_FD_88678 | JGI IMG/M metagenome (GOLD analysis project Ga0116230, IMG submission 88678) | Host-associated microbial communities from peat moss isolated from Minnesota, USA - S1T2_Fd - Sphagnum fallax MG | ecosystem: Host-associated > Plants > Peat moss > Unclassified | place: USA...
ATACCCTTTGCTATCATAATCTAAAAGCCCTCCAAGAGTATGTGCGCACCAAGGCAGTCTCCTAATTTTCAGACCTATGGTTCCAGAGTAAATGGATTTTGAGCAATTTTTTTATTTTGTCAAAAGTCAAAATCAAAAATCAGGTTTTTTTTTAATAAATGTATGGTTAAAAAATGTATATACTTTGTAAAACTACATAACAACACAAGCAACACTAGTATATGTCATCATTTAAACATGTATCCATATATCACCACATATGATGCACAATATTACTCATAATTTGATTGTACATAGCATCTAGCTAACGTGGCAATACACCATTGGACAAGAACCCCCAAGTTATATACATATAGTAGACACTGGACAATTTTGCACCTCCTCAATACATTTCTGCAGGTTCCTGGTCAATGGTTGGCTGAACCTCATAACTCACCCTCTTCTATGTCCCATAACATGAAAGCTGGACACTCCATAAAATTGGTTATGTCTGGCAACCCGCACGTTTTTGCTGGTTACCAGGTTTGTCACCTAATACCTATTACCTGTGTAAGAGTATTACCAATGTTGGGTGGTTCTTAATTTTGATGGAGAAACTCAGTTCGGATTCTTTCAAAAAATATCTATTAGATTGGTTCCAGTTCAGACCCAGTTCTCGTTTGATTTTTACGAACTGGAACCAGAACCAACAGTTCTAACTGGCCAAACCAGGTACCACCAAAAGCACTGGAGTATACCATAAACCTAATTATCCATTTGGCAAAAGTCAAGGGTCCAAATTAAAAAGAGGGTGAATGATTTTATGGTTCAGGGAACAGCTTTTACATCCAATGAAGTTAAATGTGTCCACCAACCTAGCCTTCTAACAAAACTGGCATGGTGCTGATTAGGGGCCCAGGTGGGTTTAGAGGAGGTGGGGTTGAATAAATAAAGTTGTAGGGGAGGTTCCTCTAAGAGTGTGTTCTCCTGAGGGAGGGGCAACCAATGTGCCCCAGAGTGTTCCTGAACTTGAGGAGAACCCACAAGTATGAGAACTTCCCCTTGTGGAAACAACCCTCGTATTATTTCATGGGTTCTTTCCTGTTTCATACAAAAGAAATATTTCCATGGGAACGTGGGAACATATAAAATTGAGGGAACTCCCTCGGCATAAGGGCCTAGGGTTCTTCTCATGGGGGAGATCCTTCAAAATAAGCATAGAATTCAAATGGGAGTTGTTTATGGTTGTGCAATTATTTGAATTTTGGTGCTGTAAATGGGCAAATTGCTACTACTCCCCTGGGCCCACAAATCTGGAGAGAAGCCAAATAGGGGTATTATGCAGCCACATTTTAGCCTTTTGGGTTGTTGGAAGTTTAAACCCAGGGTTAATTTAGCGGGAACCAGGCTGAATCCCCCGCCATTTCTGGCGGCGACAACCGCGCGACCGCGCGTGCTGCGCGCAATTTTGTTCATGGCGCTCCTGTCGCGCGCTCTGCTGCCGCTGTTGTCGCGCGAGCGTCCTCTGCCGAGCTCCTATGACTCAAGAACAACTTCGCGAAAAGTTTCGTGTTTTTTGGGGTTGTCTTGACGAGCGGATCTGCGCTGAAATCAGCAGAGTTTTCTGCTCTAATGTCCACAAGGAATTGCGCCAGTGTAGAAGACTAGTGTAGTCTCCAGCCCGCGGGCTCATCGAAAATGGTTGTGCAGGTACACGGGAATTCAGGATCGGCCTGCACGGCGTCGTCGCAGGTCGGCGCAAGAGCATTTCGTGTCATCTTTCTTCTTTTTCTTCACGTGATCATGCTCTTACTGTTGTGTGCGAATAAAGTGAGTGGGAAGACGGTTATGGTCGGCGGTTTTTCTGGATGGACAAACTATGATCCAAAGCTCGACGCGACTCCTAACTACCAGGAATGGGCAGCTTCTTTGACAATCGAGATCAACGATACCCTCGGTAAGCAGCTCCACGACATACACTCTTTTTCTTCCATTTTTTTTCCCAGAATGAGCATCGGCGCTTTGCAGGGAGTCTGCTGCACTGATGAAGGAAGACCCATGAAGATTTGTCATGGCCCGAGTCTGCAGCTACCTGCTGATCCAGAATTACTTGATCTGTGAAGATCTAGAAAGCAATGTGAAGTCTAATAGTCATATACCATGAATCTCTTGTGCTGCATGATCGTCGACTCACGCTGGTGCACAGTTTTCAGTATGCCGTATGGAGGTCACACAATAGACCAGTTCTTCGACGCCAATGCTTTCGCGACTTGCAATTTCTCAGCTGAACACAGAGAATGGGCAGGTCCCAACATTACCATGTTCGATGTAAGTCTATAAACAGAGTTCTGTTTCTTTTGTTCTGATGATGCTGATCACGTACTCTGCAAAACCCAGCTGCAGCTTCACATCAGTCCAGCTTGAATCTCTAGTAGGAAGTCTTCAGTAAGCTGGTGGTGGGGAGTCATCACCTGCGGGAACTAAAAGTCTAGTGGGCCTTTGTCGATCGATCGGAGATGATCAGGCGACGCTCAAAAACACTGGACAATACTACTTCGCATGTGCGATTCCCGGCCACTGTTTACAGGGACAGAAACTCAGCTTGTTTGTTTACGAGAATATTGCAGCAGCAGCAGCAACAACAACAACCGCGCCTGCACCTGCACCAGCTCCACAGGCACGCGCTCCACAACAGCTCACTAGGATGAGATTTCAGCAGCCAACTGCGTCTCCTTTGGTTTCACCGAATTCTGGTCCAGCACCAAGCCCGCTGGCGCGGCCACCCATGCCTGCAGTTGGCTACCCTATTCGATCCCCAGGTACAAGCTAAGCTTAGTCGAAGATGAGCATGGAGGATCAGATCACACACATGCAGACCCAGCATTCTACCAACATTCTCATGTGCTTTCTTTCTTTCTTTCGGCTCTTCTACTTCTCAAAGAAATTTTTTTTTGTTTTTTTTGTCGGTGCAGTGGTGGCACCAGCAGGAAGTCCGAAGGCAAGCCGACGTCTAGTAAGGCCACCAGCTTATGCTCCAGCTGCAGCTTCTCGCGGGCGCCCAATCGCTCATCATGCAGGGAGAGTGCTGCATCTCTTATAAACTAAGTCCTTGAAGTAGCAGCCGAAGACGCTGATTGAGCAGCTTACAGCAACTGCTCATGGGTAGACAGATTTCTTCAGTAATCAATAATATATTTGCTGCTATCTAATATCCTAGTTTCCATATCTAAATTCTACTTTTCTTCATTGCAAATTACCCGTTCATCATTCTCTGCTGCAAAGCATGAGCTTCACTTGAAAGAACTAGAGCTACATGACCGGAGTAGCTGTATTCTGAACACTGCAAATCCATGGATTCTAATCTGCTGCAAGGTGGCTTCATCAAATACATGAAGAATCCAGTCTAGAGCTATATCGGATTAGTATATTCTTCTATTGCCGAATGTTCCCACTGATTCTGTGCAAAGCTTCACATGAAGATCTATGATCTAGAGCCTCTGCATTAGTGTAGTATATTCTTCTTCTTTTGCAAACCCATCACTGATTCATCCCTGCAAGGCTTCTTCACCCCTGCAAGGCTTCACATGAAGCTGACCTAGAGCTAGCTGTGCACCAGATTAGTATTCTGAACATTGCAAACCAATTCCAGTTGATCTCTGCAAAACTTCACATTCAAAGATGATCTAGAGCTGCAAACAGGAATAAAACTGTGTACCAAATCTTCTTCTTGCAGTTTCAGTGAATGATTTGCTGGATATCTAAAGTGCAAAAATTGGGCTCTATATATTGAGAAAAATTGCTAAACCACAACCATTTTACTAAGCTTGTCAAGCAAAGTTTTACTTATCTTCATTCAAAATGTGTCATGCAATGTGTTGGTGGAGATGCTCTAACTATTAAAATATAATATTTGCTTTTGGCATTTAATTTGTGTTCATTAAACTAATTATCGTGCACAAGATTTTTACCTTATGCTCTTCAAGTCCTTCTAGATTTTACTGCTGTTTGCTATTATAAAAATGGCTTGACAATACAAACATATGAGCCCTTAAACATTCTATTGACCTCATACTAATTGTCTTTCTGCACTTTGCAATCCACCCTAGAGTACGCAGCACTGCCACCACCTTGTGAGGGTTCTTGGGTGCTGATCAATTCCTGAGATCAAAGCTTTGGCTCAGAGAGCTTTGGTTTGGCATGTACTCAAAGCTCTGCAAATTTTTCTTCAAGCAAAATTGCAATGTGACAATAGCAGAAGTGATCAGGCAGGTATCAGGTAGCAATTGTGCCCAGTATACACTATAGAGAGGGATTGAACCAGTACCTATTATCCTTGTTCACATCAGAAGAATCACGGAGAACTATGCCAGAAAATGTCAACCAATCAGTGAAAATGTTGCAGACTCAAAATACTCATAAAATATGACAATCTTGTCATTCTTACTTGTGGAAATCCAGTCCACATTTGAACCTATGCTGAGCAAGTTGCTGGCACATAAACACTAGGAGTGCCCTCTCAGAAGTAACAAGTTGTCATTGAAAAACACATGTCCCAAACATGGGAAACCCCTGCACTGGGGTCTCCAATGCAGACATGATGAGTGGGAGCATGATGAGAATGTCTGTTGATCAAAACAGCCTCCACTATCACAGCCTAAAATCCAATCGACCATCTCCTACGAACAGGGTGTTAAGTCATAGTCAGCAATCACCAGTAGCTGGAATTTCGAACAACCAGAAGAGTTATAACCTCTAGTAGTAAGGCCTGTAGCGCATCGGCCGCCTGAATCTTGGTGCTTTCCTGCAGAGTGTACATTTACTATTTTAAGGATAGATACAATCATTCCAACCACCAACATTCTTTCATACTAGTTTTTATAAGCAAACATGCTTTGATTATGTCAGTAAAACTCCTCATCTTTGCTAAGTGAGCACACGTTGCCTCCTCACACATCCTCACTGGGTCTTTAAACAACATCCAATAGCCTACAAACCAAATCCTAATCACCAGGCACTTGAGGATAGAGAAGCCAATCAGTTGCCAATAGGCAAGTTATGATAGCATCGCATGACCCTAACCACTGTAACATGAAGCACCCAGGAAACAGACACAGAAAACAAAAATTAGGGCATGAAATATGCAACAGCATGTGTCATAAATGGAAATCCATAGGGGATACCCACCCGTAACCGTAGGGAGCATACCCATAAGGAGGTGGATAGGGCCTCCTGGCAGGGTACCCATAATAGGGATTGAATCGGCCACCTCGAAAAGCCTTCATTCCTGGAACATTTGTCCTCTTTGGTGTCACCTGAATCCATGTCACAACCCAACAAGCCTTCTTCAGCACCCTGTTTCCCAACTGAAGTTCTTCACACACCTTTAATGAAGCACAACACAGTATTGGTGGTATTCCCAAGCATACCAAGCAGCTAATAACCAAGAAGTACACCAGTATCAGCCATAGCCAGTCAAGGAGGTTTCTTTTTCCAGAGATGGCTGGCTTGTGGCATAAAAATAGCTCCAAAGATAAGATTCTCAAATGCCCCAGTTTGGCAACATAATATGAAGGGCAAGACACCATAAGCTCAAAAGACTTGAAGGGGCAGAATTGGCATCCCAAGACCCTAAAGGATCAGGCCCTGCTATTCAGTTGTAAATACATGACAAACTATGGTATAAATGCAGGGTCAAAAGTTCAAAAAAAGCAACACTCCCAAGAAAAGTAACTTGCTGTGAAACTAAAAATGCAGAGAAATTTCTGATGCACATAGAGGTCAAAACCTTGAGTTGGCGAGCATGTAATTCAGATTCACTGAGAAGTACAGCATTCTGTACTGCTTCCACCTCCAAAAACTCCACATAAGCATATCTACAATTCCAAAAAAGTTACACACTGAATGAAGGTTTAAGGCCCAGAACCAGAACCAACATATGGTTCTGGTCAAAAAATATAAAACAAATACATGATGGTCCTCCGCCACCACAGCAATGTGGAGTAACCTTCAGCAAGAAGGTGCAAATTGATACTTGCAAGTGATCACATGCAAAGTATCTAACAGTTCAAAAGAACGTAGAGGGTAGAACACAGTAACCAGCAGTTCAGAATCTGAACTCTACTTTTGGATGGAAAATCTCTTCAATCTTCACTATGTAACATACACAGGAATAAAAATGTTTGAAGGGTTTAAGAGCTCTGACCCCTTTGGCTGTCCAAATTTGTCTGTAAGGATTGTAACTCGGTTCACCGTACCACATGATTGGAAATGTTGCTGCACCTCTTCAGGAGTGCAAGAATAATCCACCTAGAAAATAATCAGAATCAAATAGTTAACAATCAATGCTCTTTGTCCCTTGTTCCAAACCGCAAAAGGTAATGAAACATGGCACTCAAACCATAACTGCCATTCTATCAACCAACCTGTCTACATTTTGTTGCACAAACACAGAATGCTTGTCTTTTTTCAATTGAGAAGGGTGGAAACAATACATTGCCAACAAAAACAGAACGAGCATCTGCCTCCTCTTTATTTGCCAGTGCCGCTGCTGCACCTGCTGGATCTGCATTGGCAAAGTATAATCCTGTGACTTTTCTCGTCCATGCATTGCAGTTCATAACCCTAGAATCCACTCTAAAGTACTTTGAAAAGAAAGTTGGGAGTTCATCTCAAAATGTGCTGATGCCTCACTAGTCTTGGCCACGAGTTCTTCTAGTTCTACAGCAGTTACACAGTTTGTGTCTACAGTTTCATTCAGTAATCTGGACGTTCAGATTCCTATCATACATACCTTGAACAGCGCTCATCTCTTTCTCGACTTTAGCTTGCATATCACGTAGTGCAGCAGCTTCCTCTTCCATTTCCTTCAATCGCTTCTTCATCTCCTCTAGCTCCTAACAACATCACATCACCAAACGGAAATCATCGTCAAGGTCTCAACCGGCAATTAGGGTTTCCAAAACCGCAACCCAGCTAGGGTTTGTCTCCCAACAATAACAAAAGTGGGAAACAGCGATATATACCTTAGAAGCAGCATCGTCCGCCACAACTTCGTCGGTTTTGATGCTCCCATTGTCAGGTTGTCCGTCGAGATCGCCTTCCAGCTCCCCCTCCACTTCTTCCGGAATGTCTCCGCCATAAACCTCGTGCTCCTCTTCCATCACCAAAGGCTCCGGAGACGAAAAAAACACTTGTTGCTACGACGCTCCTCCCCTGGTCCCCCCAAACTCCAAAAAGAAAAGGGCAAAAAACGAAAAATCCCGCCTCAAAAAAGCGCTATCTCGCAAAAGCTCCAAGAAGCCGAACACGACCTTCCCCCCTGCCTCAAACCCTTCCTCCTGGACCCGTCACAACTTTCGCAAAACGGCACCGAATTGTGAACTTTTTCGCTCAAATGCCGAAATGACACGGTGCTTTACGAGACGCGCATTACGTCAGACATCCGTGAAGCGCAGAGATTGGAGAATGCATGAGAAAAGAGCGGCAGAAGCGCGAGAGACGACCCGCCCCACGCGAGCGACAATGGCATGAGAGAGCACTTCGTTCTTTGTTGCGCTCGAGCTTCCTCGAATCCTAACCCGGGTCAGTTTTCAACCCTATGGTTACTGGGGTAGATTCACACCTATGGTTTTTGTCCAGCAATTTTATTTTCTTTTATTCCTTTTTCATTTTATTTTCTTTACTTGTTCATCTTCTGGGATTTTCAGTTGTTTACATTATTATATGAAATAAATGTTACAAAATATTATTTAGTTTATCTAACATTACACAAATGGCTTACATGGGGGGGGTTTAAAATACCCTTACATTATAAAGTTATTCGTAAAGTCTTCCCCAGTCCCATGCCCAGTCTCATCCCCTGTCATAGTTTGATCCCTTGTTTTTGGTAAGGTCATTAAATCTGTGACAAAATCTGAAAACTGGGGACCAATGATAAAAATAAGAGATCACATAAAAAAATTTACTTGAGAAATTGTTTTAGGGTTTGCACCATGGATTACATAGGAAGACATTTTAAGTTTATTTTTATTTTTATTTTATTTTTTAAATTTTATATTTAACTATCATTCCTACAACTCATGTTCAACAATTTTTTTGAAAAAAACAAAAGGGGGTTTGACATACCAAACTGAATATTTCAGAATTTCAACAATTTTTTTAAAGTATGCTAAGTCTAATAATAAATTTCAAAGATATCTTGTGTTTTGAACTGGATTTGACTTTTTTAAATTTCAACATATTGTTCTGAGGTTTTTTTCTTTTTTTCATTTGGTTCTTTTAGGAATTAATTAATTTTGAACATAATTTGTAGATACAATATATAAGTGGGCTCTTTCACTTATTATTATTATTTTTTCATTCTCACTTGTGAGAACCCCTTGGGGGGGGGGGAAGTTAAATACAAACCTTCAAACATTAAATGCAAAGTTTTTCATTAGTTAATTATAAACCCCAAAGGGACATGTAGAGTTCTTGAATTGAGTATAAACCCCAAAAAACTAATGCATAGTTTTTCCAAGCTATTAGAAAATCATTAGAACTTCCAAGTTAAATACAAACCGCAAAAATGACATGCAAAGTTCTCAAGTTAAGTATAAACCCATGTAGAGCTTCTTAAAGCACACAAAATAAACCCAAAATTTAAAAAGCTGATGCGAAGTTTTCAACTTGAGTATAAACCCCAAAGAAGGTTCATTAAAGGTTCCAAACTAACTACAAACCTTAAAAAAGATACCGTAGCCTAGGTCAATGACAAAACAAATAATGTTTTTTTTCAAAAAATGAGTTCATTTTTTAATTTTGAAATTCCAATTTTTTCCATCGCCTACTATGATATTTTGATATGAGTAGTGAAATTATTCAAGGTGTAGCCTATGATAATTATGATGATTTTCAACATATTAATTTCATATTTTCACAAATTTTAGTTTCACTATTTTGGGGATTATTTAATAATGAAACTGACATTAGGGTAAGGTTTGCAAAGTTCTTGCATTAAATATGGACGCATGCATAATTTCATAAAAACTTACAAATTAAATCCAAAACCCAAAAAGGTTAATGCAAAGTTTCCAAATTAAACACAAACCCAAAAAAAGGTTTATTAAAGATTCCAAGTTAAATACAAACCCTCAAAAAAAAATGTAATGATGCACCCCTGGTTTATCAAGTGATATTGGGGTAAAAACAATTGTTAATTCCCAAGTTCAAATTGAAATGCACATTGAATGTGCACTCCTTAACTTCAAAGAGAAAAATGAAGGTGAAAATTTCACGATGAAATTAGAACAAACTCACAAGCAAAAATTCAACAAACTCACAAATAAAAATTCAAGCTGAGATTAACTTGCACAAACCCAAAAATAAAAGGATTAATGTAAATTGGAGCCAAAATGGTGTATGGACAAGTTAAACTCACAAAACATAGCATGACCCAAACTTAGAGAAAAATCACCACTTCCTCTCCTATAATATACATTGACCAATGGTGGACCTACTTATTTAAGTAGGTAGGAAGGTAGAATACTAGAAAAGTAGGTAAACTAAAAAATAGCCACATAATTTTTTTAATTTGTTATATGTTTTTCTTTTAGGGTTAAACTTTTATGAAATCATCCCTACATGGCACATGTATTTTAATCACAATTGCAAAAAGAAACACCTCTTTTATATAGTTTGTGAAATGAGATATTGAAGACAAAGCATATGGGTTAAATCTTTTAGTGACACCTAGTTGCAATTGAGCTGTAACTATATAAAAAATTTCCCACATGTTTTCTATTTTACTTTAATTTTGTAATTCGTTTCAAAATTATAATTAATCATTAGACATAATTATTTTGAATGTATTTATTTGAATTAATTATATGATAATTAATTATCAAAATAAATATTAGATGATTAATTATTTAAATAACTATTAAATAGTTAGTTATGTTGATAATTTATGATCTAAATTCAAATAGAATTCAATTATTACTTACCTACATTAAAAAAAAATTATCTAGAATTATTTGAATTAATTAATTAAATTTATATAATTAGTTACTAAGTTTAAATAATTAGTTATTAAATATTTTTTTTATTTATTATCTAAATTAATTAAATACTAATTAATCAAATTTGATTAATGAATTCATATGATAAGTTTATTATTTAATTTACGTAATTAGTTTGTGGTCATTAAGTATATTACATATCAATTATTAATTTAAAAATTAATAACCGATAATTCATTCTAAAATATTAAATAAGAAACATGAATTTGAGTAGAAGGCATTGAGGTATATAAAGACATATGCATATGTACACCCTTATTGAATGTTTAA
>Ga0116230_10008221_pt1 | contig 10307 bp, 5 predicted proteins | sample S1TSphfallax_3_FD_88678 | JGI IMG/M metagenome (GOLD analysis project Ga0116230, IMG submission 88678) | Host-associated microbial communities from peat moss isolated from Minnesota, USA - S1T2_Fd - Sphagnum fallax MG | ecosystem: Host-associated > Plants > Peat moss > Unclassified | place: USA...
CATGATCTTCACTTAATTTAGTGTTCACATATTGGAAGGATCTAGCACCATGATTTGTACCTGGGAAAAGAGCTTTAAAGCATTTGGAAGGTTTGGACTCTGGAGTTCAGGCAGTGTCATGATGTGCTCTAGACAAATGAGTGGGTGAAGTAAAAAGAGGAAAACAAAACATTAGTGCTGGAGCAAGACATTATACTTCCCCACACTCAAATTTCATGGGCATCATCAACCCAATGCCTCGTGCAGTTCTGCACACTTACTTTACAAAGAAGAACACACATTCATGTTTTGGTGGTGCACAACCAAAAAAAACCCAATATTTATGTGACGTTGCAAGGAGCAAAATTCAAACCCGGCATCACCTTGGTCCAACAACAACTTACCAGTAGCCTATACTTCCAAGCACTATATTACATCAACTTCTTCTTTTATTCTTAAAAAAAGGAGCTAAACTGACAATTCATGAAGTTTGATGGGGTGTGCAGCATCTTGTAAGGACTGAGCGCATTCAGTTTGTTTGTTTTGGGGGGAGGATGAAGTCAAATGGATGCCATCGTTAACTCATCAGGTGGAAATGAGTTAGCATGAGAACTCCAGCTCCAAAACTTGGTGCTCTCAAGAGAACATCTAAAGGAAAACTAAGAACAATTAAGGTCACTTGGGACAACCATTGCAGTATCTCTCTGGACAACCCTCAAGGCTATCCGGTTCAATCATCGAGGTAAGAATCAACTTGAAAGAACAATGTCAGTGCACAAACTACAATACCATGTGTGGAGTGAGATACTTCAATACTTATTCCTCACAGAACTGATGATCATAAAGGGCATTATTTTTTGACTAGATTTGGATTTCATATATATTGGTTTCAGAAGCTAACAAAAAGCAAAGAAATCTTTCAACATGAGACTGACTTCATGATTTACATTGAGATTTTGTTTTTGTTTTTTTTGTGGAGAAAGTGGCCACATTTAGACAATAAGATGTTGTTGGAGGCTGCCACAACATAGCAGGAGGATTCACAAAAAATTTCTACTTGTCCTCTCTCATCTCTCTAGCAAATTTGGGCTCATTCCTCTTGACATATGTTCTTGGAGGATGATTGACACTTTGTGGTGGCTACATCACAGAATGGGAAAAACAACACCCCAATTTCACAAGCTAAATTGATGCCTTGGGTGAACTTGCATCTATATTGCTACCATGGTAAAAACAAGTGTTGGGTGGTTCTTTGTTGGCCTTGGCTACCAAGGCAAGGATATTGTGTTAGATTCATTATAGAATATAGTAGCTCAAGGGATTTTGGCCCCTAAGTAATAATAATAGGTCTATTTTTGTGTGAGGATTTCTGAAAGATGATATTTTGGCTTGTGTTGAAACTTGAGATTAATTATCAGAGTTATAATATCTTGAAGACTTTTGGTTTTCTTTTAGAGGATTGTTTTGAAGATTATATTTTTGCATGGTGAAATATTTGAGTTTCCATAATTCTTCTTTTGCCTAAAGATACTTTTAAATTTATTATATATAATAACTAATATTAAGTTCTGCAACTACATACGTTAATTAATTAATTTGATTACTAGCTATTACAATACTTTTAGACTCCACTCATAAAATAAATACATCATTGTAAATTCATGCATTTTACAATATGCATGATACACTTTGAATACACATATAGGGTTGCAACTTAGTTGACCACATTTGCAATTAATGGGACATAGATGGTTTTCTTTAATGAAACCCATATTAAAAATTGTCCAAATGGAAGAATGAAGAAAAAATTAATGGCAAGTTAGTTGCAATGTAGTTGCAACGACAACAAAATGCAAAAAGTAATTATAGAAATAACCAATGATAATCACAAGCACATTGATTATAGTCACACGTTGATTGGTTATAAAAATTCACTTTTCTTATAGTGATGTTTGCCTTGCATTTTACGGTTTCATTCCTTTTTTTGGTTTATAGGGTTTTAAGCTTCAATTTTTGTTTTTTTTTTTAATAAATTTTTGTGCCTTGTTTCTTGTTATTGCCATTTTTCTTTTATGCATTCTTGCCATTTAAAAAAAAATTATGCATTATTGGAGTGCAACATTGCCTACCTTTTCTACACAATTGTTTCAATATATCATTTTTGTGTAATAAAATGGAAGCAACCCAAATAGAAAATACATATGTATAAAAGAACTAGATCAACTATTTTTGGAGTATTACTAAAGATGTAATAGTTTATTTTAAAGGAGCATTGAAAAATTAGCTTCAAAGACATTTTGCAACTATCCTAGATTTGGATTTTCCAACATTATTTCAAGGTGAGGTTAAACTACACAACCCCTTGTCTTTTGTTTCGAGTAACTTACAACTTATTTTTTAGAAACTTAATTTTTAAGGACATGGTTGTTATTTTATTGTTTAAATTTGAGATTTCTTTTTGGTCAAAAATTAATGTCAAAGGTAAAGTTTTAGTTGTTTTTTTTTTTTTTCGTTACTCAAGGTCATTCAATGGTTCATAATTTAACTTATAATATCCATTTTTTATATTTAATATTGATTAATTAGATAATAGATCGTTATAATTAACTTAAAAAATTTGAACACCCACTTGTATTTATCTAATGATATTTTAATCAATAAATTTAAAAATATAGTTATGTAACTATAAATTATTGACGAATTATTATTATATGTAATTGATTAAATAGTTAATTAATTACTGAATAGCTAGTTTTTTATTAGTTAACCATGATTTTTATTTGTTCAAATTGATTTTTATCAATTCTTATTGGTTTAAAATTTTGAAAATCTTGGTTTTTTGCCACTTAAAGATTTTCAACTATGTTTGCATGTTCCAATACATTTCACAAAAATCTACCTACATGACCATTAATAGTACTAAAATTATATAAATAATTTTAGTGCCACCCTAAATTATACCATTTATAAGGAAGCAAATATGCCATTAGTAGATCTATTATAATTCACCTTGCTTCACATTTGACTACACATCGATTATTAGATGTGAAAACCCCTAGTTTTGGAGATGTTTAATAATAGTTTAAAATTTTCATAATTTTCTTATTTCAAAATTTCTTGGAGTTTATGATTTCAATTTGCACTTTCAAATCTCCAAGTCTTTGCCTTGCAAATGATGTTTGGAAGAAATTTGCAAATCTTAATCACATGTACACATGCCACTTCAATTGCCTGATGTTCAACTTTCTTTTGAATAAAATGATGTTCAACTTTTATCTAATTCATTATTGTGTGTAGATTTAGATTTTTCATCAATTTCATTATATTTTGGGGTCCAAGTATGGTAAATTAGACCAATTGTGTTCCTTGTAGCATAAATGGAAAGTAGGCATCAAGTAGGTTTTCATATATTGAACTTCAAAATATTATTTAAGACAATGTTTAATATGAACATGTTATTTGAATATGTTACAATTGTATTTAACAACCACATGTTTAAAGTAAGTATAAATAAACTTCATTCAAATACATGCAAAGATCACAAGTTACAAAGTAGGTTACAAGTAAATGAAATATTACATTTTTCCTATTTTCAAATTAATGGTGCATTAAAATGTATAAGTAAATTGCCATCTTTTTTCATGTTACTATAAAAATGCATCAAAATTCTAAGCTAAAAGTATAAAAATAAAAATATTCATCAATCAATTTGAAAAAACTTTTTTGCTTGCTTTAATTACATTTTTTTTTTTCAAATTGTGTATTCAAATAGGCCATAAACTGAATGGAGACATAGACATTTTCATAGTGACATTTTAAAATGATTTGAATATACTTTCTTGTGTTTATGTTAAAATCTACCATATTTTTAAATTGCATTTTAGGCAAGATATTATTTTTGTTTAATTTACCATGCTTTTGCCATCACATCAAATCACCATGGGTTTTCTAATATCAACCTTGAATTCCTTGAAAAGTCATCTCCCTTGTGGCATTTGTAAATGCCTTGTATTTGGCCTCTATTGCTGAAAACACCATTGTTAATTGCAATCACTATTAGAAAACATGGTACTTTTTTGACTAGCAAATCTAGTAAAAAAATACCCAATTTGAACGTGTAAAAAAAACCACTTTGTCATTTTGGACAAGTTGATTTTGACATGTATGTTGTGATTGGGTTGGTTTTTATTTGATTGGTAATTTTGACTAATCAAATTTTTGCCCAGATTAAAAAAATTGTGGTAGGTAGGTAAGTAGGTAGGTCATAAAAAGGCAAGTAGGTAGGTGGTATACTTTACCCTACCCTTTCCTACTTGACCTACCTTAACCGAACCTAGTATATCCTACTTAACCTACCCTATTTACCTTAACCCCTTAAACGTGTACATAGGTTATAATGTTAGGAATTGAACTCGTGACCTCCCCAATGATAGACCAAGTCCTTAACCAATGGACCACAATATCAAAAGGTGTTCAACCTTTGTTGAATTTTTTATTTCACATGTTTATTTTGACATTTCACTCCAAGATTATGAGGTATGAAGGTAGGTAGGTTGTAGGAGATAGGTGGGTGGGTGGGTAGTAAGTAAATAGATAGGCAAGTGCGTGGGTAAGTAGTATGTGGGTATTACATTTAGGTAGGTGGGTGGGTAGGTAGGTAGGTTGTAAAATTGTAAGTGGGAGGTAGGGAGTAGGTATGTAATAGGCATAAGATGTCCCATTTGATCAAAACCTATTGGCCATTTTGATTAAGGTTGTTTAACTTGACTAGATGTATTGGTCAAATAAATCACCTTACTCTTGTTTATTTGAGTGCACCCGTGCACTCAAATAAACAAGAGTAATAAAAATGTTAAGTTTCAAGTAGTACTTAGATGCACTCAAAGAAATTAAAGCAACCCAAAATCCATGTGTGTGCACCCACTATGCATTCAAATAAACAAGAGCAATGGAAATGTCAAGCTTTAAGTGGTATTTAGATGCATTCAAAGAAACTAAAGCAACCCAAAATCCATGTGTGCACCCACTATGCATTCAAATAAACAAGAGTAATGGAAATGTCAAGCTTCAAGTGGTATTTAGAGGCACTCAAAGAAACTAAAGCAACCCAAAATCCATGTGTGTGCACCCATTGTGCATTCAAATAAACAAGAGCAATGGAAATGTCAAACTTCAAGTGTTACTTGAATGCATTCAAAGAAAGTAAAGCAAGTCAAAATCCATGTGTGTGCACCCACTATACATTCAAAGAAAATGGTGAACTATTGCAAAGCACAAACATTTAATTGCATTCCCATTTTGCAAAACCTTAATTCCTAACACCTAAACTCTAAACTTAATGCATTCCTGGATTGTCAAAATGCCACCTCCATGAATATCTATTTTATCCTTATTTGTTGGTTTAGATAAGATTATGCATAGTGAAAATATTGTGTTCATGGGCATCCAACAATTGTATATAAAGTCAACCGATATCAAAATGAACCAAAAGTCTAGATATGAATTTACAACTATTCAGCCATTATCCAAATGTATATTTGGAATTTTATATATAATTGAACAACACTGGTTCATACATAGTAAAACATAAAATTAATGTAAGTTATATTAGAAGGGCAAGGCTAGACACCATTTGTTTGTTTGAAAACATGGGAAACTAAGGCTATCTATAGCCCTAGTTCCTTCTACTTTCAAGCAAACAAATGTTCATTTGCCTTGGCCTTGGCCTACATAAAAATCTAACATAATTTTAGGTATCTATGTGAAGTGTTAGGAATGAACTTACAAGGAGGATTTCATACACTTGTAAAACAATTTGATGTGCCTTTCCACACCTTGAATTAGGTCAAGGTTTTACAATGTCATGAAACTTCATAAGGAGATCAATAGGAGGGGAAGGGTTTTCAATTCTTAAGGTCTTATACCCAATCCTTCAAAGTAGCACAAATTTTACTCCTATGAATTGTTGATTGAAAAAGGGAAGGGTTCATACATTATTACACCTAATCTTTCAAAGTGGGAGGATATTATATTTATAAATTGTCTTTGAACAGGTAAAAGGTTCTTAAATTCTTACACCTAACCCTTCAAATTTGGAGGATGTTATATTTATAAATTGTTGGTTAAAGAGACAAAGGGCTCTTATACCTAATCCTTCAAAGTGGGAGGTATTTTACCTTTGTAATTCATTAGTTGGAGATCCCTCCTCCTTTGTAAGAAAGATAATTTTATGAACATGAAGTGCTTTTCAGATACATGCAATAATTTTTTTTCAAGTGGTTAATTTTGAATTTTGATTGGGATAGAAGTGAAGGAATGAATATTTAACATAATGCAAAGCTCTCAAAGGTTGTTCATTTTGTATCTAAATGCACATTTTAGCATGGAAGATAAGTTCATTAGTTGAAGGAGACTTCCATTAATCACACATGTAGACCTTCAACCATTTTGAATTGGAAAACCTTGTTTTGTGTTTTACACTTGGGGAGGCTTGTTCGCATGAACCTCTCATAACTTTGGGCTTACACACCTTGGGCTATTGCCTTCAATGCTACAACCTTCAAATTAGGGGAAACCTTAGGGAACATGCCTTCCTTTATACACAAAATACTAAAAAAATACCCTAGGGTATTTGGAAGGTACCTTAAATTCACAAATATCCCTCCTAAAAAGAAAGGAATATTATCTTCATTTCTAGGTGTAAGATTTTTCATGTTCTTAAGGACTATGTGTAAGAACTCTTCCCTTGTTATGCCTTGTAATCTACAAATGTTTAGGTTCATAATAATTTTAACAATGTGTTTTTTAATTCATAGAGCCTATGGGTGAGGGCATTCCTAAAATGGAAGGCCAAACTTAACTATTGCCTCATCCTAATCCCTTTAAATGAAAATGCCTCCACCCTAAGAGTTTACCCTACATGTAGAAGTGTTAGGGGGGCAGATAACATCCATCAATATCCTTTTTAAAATAAAGGAGATATATTAGGCTTACTTATATATCTCATGCCTATTACTAAATGCCCAAAATTAAGGGTAATCTTGATCTATAAGTAGGTGTCATGTCCTTCTCACTTTTAAGGAATTGGTGTAAAAGTTTTTTGCATCTTTCTGGTGGATCTATGTATGTTTAGGTTCATGATAGTATTTACCTCATATTTTACAATGGGTAAAGCCATTGGTAGAAAACATTCCAATGTTGTAATAATATACATGGTCCAACCTAGGTATATGGATTAGTTCCAATGATGATGATACTCAAAACTAATTTAAGTGAGCTAGGTAGAGGATCAATTAGTGGTCATGATCAAGTTGACAATTATGGATGTTGTCAACTTGACATTCTCATTAAAAAAAATGGCAAAGCGAAGAGGACACAACAAGATTGTTAGATTATCCTTAAAAAACTAGCCTATGTAATGTAGTTTGGTAAGGAAATAGGTGACTAGTGGGTAAGTATATGCCGGTACATGGTTAACATGTAGGTATGGGCTATTGGGTTGTTAGTTGTTAGGTAGTAATAACAAGTATCCAACCTAACCATCCAACCTAAGCATTGTAGTTAGCTAGGGAACTGGAACCCAATGAAAAAGTCTTTTCTATCCGACCACTATCCATCCATCCCTTGTGATGCACTTGTGGCTGTTGGTTCACTCTGGCTTGCTTTTAGGGTCCTTCTTTTAATTCTGTCTTTAATTAAGGACTACTTTAAACATCAGTTGAGATACTTCATTAGAGGATGGATGAGTGTCAATTATCTACTATGGGTACCATACGTGGGTATAATTGTATACCTTTTTGTGTGTTTTAGGCATTTTCTTCTTGTTATTTTGTGGTTTAATTTCTGACATTAGCATAAACACTTCAAAAGATGCATAATTATAAAGTATCATACTTGAGCATAATTGCGCACCCTTCTCTTTTCGCCTTTCTTTTTGTTCTACTAGTTATGTTGGCATTCATATAAATGCTTCAAAAGATGGATCATTATACTTTGGGCCTTACTTGTATACATCTTTGAACATTCTTCAAAGAATGTATACCAAAAGAGAAAATTATAATAACGATAAAATTTTAAAATAAAATAAAAATAAAAAGCTTTGAGCATTCTTCTTGCAACTCCCTCATTTCACAACATTTTCCTTTTTCTCCTTTTAGATATTTTGGCATTAGTATATAAGTATTTCACAACACAGGATTGGTGTATGTAAATATTTACCACACTCAGACATATTTTTCCTTTATAAACAAAACCTTACGGAACTTTTTTACATTTGAATTCTATTTTCAAAAATAAAATGGATTAATATGTGTACCATAATTGGGTACCACATTTGCGTGTTCCATTTTCTTTTCTTTTTTCTTTTTGGACACCCTTCTTTTTGCAGTTCTTTGTGTATCTTCAATATTGGCTTTAGCATTTTTAAAAATGAAAATGGGATAGTTTATAGCCAATAATACTCGCAAGCCTTTTGCTCCTTCTTGTTCAAACCCTAAGTAATTTTTCAGAGTAGGTGGAATCAGTTGGAAAATTGTGATTATTAGGTATACAAGTACATGGTTAGACGCTTACCCCGGTTTGGCAGTTAGAACCGCCGATTCCGATTCCGGTTAGTAAAAACTGAACCAGAACCGGGTCTGATTTCTGGAACTGGCTGGGTTTAAAAACCGGATGATCCGGTTCCGGAATCAGAATCACAAAAATTCTGGGTATGTGGTGTATAGGGTTGGGGGCCTGGGGTGAGTTAGGACGGTACACAACCGAATTTATGATCATTTCTGACATCCCAATCTGCATATAAATTTGTGCACATTTTTGAAGTGGGTGTCACATTTTTGAAGTGGGTGCACACTTTTGTGCACAAATTTTTGTGCAGACTTTTGAAATTTGTGCACATTTTTGTGCACATTCCGGAACCGGAAGTTGGAGTTGGCTGTCACAAAGAGTGTGAAACAAGTTGACTTTGAAGATGCAGTTTTCAACCGCGTACGCGGTATTATACCAACCATTGTCTGATTCTGGAATATTTAAAAACCCGCAGTTCACAATTCTTTAAAAGTTGAACTAGTCCAAACTCTAGTTCAACTGGAGACCGAAGTATGTGAGAGTGAGAAAATCCAAATTTTGAGTGAAGATAATAATGTTATCTATAAAGGCACCAAACTTTGAAGTACTATGAAACCAAATTTGTCACCTATATGGAGAGATTTTGTGGCCATTTATTATCTACCTTTAATTTTTTGGCCCTAACAATGAAGAGATGAGCCTTCATGAGGTGATTCCCAATTTTTAATTTGATTATATATATATATATATATATATGTTTGGCACAAATGGAAGGAATCCATTGCAAAGAGAAACTAGAACATATCCCACCTATTTGACTCGAAGTTTTATTTAGGATGAGAGGAGTTTTCACCTTTAGCGTAGCTTTTGATTCTTTCACTATATATATATATATATATATATAGATATAGTTTTGTTTAGGGTTTTTGGATGTGTGAGGAGGGGAGGAGGGAGGAGAGGGTTGTGTTTCAAGCAAGATGGATGGTTGGGATGTTCATGAGAAAAGGTTTTGTGGTTTGATCAATTACCATAGTACCTTGTTAAGCTTTGACACTAATTACATTATTTGTAAAGAATGTAGAAATTATTTTTACATAATTTTTTTCAAATGTTTTTTTGGTGAAATAAAATAAAGAATCTTTTCCAATATTTAGAAATTATACATTGTTTTTAACATGGAATCTTCAAAATTAATTAGTTATTTGACAAACATGTGTTGAAGGTGACTCGGAATTAGGGTATACTTTCAAAATTCAAAATGCATCTTATAATCAACTTGAGAAGCAAAATCATGTGTGTTGGCAGCTTTATGAAATCCATTACACCAAATTTGCACATTGGTTTCAAATTGCATCTTGTAATCAACTTGAGAAGCAAAATCATGTAGGCAGCTTTTATGTTGTTGCATTGATTACACTGCATTCGCACATTACTTATATTCTCAAAGGGAACGACTTAAATCACTTTCACACTTTTGATTCTACTCTAATTTCTGAAGGAGAAGATATGAAAACTGAATCAATAGGAAGAAGTTGAATGGCTTGGCTTTATGAAACATGAAAGCACCAACTCTTTGATTTGGTAATAATAATAAACTTGTCTATGGGCTCTATAGACTATAGTGGGCTAATAATTTCTTTCTTCATTACATTGCTTTCATAAGTTTCAAGTGTGCATTCATAACCATGGGTTCAAGGCTTAAGATTGAGCTACTCTTGTCAAGAGTCTTACTAAGAAGAGGTCCAAAATCCAAACTCTATTTA
>Ga0116230_10008222_pt1 | contig 10307 bp, 8 predicted proteins | sample S1TSphfallax_3_FD_88678 | JGI IMG/M metagenome (GOLD analysis project Ga0116230, IMG submission 88678) | Host-associated microbial communities from peat moss isolated from Minnesota, USA - S1T2_Fd - Sphagnum fallax MG | ecosystem: Host-associated > Plants > Peat moss > Unclassified | place: USA...
AACAACTGTCAAAGGGCTTTAGCTCGTGTAACTCTATCCAACTTATTTGCAGACAATGGCATCATACAGAGAGACAAGCCGGTCAATGTTTTTGGCACGGCCAGACCAGGTGAAATAGTCACTTGTGAAATCGGCGGCAATAAAAGCGTTTGCATCATCCCGGCCAGTGGCAACTTTTTGTTTACTATGCCGGCTCCTGCTGGCGATGGTCCTTTTACACTGCGTGTTGCCGGGGACAATCTGGTAGAAGTAAAAAATCTCCAACTGGGTGAAATTTGGGTCGTCGCAGGCGACAGTGAAATAGACAAAAGCGCCTCTGCGGCAGGCAATGCTCCGGCAGAAAATGAGCTACCTGAAAATCTGCAGCTTTTTAAAGTAAACACAAATTTTGCCACCAGGCCTGTTCGCATGGTCGATGGCCACTGGATTAAAGCCACCGAAACCGGTGCCGGCACTTTTTCTAATCTGGGCTTAAAATTTGGCGTCAATCTTGCTAAACAGGTGGGCGGACAAATCGGTCTTATACAAGTTACCAGCCCTGAAACTCCCATTCGCTCGTGGATATCAACAAGTAGTCTACTGGCCAAGAGTGAAACAGCCGGAGCCCCGGGCAAAAGCACCCTCGAGCAAAAAGACTTTGACAAGTTAACGCAAGACTACAACGACCGCATGAAAGAATGGCAAAACTCACAGACTGAAGGCAAAGAGACCAGTCCACCGCCGATGCCCTCGCCCTTGCTGCGCAATTACGCCAGCGCAGTTTTTAATGGCATGGTCGCACCTCTAACACCATATTCGGTGCGAGGAGTGATCTGGTATCAGGGCATGAGCGATCTTAGTGAAGTTTTGAATTACAAACCTTTCCTCGCTGTTTTTATGAAAGATATCCGCCAATCCCTGAGACAGGAAGGCTTACCCATCATTATGGTTCAAGCCGGGTGTGTGACGGAGAAACAGACCGGAGATGATAGTCCGGTTTCAGTATTGAGGCATGTGCAATTTAAAGCCCGACTGGCACCGCGCACCTACATGGTCGTAAGCCTCGATCTCAACCATATCAACAAAAAGACAGGCGCTCTGACGATCGACTACGACGCACTGGCCGGAAGGATTACAAATATCGCTCTCAGCACGCAGTACCATACCCCAGTACCAACGGCCACTCCGGTTGTCGATACTGTAGAAAAGATTCATGACGGCGAGGCACTGAAGCTGCAGCTCAGGTATGCCGACAAAGGTCTTACTTATTCGGGCAAAGGCGAGATCAAAGGATTTGGCATAAGCGGCTGGAATCATCAATATTTTGATGCCGACGTCAAGCTCGACGGCGATACAATCATTTTGCAGAGCAAATATTTGAAAGACCCAAAATTTGTGCGCTATTGCTGGGGCAACTGTCCGACCATCAATCTTTTCAGCCAGGACGGCTTGCCACTGGCGCCTTTTATCAATGATAGATAATGGATAATAAAAAAAGCAAAAGGGAGACTCTAATCTCCCTTTCTGATTTCTATATTGCTTAACCGACTTTGATGAATTGAATTAGTGCTTTTTGAATGGGTCGGTAAATTCCAATATTGCTTTGTTGTTATTAGCATTATCGGCATTGTTTGCGGCGATGTAACCAGGCTCTAAAGCAAGGTCGGCCTTGCGATCTTTGACTACTGTATCGAGTGTGCCAGTGCCGGCATCATTATGATATGCGTCTATCATGCCTGCCAGCTGATGAGCGGTTCTGCCGGAATGAGTGTGCATTGCGCTGCGTACAACAGCTTCCATATTGGCACCGGCTCTATTAGCGGCTGTGTCATGATTGGCATAATTAATTTCGTTAGGCACGTCGCCCAGCTCTCTCTGAATCAAGCCGACTTTTGAAGCGATATCGTTTGACACTACAGTGGTCTGTGCGTCAGTCAGTTTATGCGAAGCAAGGGCGGCAACGTCCTGATCGATAACTTTAGCTTCAGCCGCGGCATCTTTCTGATCTTTGCCAGGCTGGCCGTTCACACCGGAATATTGCTGATCGGTTGTGCGGTCGCTTGAGTTGTCATCTCTTTGATGACGCAAAGCGCCAATAAATTGTCTACCGAGTGCCTGCCCTTTAGCATCCGAAAAATCGCCACCGCTGGCTATATAGGCTTTGACCGCCTGGCTCAAGGCACCTGTCTTGGCAGCCAGATCAATAGAGTCATTATCACCTTGCATAGCCTGCGTGTCGGTCTTGCTGTCGGCGGTGTTGCGCTGCATGCTACCTTGATGCGAATCGTTCAATGAAGCAAGAAGATTATGAGATGCATCGGTGGTGTCGCCATTGCCCAATACTGCAACTTGGTCTGCCTTTGGGGCGACGACTGTTGCTTCAGCTGAAGTATTAATATGAGAATCAGCCATTTTGATATCCTCCAACGCCGCTTATTGGTCTTTATCCGGACTGGCAGATAACATCCAGACCCTGCGACTAATTTTTAAATCCTGCCCAATCAACCAATGACAATATTAAACATCCCGTTCCTGACATCTACTTGACATGCAGATGAGCGACGACAGGTAAAACGCCCACAGGCGGGCATTCCTTCTTTTCACTGTCACAAATATGTCAATTTAGAGTGAGGATTTACAGGTATGAGGGCCTGCAAACCGGTCCATCTTTACCGACGGGTAAACAAGAAATTCAGCGACGCCGGCTGCAGCCTCCAGCTACCATACAATCGCCAATGTCACGCTCCCTTGACCCCACCTGGTCAGAAGCCTAATCTATGGCCATGCAAGAGCCCTCGATCCAGTTCAAAAAAGAAATGCGCGCCGCATCTATAGTATCGGCGGTTATTCTCGCGCTTCTTTTTATACGCACCATTTTTGAACAATCCTGGCCCATCAGAAACGACTGCGCTATGTATATCCGCTGCGCGGAGCTGCTATTGCAGGGACAGACGCCGTATGTGCAATTTTGCGACATCAATCCGCCCCTGATCATGTATCTCATGACTATTCCTGTCGCACTGGCCAAACTGTTCCATGTCGATGTAATTTTGCTTTTCAACATTTTTATCATGCTGCTCATTGTGGGCAGTTGGCTGACTCTGCGCGCCCTGTTTAAAAGCCAGAGACAGCATCCGGCGGCGCCATTCTTTCCCAATATTTTAGTAGCTTTTGCGCTCGCTAATTTTTTTACAGGCGAATGGCATGAATATGGACAGAGAGATCATCTATTTATCCTGGCCCTGGTGCCTTTTTTCTTTTTGCGAGCAAAACGCTGGCAGGCTCTACCCTGCAACAATTTAGCAGCTACAGCAAACGGAGCAATGGTTGCTCTGGCCCTTTGCATGCGACCGTACAATATTTTTTTACTCGCTGCCTCAGAAATTTTCTGGTTTACAACCAAGCGCAAATTTAAGGCATTTTTTGTAGCTGAAACAGCATCGGCATTAATAGTCGCCCTGGCTTATCTGGGCTCGCTTTTTACTATATTACCTGCGCCCGCCAGGCTGAGCTGGACCCAGCACATTATGCCGATTGTGGTCAGAGGCTACCAGACCTACGACCAGCCTTTTACGGCGATGCTCTTATTAGTTGCTCTATACGGTGTTTTACCCTGCTGGTTGCTCTGTCTGGCGCTGGGTTTTAAACAAAAGATAGAAACACTGACAGCACCGCTGACAGTGCTGGGACTGGCTGGTATTTTGCTGTATATTCTAGAATTTAAACCCTGGGCCAATCATCTCCTTGAGGGTATGGCCGCCTGTTGCATGCTTCTGGCAGTGCAGATACAAGCCCTGGCAGCCAGGAAAGTGGCGGCAAAAAAAACCTTGATCCGCACTTTTATTATTCTGATCACACTTTTGTTTTTTATGCCATATGCCCTGGTTCAAAAGAGTTTCCCTCAATTTGATCTCAGCGCCGAAAGAGCGCTGATTCTAAAGGAAACAACAGAGCAGGACAGCGTAATGGTCTTATCGACTATCTTGCCCAATGCTTACCCGACAATATTGCAAACTGGACGCCGTGACGGCGGTCGATATTTTTTCCTCTTCCCCTTATCGATGATCACATATTGCCGGAGCAAAGAGCCTGCACCAAAAGAAGCACAACTTTTAGAGAGCGAAGAAAATAATGTTATCGATCAGCTCAAAGAAGACCTGAGCATAAGAAAGCCCAAGCTTGTCCTGATTGACGAAGAGCCAAACAACCTCTGCATACACGTATCTATGCTCGATTATCTCGAGCGCCATCATTTTGTCTCAGATATGCTCAAAGACTATGAACGAGTGGGAACATGCAAAGCAGCCAGCAATCTCGCTGTTTTTAAACGCAAAACGTTTTAGACGGTTATGCTCAGTTTTAGCTAGTTATGCTCGTGCAGTTTACGCACTTCTTCGGTCAGCTTGGGGACGATCTCCAGCACATCGCCAACCAGGCCGTAAGTGGCATGTTTAAATATCGGCGCATCTGGATCTTTGTTAATAGCCACAATTACTTTAGATGAAGACATACCAGCCAGATGCTGAATCGCACCGGAGATGCCACAAGCAATATATAGTTGGGGACTGACAGTTTTACCGGTCTGTCCTACTTGATATTGATGATCGATCCAACCAGCGTCGACGACGGCGCGGGAAGCCCCAAGTGCGGCGCCCAGAGCGTCACAGAGTGATTGAAGCACGGGCCAGTTTTCCGGTCCTTTTATGCCCCGACCACCGGAAACAATAATAGAAGCTTCGCTCAGCTCTACTTTATTGCCCTGCGAAGCCTGCACGTCTGCTACCTTGGCTTTGATATCATTGGCGGTGACGGCCAGATCTTCAACAGTAGCTGATCCGCCGGCTTCTTCCAGAGCAAAAATATTTGGTCGCAGTGTGATAAATGCCAGGTCGGCATTTATTTCGTAAACACCCAGACATTTTCCCGAATACATCGGTCGAACCGGCAGAAGATTCTGTCCTTCGGAGCGCAGCTCCATTACGTCAGCTACGCAGGGAGCATCAAGCCTGGCGGCCACACGTGGGACAAAATCTCTAGCCATGGCAGTGTGGGCGGCAAAAACAAAGCGCGGGGAGCAGGCTTTGACAGCTGCCACTAAAGCGTCGGCATAAGCTTCTGTGGAATAATCGGCAAAAGTAGCACTGTCGGCGACCAACACTTTATCAGCGCCATATTTACCGGCACTTTCGGCCAGCGCTTTGACACCACTGCCAATCAGAAGAGCGGTAACCGATTCGCCAGCGGATTTTCTTTTTGCTTCACTGAGAGCCTCAAGAGATGCTTTGCGCAGCTGACCGCCGCGGCTCTCGACAAAAACTAAATAACCTATAGACATTTAAATTTCTCCGATTTTAAATCTGTGCAAATCTTAGAGTACGTGCGCTTCAGAGCGCAGAAGGCTGACCAGTTGCTTGACCTGGGTGTCGGCGTCGCCTTCAAGTTTTTTACCCTGGGGACGTTCGGGAGGCAAAAGCATCTCTTTGATTTTTACTTTGATTTTGTCACCACCAACGGTACCTTTGACACCGAGAGCAGTGGCATCTTTAACGGCTATTTCTTTACGTCTGGCAGCCATTACACCTTTGATGCCCGGGTAACGGGGCTCATTCAGCCCTTTTTGCGCGGATATTACAACCGGCAAATTGCCTTCGACTATTTCATGAGCGCCTTCTATTTCACGCTCGGCTTTAAATGTTTTGCCATCAGTTTCAAATTTGACAACCATGGTTGTCTGAGCCCAGCCGAGGAGCTCGGCCAGCATCGAAGGCACTTGAGAATTGTCGCCGCCCGACCCAGTGTGACCGACAAATACAGCGTCGAAGCCACCGTCTTTAATGGCAGCAGCCAGCACTTTGGCGGTGGAAAGAGTATCAAGACCGGCAAAATCAGCGTCGTTTAAATGCACAGCGCTATCGATACCGCGAGCCAGAGCGTCGCGCAGGACATCGGTACATTCGGCCCCACCGAGAGAGAAGACTGTCGTTTCCCCACCCAACTTTTCTTTTGATTTCAGCGCTTCTTCGATAGCAAACTCATCGTAGGGGCTGGCTATGAAACGGACACCAGCAAAATCGATGTTTTTCTTATCGGCGGCTAAGGCAATTTTAGTCTCCGTGTCGGGCACGGCTTTTACACAAACGGCAATCTTCAAGGCCTTATCTCCTTACGACGGGCATATTCGTCAAGCCATCGATTATAGATTCTTGCCGGGAAGGAACCCGATTTTTACCAGATTCTTTAATCCGCTCGAGATTTTTACCCGACATATAGCCTTGTGCCTATATCATCGGCTCCTCGCCCTTGAGCTTGGAGCGACCCATCAAGCCTTCGGGACTGAGATAGCATTTTTCGTTTTCGCACCAGGCAATTTGATCAACGAGCTCGTCAGGGTCATCTATTATCGTCAAGAGATCAAGCTCAGCGGTGGATAAAAAGCCGCGACTGACCACCTCGGTGCTCAGCCAATCGATCATCGGGGTCCAAAATTTGGAGTCTACAAGAAATACGGGAAAACGCTTGATCTTTTTGGTCTGGATCAAAGTAACAGCTTCAAAGAGCTCGTCAAGGGAGCCAAAGCCCCCGGGCAAAATGACAAAGGCAATGGCGTACTTGACAAACATCAGTTTGCGCAAAAAGAAATAGCGAAAATCAACAGACTTGGTCTGGAAAGCATTGGCCCCCTTTTCGTGTGGAAGGATAATATTCAATCCCACCGAAGTACCGCCTGCAGCCAGGGCTCCTTTGTTACCCGCCTCCATCACTCCGGGACCGCCACCGGTAATGACGGCAAAACCTTTTTCGGCCAATTTTTTAGCAATGGTTTCGGCCAATATATAAACAGGATCGCTCTGGGTAGCACGGGCTGTGCCAAATATTGAAACGGCAGGGCCTATTTTTGAGAGTTCGTCGAAGCCTTCGACCAGTTCTGCCATCATCCTGAAAACTCGCCATGTATCTTTGACGCTCATCTCATCGATGACAAATCTGGTATCAGGCATTATTAGTCCTCATTAGTTTCCGTATTGATTGACGTCTTAGATTTTGTAATTGCCGCACTAACTTTATTTTGCACTCTTTTGGGGTGTCTTTTTGCTTCCGTCCTTGCCTTCGCGCAAAAAGAAAAGCTCCAGAGCATGAGTGTCGGGCATCTGTCCGGTTTTAACAAGATGTTCGAGATGAGTCAGCTCGAGACGCTTACTTTTGAGAAAATCGAGTGAGACATTTCGCAGACGTTTGATGTCCTTTTCCAGTACGAAAGGATGCATTTTTAAATCCGGGGCAATTTTCTTGACAAGGTCGCCTTCAGGCAATTCCCTTCTCTGCACCCCGGGGCCAAAAGCCGCTTTTTCATTGTGATACTGACAGAGTGCTTTGATTTCTACCCATTTACTGATAAAAGTCTGCAGAGTAGCCACTGTAGCCATATTGTTTTGTCTGGTCTGCAACTCTTTTAAGGCTACATAAGTCTCGGCCACCCTCCCGGCAAGCCAGAGATCAGCCAGGGCAAAGATACCTGAATGATGAGGCGAAAGATTTTTTACGTGGGCAAGAGTGATATGAGTAGCAGGCAAAACATAAATCGACGCCTTGTAAATCTCCGAGGATATCTGGCGCAAATTGGCATCCAGACCTTCTATCAAGTAATTTACGGCATCATCATCAATGGTGGCACCAAAATGTTTGGCTTCTTTGCGGCACCAGTTTTCTAATTTTGCGTTTGCCGTCCCGGCCCAGACTTTTTCTTTTTTAAATTCTTCCAGTTTGGCTGATTTAGATACCAGTTTAGAAAGACGGAGTGTGGTATCAAAATTGCTGGTGGCGACAAAAATCAGATAAGTGTTGGGGTGCACTTCTGCCAGCGCTTTGCCCAGAACATCCTCGTCGACGCTATCACGGGCCGCCGCCTTAGCCGCGCCCTTAGCCGCCTTCTTAGCACCGGCGGCGGTATCATCACCTTTGCCGCTTCTTTTTTTGGCAAACCAGTCTATACGATCCAAAACAATGACTTTATTGCCGGGGCCAAAAGGCAGAGCAGAAGCGAGATCTATTACTTCCTGGGGGGAAGGATTGTCCATACGACTGTAATTAAAACTGGCCCAGGCAGGATCGAGCAGCTCGCTTTTGAGCTTATCCAGATGTCTGTATAACTCAAAATCTTCTTCGCCCGCTAAAACAATGACTGGCATATATGCTCCTGAGCTCGCCTCATTTTATTTAGCGCTCTTTGCGACTGATACGCTCACCGGTGGAAAGGAAATATACTCTTTTAGCGATTGAGGCACAAGCGTCGCCCATGCGCTCTAAGAAGCGGGCACAAAACAAAAACTGGGCTCTCATCTGAGCCTGGGCGCTTTCCTGCTCACCCAGGTCGGAAAGCAATTTTTTGGACAGTACATCGTGCAAATAGTCGACACTGTTATCGCTGTCGATTATTTCCTGAGCTTTAGAAGTAGAGTCGGTGAGGAAACAGAGAAGCAGTTCCTGTACCATGTGATAGACATGAGCGGCCATTTTAGGCAACTCTTCAGGGATCTCTATCTGGTCTTCCCCGGCCCATACGGCAAAACGTGCGACACGGTTGGCATGGTCGGCCAGGCGCTCCAGCTTGGCGGCTATTAGAGGGATGCTGACCAGGGCCCGGATTTCCTTTGGTCCAAAGGAGTCGCGCTCGCATAGCATATCGACACATTTTTCTTCGATGGCCAGACAGTGACGATTGATTTCTTCTTCCTGCCGCTCAACAAAAGCCAGGTCGGCACGTCTGTCGCCCTTAAGCAAACGAGTCACTTCATATACAGTCGTCTCTACCATGCGACCCAGTGTCAGCACTTCTTCTTTGATTAGCGTTATCGACTCTACTGTCACTGGTTTCTCCCTGTTTTATGGCACACTCTTTGAGAGTTTTGCTTAAGCCTGCGACCCTAGTTGGGCTGATTTTGAGGTTTGTTTTCGGGCATATTGAGCCGATAGCCGGATCTGTGGACTGTCTCGAGCAAGGTTGGATTTTTAGGGTCGGCCTCCAATTTTTGTCTGAGCCAGCGCACATGCACAGCCACTGTTTTGACATCGCCGTCAAAGTCGGAGCCCCAGACCCGGTCGAGGAGAGCCTCGGTGGACAGGGCGCGGCCGACATTTTGCATCAACACTTTCAGTAAAGCAAATTCACGGGGAGAAAGCTCTACATTTTTGCCATTGTACGTAACTCTGCGCGCATCTTCATCGAGTATCAGAGATCCCACTTCGATGCGACCTTTGAGTGAGCGGGCCTTATCTTTGAGCGAGCGGCGTATCAGAGCTTCCAACCTGGCTAGAAGCTCGACCATCGAAAAAGGTTTGACCAGATAGTCATCGGCACCACGCGAAAGCCCATACGCTATGTCTTGCGGAGTCGACCGGCCGGTCAGCATCAATACAGGCAAATCAGGGCTTTGTTCTCGCAACAGAGCGCAGATATCTGGCCCTTTCATATCAGGCAGCATCCAGTCGAGTATCACCAGATCCGGTACCACCTCGGTAAATTTGGCCAGTCCCAAAGCGCCCGTATTAAAAGCATGGACAGTAAAATTAATGCGTGTCAGGTTGTAGGTCAAAGTCTCGACGATTGTTTCGTCGTCATCGACAATCATAATTTTGATCTTGTTTGTCACTTTCTCATGCTCCCTGTTTGCCGCTCAAATCGGCAAGACTTGTCATGTCAGCACTGCCCGGAAATTCGATAATAAATTTGGTGCCTGCTCCTTCTTTAGAAGTGACTGTAATTTTTGCGCTGTGAAGATCGGTGATATGTTTGACGATAGATAGACCGAGACCAGTACTTCCGCGGGTACGGCCGCGGTCGACACGGTAGAAGCGCTGGAAGATTTTTGGTATTTCGCTCTCGGCTATACCGATACCGGTGTCTTCGACTTCGATGGTGGGCGGCTTACCGCCGGCTCGCACCGTCACAAGCCCCCCAGCGGGGGTAAATTTTATGGCGTTTTCGACTAGATTGACAAAGATTTGATTGATCTGATCGAGATCGGCAAATAGATAAAAAGAGCGTGGGATATCCAGCTCCACTTTTACCGCTCTTGATCGTGCAAGCTCAGCGGTCGTTTCGAGTGCATACAGAGCCCGTTCATAGACATTGACCCGCTCAAAATTTATATCCATACGCGGCCCTTTCAATTTTTCATGAGAGAGCAAATCGCTGACCAGAAGCTGCAAACGTTGCACTTCTTCTTTAGCGCGACCCAACATATGCCTGGCCATGACCGGATCTTCTACAGCGCCGTCTAGAAGAGTTTCGACAAAAAGCTTGATGTTTGCCAGGGGCAAACGAAGCTCGT
>Ga0116230_10008223_pt1 | contig 10306 bp, 10 predicted proteins | sample S1TSphfallax_3_FD_88678 | JGI IMG/M metagenome (GOLD analysis project Ga0116230, IMG submission 88678) | Host-associated microbial communities from peat moss isolated from Minnesota, USA - S1T2_Fd - Sphagnum fallax MG | ecosystem: Host-associated > Plants > Peat moss > Unclassified | place...
CATTTCCGAAGTACCGATGCATCCGCGGTGCCCATCGTTCTGACCCATGGATGGCCCAGTACATTCGCTGAGCTCCTCGCCCTTGGTCGGGATCTCTCGGGTCCAGCGAAACCCGGGGCGCAGAGTTTCCATGTGGTTATTCCTTCACTTCCCGGCTACATCTTCTCGCCACCGCCGATGCATCTCGGAACGAACTCATTTGTAATTGCAGAACAATGGGTGTCGCTGATGAACAGCCTGGGTTACTCGCGATTCGTCGCACACGGTGGCGACATCGGAGCCGGCGTATCCACGGTCCTCGGGCTGCGGTTCCCTGACAGGGTCATGGGCGTACACTTGAATTACATTCCCGGGTCGTACCAGCCGTTCCTTTCTGATGCCGTCGGTCTGACCGACGAGGAGCGAAAGTCGCTAGCGATTCGAGACGCCTGGGGAGATCAGGAAGGTGCATACGGGCGCGTTCAGGCTACAAAGCCCGATGTGCTCGGCCCCGGACTTAATGATTCCCCGGTTGGACTCGCCGCGTGGATACTCGACAAGTATCGATCGTGGAGCGACTGTGACGGCAATGTCGAACGCCGGTTCAAGAGACAGGACCTCGCTACCATCGCATCGCTATATTGGTTTACAGGATCAATGCCGTCAGCCATTCGTATCTATTGGGAGGGTCGACGGCGACCACTGAAGTTGGCGGAGGGTGAGCGTGTTACGGTGCCGGTAGCGATCGCCCATTTTCCTAAGGAACTGCCGATTCCGGCGCGAACATACGTTGAGCGAGGCTACAACGTCGTTCGCTGGACCGAGTATCCGAAGGGAGGGCACTTTGCCGCGGCGGAAGAGAGTGTGGAGCTGGCCAGCGATATTAGGCAGTTTACAAAGATGCTGCTGACTTGATATGAAATGAACTCCCGGAACGCGCCAGAGCCAGGTCAGCCTCAAGTGAAGTCGGTGGAGCGAGAAACGGTTTCCCACGCTGCGATTTCCTCCCGCATCGACTCGATCTTTTCCCCCACGAGCTTGAGTGCGTCGGCGCCCAGATACAGCCTCACAGGCGGATTGTCGGACGCCACCAACTTGAGCAGCGCTAGCGCCGCCTTATCGGGATCGCCTGGCTGATTTCCGCTTTTTGATTTGCGGGCGGCACGGATGGGGTCCATCACAGCATCGTAGTCGGCAATGCTGCGCTCTGCGCGAACCATGGATCGCCCGGCCCAGTCGGTCCGGAACTGGCCGGGCGCGAGCGCGGTAACGTGAATACCTAGAGGTTTCACCTCCTTGCCAAGCGCTTCGGAGATACCCTCCAGCGCGAATTTGCTTCCGCAATAGGCCGTGATACCTGGCATCGTGATGAAGCCTCCCATCGACGTGACGTTGACGATGCGACCCGAACGCCGGGCTCGCATACCGGGGAGGACCGCCTTCATCATGCCGACCGCGCCGAATACGTTGGCGTCAAACTGCTTGCGCACCTCCTCTAGCGTCGTCTCCTCTAGAATGCCCTCATGGCCATAGCCCGCGTTGTTGACCAGCACGTCGATGGGACCAAAGTGTTTTTCACCCGCGGCGACCGCGATTGGAATGCCCTGCTGATCGGTGACATCGAGCTGCACGCCGAGCGCGCGGCCCGATGGGTGAGCTGAGAATGCCAAAGCCGCCTCCGCGCTTCGCAGCGTACCGATAACGCGGTGACCGGCAGCCAGTGCCCCCTGTGCGAACGCCTTGCCGAGACCCGAGCTGACGCCGGTGATCAGAAATACTTTCGATTCCATCATGTTGTGCTCCTACGGATCAGAACCTGTTAGAGCGCGCCTTCGCGGGCAGCTTGATGAAGCGTCGCAACGAGTGGACGGAAGCCAAGGCGACGAGCGAGTGACCCATCGAGCTGGCCCCACCAAGGGTCTGCAAGCGGCTCTGATGAAGATTCAACCGTTGCGCCGACATACTCAGTGATCTCGAAAATCGACATCGGCGCTTCATCGACGATATTGACGATACGGCCGTCAAGCGCTCCCGTCAGCGCGAGCTTGACGACCATCTCGATGTCTCGGTGGTGAATCATGCTCAACCGAGTGGCCGGATGCCACTTGAACATTTCGGCAAGTTTTGGAACCGAATCCAGGTGCCCGTCTTGGTCACCATAGACGAAGCCGAGCCGCAAGACCGACCACGAGAGGCCGCTGCTGCGAAGCGCATTCTCAGCGGCAACCTTGCTAGCCGGATAGGGCATCTTTGGATCGACGGCATCGTCCTCACGGGCGGGGCGAGGGCCGCGCGCATCATAGACCAGACCCGTGCTTGCCATGATGAAGCGCGCTTGCGGAGAGTGTCTCTTTGTGGCTGCGATCAGATTGCGCGTACCTTCGAGATTGGTCTTCCAGCTTGTCTCGGGCTCGGGGGTGCGTAGCACAGCAGCCAAATGCAGAATAGCCGACACATCTTTGACGGCACCGGCAAGCGAAACTGGATCAAGGATGTCACCTTCCGTCGGCGTGACCCCCGAAGGAAGCGGCTTTCCCTCTCGCACAAGGGCGCGGCAATCAACGCCTGATTCCAAAAGACGTCGAAGCAGTCTCGAACCCACGAGCCCCGTTCCACCAGTCACTAAGATACTCATACGTTTTTACCTTCTGTCAGATGATCTTGCGGTCGTCGCGTAGCGGCCTGGAACTTTCGAGCAACCGTCGCCTGCTCGGTTGCTTCGACCCCGGTGAGTGTCGGCTTCTCGACTTTCAGAATAACTAGAAGGCCGCGTTGAGCGGTTGGTCCGTTTTTGGCCAACGGCCAAAAGACATGCCAATGGCTCGATCCGAGGTCGTACGGTTGCAACGTTGCTTCCATTACGGGGCGGCTGCTGAGGTAATACCTTTTTGCCCAGGCGCCGTCCGAGTTGTGCTTCGAACGCTTCGCGCGAGTCTCTCAATCTCGTTCGGTACAGAACTAAGCTAATTCGGTACCAAACTAAAGATCAAGGCTCTGCGGTTTGCCTCAGCGCAAACTCGGTTTGCTTGGCGGCGGCTGTGGGGCGCCCTGGGCGCGATCTAAGATCCCAACGATTTCATTACAAGGCTTTTGAGAGCAACGGCACACGGCAATCGAAGGACCACTCGATATGACCCTCAGCGACAGCGAGATCATCAGCAGATTCCCCGTTGGCTACCACTCCTTTCACCCGAATGTTTCGCTGAATTTTCAGTTGAACCGATTCTGGGGATGGGCAAACGAGAAGCAGATGTTGGATGAGCTGCACGCGGCGGGACCGCGGATTGGAACGTACGACGATTGGACCCGGGAGATGTTTGATCTTAGCGACAAGGCGCTGGCGGCCGGTCGTCGCTTGCCGGCGGCGTATTACGCAAAGGCGGCGACCTTCTTCATCGACCCCAGCGATCCGCGAGTCGAGCCGGCATTTCAACTGTTCGTGGATAATCTACTCGCGTCGAACAAAGTGACACCGGACCAGCATCACCTGATCCCCTACCAGAAGACGACTCTCTCGGCGTATCGATTAACGCCCGCGCAGCCACGCGGGACGATCGTCGTGTTTGGGGGTTATGACAGTTACATTCTCGAGTGGCTGCCGGCCGCGCTGGCCATGCGCGATGCGGGACTGGACACGGTTATTTTTGACGGGCCCGGACAGGGAACCGTGCTCGATTCCGGCACACCGATGACCCCTGACTGGCACCTGCCGACTGCCGCGGTCATTGATTACTTCAAGCTGAGCGGCGTCACCTTGATGGGCTTTTCGCTTGGCGGCGCCCTGGTCATCCGCGCTGCGGCACGTGAATCGAGGATCGATCGCGTAATCGCTATGGACATTTGCACGGACCTCTTTGAGGCGGCGACCCAAGGCTTCCGCGCCTCGGGCCTGTCCGCCATTGCAGCGAATTCCCTGGACATTCCGGCGCCCGTGGTCAACGCAGCAGTCTCTGCGGCGGCAAAGACGGATCTTCTCACAGACTGGGCGATCGCCCAGGGCAAGCGGGTCATGGGCGTCGATACGCCGGCCGATGTGTTCAACGCATGGCGTCAATATCGCACCGCTGACATCTCCCCTCTGGTCAAACAAGATGTCTTGCTGATGGCAGGCACCAAAGATCACTACATGCCGCTTCATATGCTTTCTGATCAGATGATCAGCCTAACGTCAGCACGCTCCATCACCAGCCGGGTGTTCACCGAAGCCGAATCCGCGCAGAACCACTGCCAGATTGGCAACACGGGGTTGGCACTTAAGGTGATCTTCGATTGGTTGGATGAGACGGGCGGCCGACGTTCCTGAGGGGCCGCGCCCTCCTCGATTCCATCAACGCCGACGGTGATCGGGGCGGTCCATTCGCGCGAGGCCGCGAGCGAACATCTTGAGCACCGACGCGGCTTTCTCTCGTATCCCCGGGGGGTGCTGCCCGTGTATTCGCTCTCGCGCTTTGCCTCTGGGCAAACTCAGTTTGCATGGCGGCGGCTGTGGTGCGGCCTCGGCGCGCTCTAAGATGCCCTCCATGCCGATACCTACTACTCGAATTGAACAGACACTGTCGCCGCGCGAACACTCGCCCGCCGAGCAGACCGATCGGATCACTCAGGCGAGCTTTGGCCGCTATCGCGAAATTCCGCTCTCAGACATGAGCCCGGAGCAGCGAGCGGGCTACGACCACATCATGCGTGAGCGGGGCATTTGTCCGGGGCCTTACAAGATCTGGGTGGAGAACGCCCAGCTCATGAACCTGCTGGTGCCCATCGGCACCTACTACCGGAACCACTCAAGTCTGAACGACGCAGAGCGGGAAATTGCCACGGTGCTCATCGTCGCCAAGTGGGGCGCCGCCTACGCAGTCGGCGAGCACGAATGGATTGCAGAGAGCACCGGAGGGTATTCCACGGCAGCGATTCCTCCCGAAAAAGTGGAGCGGATGATCGTCGGGGTGCCGGTGGATTTCGCCGATCCGCGCCAGCAGGCCGTCTATGAGGTGTCCCTCGCGCTGATCCATTCGCGCTATGTGCCGAAGAGCCTCTACGAGCGCGCAGTGACCGTCCTCGGCAACCCCGGGGTAACGGATCTGACCGTGTTGCTAGGCTACTTCAGCATGGTGGCGTTCACCTTGATGTTCCATGACGTGCCATCGGGCGCTGAAGGGATAAAGCGTTAAGCCGCGGCGAGACATCGTATGAACCAATTGGAAGATCAAGTTACTGCGAACGGCCGCCTTCCGCTGGCAAGCGATGCGACGATGCATCCGCTCCTGGTCGGTGCGGCGGCAAAGCTTCCACCGATCAATGTGTTCCGGGCCCTGGCAAATGCGCCGTCCCTTGCGAAAGATTTCATGCAGTACTTTGCGCGTCTCTTTGAGCCGCTCGAACTCGACGCCCGCACAGAGCGTTTGATCGTACTGCTGACGGGAAATCTGTCTGGCTGCGAGTATGTATGGCGCCAGAACGTCGTGGTAGCGCGGAGCCTAGGAGTCACGACCGAGCAGATTGCGGCACTTCAAAGGGGGTATCGGCAGGCCACCTGCTTCACCGCAGCACAACAGGCGGCTTTTGAATTCGCGCATGAAGCAATAGAAAAAGTGGCTGTTGGCAATGCTGCTTATGAGAGCGCCGCCAGGCATTTCTCGGCGCGAGCACTCACCGAGATCCTCTACGTCGTCGGTTCCTACATGTTTTTGTCCCGCCTCATCCGATCCGGCGGCGTACCCCTCGACGAACGTCCGGCGGAAGTGCCGGCGGACCTTTTTCAGTAACAGTCACGGAGATACAGATGTCAACAGCAACCACGCATGGGACTCAGCTGACCACCATCGCGGCTTTTCCAGCAAATTATTTTTTGGAAAACCTCACGGTGCGCTCGGATGATTCGCTGCTGGTCACGGCAATGACCCGGCGCGAGCTGTGGTATGTCCCGCCTGCGCTCAGCGCGGAAACAGTATCGCCGGTGCTGCTGCATACGTTCGATCAGTTGACCATGAGCCTCACAGAACCGGAGCCCGATGTCTTCTACCTGTGCACGTCGAACGTATATACCGATCACAAGTCGAGCCTCTACCGCATCGACCTGCGGGACTGGCGTCCCGGCGCACCGATCGCACCGAAAAAGGTGCTCGATTTCCCTGCGGAGGCGCGGGCGCTGAATGGCAGCTGCCTGATTGGGCCTCGAACTATCGTAGTCGCCGACTCGGCCGCGGGTCTTATTTGGCGTGTAGACCTGCCTTCGGACGGGGCGACTCCGGCGGTCAGGGTATGGTTGCGGCAGGAAAGCATGGCCAACTACGCCGGGCGTATGAAGCCGGAACAACCCGGCGTCAATGGCTTGCGGTACGCAGCGAAGCTTGGGTTCCTCTATTACACGGCCACTGCGAAGAAGCTGTTCATGCGGGTGAAGGTAGACCCCGTGACACTCGATGCTGTTGGCGATCCCGAGCATGTCTCGGCGGGACGGATGGCCGACGATTTTTGCATCGACGAGAACGCGGGCGTTGCCTATCTGACGACGCATCGCGAAAACACGATCGATTGCGTGTCACTGGACCCCGCGCGGAACAGCGACCGATTCATTGTCGTGGGAGAGCCCGTCCATCAGGACTTGGTCGGGCCGTCTAGCGCCGCCTGGGGCAGGTTGCCTGGAGAATATGGCCGGCGGGCTTTCGTCACGAGCGACGGCGGTACAGCCTCGCCCTTGCCCGATGGTATACGACGTCCCGCCAAGGTTCTCCGTCTCGAGGTGGATGAAGTGCCGCAGGCACTCCGTTCATAGGTGCCGCGGGACAGCCTCGTACAACCAGGCGACTCGCGCTGCCATTCACGGGCGACAGCCAATGACCCAGTCAGCCGACAGGAGAGGTAAGCGATACATGATTCACGAATGTCATAGCGAATTCGTTCAACGACCTGGCGTGAACCTTGAGGTGTATGTCCAAGGCAGAGGCCCGGCCCTCATCGTTCTACCTTCGTATGGGCGGGACGGCGGCGCCGACTTTGATCGGTTCGCAAGCCGGGTGAGTACGGCGGGCTTTTTAGTCGTGCGCCCGCAACCCCGAGGCATCGCCGGCTCGGTCGGCGTTATGGACGGCGTGACTGTGCATGACCTGGCTGACGACGTTGCGATGGTCATTCGCGGATTGAGGGTTGGCAAGGCCATTGTCCTTGGCCATGCGTTTGGCAACGGCGTCGCCCGTATGCTGGCCGTGGATCATCCGTCCCTGGTGCTAGGCGTCATCCTGGCCGCGGCGCAATGTAGCGCGGTCCCGCCCGACATTGCAAAGACGCCTCATCAGGCGTGTGATCTCGCGGCGCCGGAGGAGACTCGTCTGGACGCGCTCAGAAGAGGCTTCTTCGCCCCCACTCATGATCCCCGCGTCTGGCTCGAGGGGTGGTATCCCCAGACGATGCAGATGCAGATGAACTGCGCCGCTTCGGTTCGCGCAACCGAGTACTGGGGTGCCGGCGCTGCGCCGGTTTTAGAGATCATTCCGGAATACGACCCTTTCAAGCCTAAGCCGCATTGGCAGGAACTACGCCGTCAATTGGGTGACCGGGTTACGGCTGAAATCGTGCCGGACGCGAGCCACGCGCTATTTCCGGAACAGCCGGAAAAAGTCGCCGATGTGGTCATCGGCTGGTGTCAGCACCTGCTGTCCTGACTGCAACTGGCGTGCGCGCCGATGATACCTATTTCGTGCATCTACTTGCCGAGGAATTTACAGCTTAAACAGATATATCGGATTGAACTTATGCAATCGATGTTCAAAGACCGGCTCCAAAGTCTGCGTTACGCACTTCAGGCGATCGCGCCCTACTTTTCGTTGTTCCTACTGCCGGGCGGCAGTTTGCTCTTCATCGCGCTAATTGCCTCAAGGCATCGGCCATCAACCAAGGTGCACGTATGAAATCACTCGTACGTTCCACCGTGACCATACTCATGTTGATGTTGAGCGCCTGCGCCAGTATGCACGGACTGAAGGCCTCAGCGGCGGTGCGTGCACCTGACTCGCTCGCCTCCAGTCAGTCGCTGTCACAGGCGCCGGCGAGTGCTGACGGCTGGCCCATCGAAGACTGGTGGACGGCCCTTGGCGATCCGCAACTCGATGAACTCATCCGCGAGGGACTCTAGGGCAGTCCGACGTTGCAGATCGCCGTCGCCCGAACTCGCGCTGCTCTTGCCGCAGCCGGAATCGCCGGTGCCGCGCGTGCACCGCAGATTCACGGCGAGCGGAATTGCGACACGTGAGCATTTCTCGGACAACGGAGTTGTCCCACCCCCTTTTGAAGGCGAATCTGCGACGCTGAGCGATCTACGAGTCACTTGGAGTGGGAGATTGACTTCTGGGGTCGGCAACGGGCCACCTTCCAGGCGGCCGCGCGTCTCGCGCCGACACCGCCCGGCAGCAGGCCGTGGCCAATCTGCAAGCCGGTCCGCTGGCCGGCGGTCAGGACGGTGAGATACTCAACCGGCTCGTTGACGCCTGGCATTCATGCGGTTGACGGACGACATCTTCCTGGCCTCGGCCGTGCTGTATTTGCTGCTGATCTGCATCATCTGGTTTGCGCGACGGGTGCGCGGTCAGGATGCCGGCGCCGCAGCAGGTGCGGCGCACTGACATTGCCATGCCTGCCCGAGCCGTCAGATCACAAGGGACCAGTACGGTCGGCAGACTGGTGGGTCCAGAAAGCCTTTTCCCGTCCATGGCCTCGCGGGTCAAGGTCCGTGCCGATGTATTCGGCGAGAAAATCCAACAGCGCCTGTATTTTTGGCGTCAGCCGGGATGAACCGACGAACAACGCACATATTCGTAACGGATCGGGCTGCCAAAGCGGGAGGATTGGAACGAGCTTGTCGACATGGTCCGAGCGATTCGCGATGTAGAGAGGGAGAAGCGTAATGCCGAGCCCATCCAGCGCAAAACGCAAATTCACGCCCGGATCACTCGAGACGATGTGGAAGCCAAGGTCCAGCGTGACAACCTGATCGCGGCCGCTACTCAAGCTCCACACACCCAACCCCGCGCAGCGGTGTGCCTGAAGATCCTGCGGATGCGCAGGAGCGCCGGATTCGCGGACATAGTCGGGACTGGCGAATAGCCCTCTCTGAATGCCTGGGAAAGAGCGAGCGCGTTTCAGGGAGTCTTTCGGCGCCAAGACTTTGAAGAATACGTCAATGCCGTCTCGCGGCTCTTGATCGAAGCCTGACGAGTACGTCTCGATCTCCAAACGCAGATCGGGAAATCGAGTTACAAATCCCTTGAGAAGTGGGGCAAACAGGTCCCTGGCCATTGTGATCGGTGTCATGATCCTCAGTGTGCCACTGGGGCGTTGCTTGCGAGCCTGAAGCAAATCCTCGCCGTCTTTGAGCGTGCGCAATGCGCTTCGGCACGACTCGAGATAGTCTGTTCCCGCTTCGGTCAATGCCAGTCCCCTCGAACTCCGGTGAACGAGGAGAATGCCAAGCTGCTTCTCGAGACGTGTGAGGGACCGGCTCACAGTTGACACCGGTTTTTGCAGCGCGCTCGCAGCCCCGCTCAGAGTCTTGGTCTGCGCCGCGATCGCAAATGTGCGCACATCGTTTAGGTCAATCTGACCGGGCATGTTGAGATCACGCCAGTGTTGCACCGCATCAGGATTAGGTAACGCCCGGAATTCTAATTATTGAATGAGCATTGCGGAATGGCAAACCGGATTTGCGCCTTGCTGGCTAGCCGAAACTCCACGGGACGATATGCTTTCTCGGATAACGGTTAGCTCGTGCAAACCCCACTCGAGAAACTTATATGAGCATAGGAAAATACTGCGCGGGAGTGCTTCCCCAGGGAGTCCGTTCCCGCATTGTCCATGAGGTGAACGGCCTGGATGTCCACATACTCGAGGCAGGTTACGAACGCACCGGACGACCACTGGTGCTACTGCTGCATGGCTTTCCGGATTTAGCATTCGGCTGGCGACACCTCATTCCTATACTGGCTGACGCGGGATACCGTGTCGTCGCGCCCGACCAGCGAGGCTTCGGCCGCACCACCGGGTGGGTCAACGCCTATGACACCCCCTTGGAGCCGTTCAGCATCTTGAACATGGTGCGCGACGCTCTCGCCTTGGTGTCTGCGTTGGGGTATCGGCGAACGGCGATGCTCGTCGGGCACGACCTCGGCTCGCCGGTGGCAGCCTATTGTGCGCTGGCCCGGCCAGACGTTTTTCCCTCGCTGGTGCTGATGAGCGCACCCTTCCCCGGTCCTCCGGCGTTTCCGTTTAACAATGCGGAAAGCGAAGCAGTTTCGGTTCTGCCAAACATCGACAATCAGAAGTTGGCGGCTGCGTTGGC
>Ga0116230_10008224_pt1 | contig 10306 bp, 6 predicted proteins | sample S1TSphfallax_3_FD_88678 | JGI IMG/M metagenome (GOLD analysis project Ga0116230, IMG submission 88678) | Host-associated microbial communities from peat moss isolated from Minnesota, USA - S1T2_Fd - Sphagnum fallax MG | ecosystem: Host-associated > Plants > Peat moss > Unclassified | place: USA...
GTCGCCGCATGTGGCCTGAACTCCTGGGCGATGGTGCCGTCCACGGGCAGCACGATCTCGCAGTTGCTGCTCTTCGCCCGCTCCATGATCTCGCGCGCGGTGCCGTGCAGGTCCTTTTCCTGCAGCGAGCGCCCGACCGGCAGGCCCTTCGCCGCCAGGAAGGTGTTCGCCATGGCGCCCACGATCACCAGCACGTCCACCCGCTCCAGCAAATTGCCGAGCAGGTCGAGCTTGGTGGAGACCTTCGACCCCCCGACGATCGCCAGGACCGGCCGCTCCGGCTTGGCGAGGGCCGATTCCAGCGCCTCCAGCTCGGCCTGCATCAGCCGCCCGGCATGGGCGGGCATGTGATGCGCCACGCCTTCCGTGCTGGCATGAGCGCGATGGGCCGCCGAGAAGGCGTCGTTCACGTAGACATCGCCGAGCTTCGCCAGCGCCGCGACGAACTCGCCCTCGTTCGCTTCCTCGCCCTTATGGAAGCGCGTGTTCTCCAGCAGCAGCACGTCGCCGTCGTGCAACTTGGCGACGGCGGCCTCGGCCACGGGTCCGATGCAGTCATCCGCGAAGGCGACCGGTTTACGCAGCACCTCGGAGATCGCCTCCGCCAGCGGTGCGAGCGACAGTTCGGGCACGCGCTTCCCCTTCGGACGCTCGAAGTGCGAGAGGATGATGACCCGGGCGCCCTTGTCGGCGAGCTCCTGGATCGTCGGCACGACACGCTCGACGCGCGTCATATCCGTGATGTGCCCTTCCCGCATCGGCACGTTGAGGTCGGCGCGCACCAGCACGCGCTTGCCCCGCACATCGGCCTCGTCCAGCGTCTTGAAGCTCATGGCGCGTTCCTCCCGGCTTTGTTCTTCTTGTCAGAGGGCGCCGAAGGCGGCGGCCGTATCGCCCATCCGGTTGGAGAAGCCCCATTCATTGTCGTACCAGCCCATCACCCGGACCAGCTCGCCGTCGACGACGGCGGTCTGCGTCGCGTCGAAGGTGCAGGAAGCCGGTGCGTGGTTGAAGTCGGCGCTGACCAGCGGCTCGGTGTTGTAGGCGAGGATGCCCTTCAGCGCGCCCTCCGACGCTGCCTTCATGGCCGCGTTCACCTCGTCCTTGGTCGCCTTCGTCCGCAGGTTCACGTCGAGCGACACGAGCGAGACGTTGGGCGTCGGCACGCGGATGGCGGTCCCGTCCAGCTTGCCCTTCAGTTCGGGCAGGACGAGGCCGACCGCCCGGGCGGCGCCGGTCGAGGTCGGAATCATGGATACCGCCGCCGCGCGGGCGCGGTGGAGGTCCTTGTGCAGCGTGTCCACCGTCCGCTGGTCGCCGGTGTAGGAGTGGATGGTCACCATGTAGCCGCGCAGGATGCCGAAGGTTTCGTTCAGCACCTTGGCCATCGGCGCCAGGCAGTTCGTGGTGCAGGAGGCGTTGGAGATGACGGTCATGTCGCTGGTCAGCGTCTTGTCGTTGACCCCGAAGACGATGGTGGCATCCACGCCGTCGGCGGGGGCCGAAATCTGCACCTTGCGCGCGCCGGCCTCGATCAGCTTCGAGGCCGCGGCCTTGCTGGTGAACAGCCCGGTGCATTCCAGCGCCAGATCGACGCCCTGCAGCGGCACCTTGGAGGGATCGCGCTCGGCTGAAACCTTGATCGGTCCGTAGGTGCGGCCCTGGTAGGCGATCGTGATGCTATCGCCATCGACGCTCACTTCGCCAGGGAAGCGGCCATGGACGCTGTCGTAGCGGAACATATGGGCATTCGCCTCGACGCTGCCGAGGTCGTTGATGAGCACGGGCGTGAGATCGGTTCGCCCGCTCTCGATCAGCGCGCGCAGGAACAGACGCCCGATGCGGCCGAAGCCGTTGATCGCCACCGTCACAGCCATAGTCAGCATCTCCTGTTGTTCGCGTGTCCCGCGGACACTTTTACAGCTTCTTTTTCACGGCGATCACCAGCGCTTCCGGGGTGACCCTGAAATACTCTCCGGGCCGCGCCGCCATCAGGCCGAGGCTCGCCGCCCCGATGAATTGTCCCTGGGCGCCGAGCCAGCGGCCCCAGCCGAAATCCGACCCGGCCTCCACCCCGATCCGCGGCGCGTCGCCCAGCACGTCGGCCCGATAGGCCTCATTCTGGTTCGCGAAAAGGGACCAGCAGGGCAAGGAGACGACGGCCACCAGAATACCGGCTTCCGCCAGCAGCGTCCGCGCCTCCAGCGCCACCGCCAGTTCGGCGCCGCTCGCGATCAAAGTCGCAGCGCGCGCATCATACAAGCCCGCCGCGACATAGCCGCCCCGCGCACAGGCGTTTTCCGTGCTTTCTTCGCGCCAGCGGCGCGTCGGCTGCGCCGAATGGATCATCACGCTCGGGCCGTCCTCCCGCTGCAAGGCGAGCTCCCAGCACTCCGCGGTCTCGACGGCGCAGGCCGGCCGGAAGACCTGCAGGTTCGGGATCGCCCGCAGCGAGGCGAGGGGCAAGGCCGCGGCCGCGGCCGGATCCCTATGCTGCTCGACCAGCACATGCACCATCTGCCGGCCGTCGCGGGCGATTGGCCGGATGGTCTGCGGCAGGCAGTCAGCCCCCGCCGCGCTGGTCTCCGCCACCACGGTCAAGCCGCCATGGCTGGAAACGCCAGCCAGCACGCCTGCCAGGGCCGTCTCCGCGGTGCCGAACGCGATGTGGCGCCCGCCATAGTCGCCCGCGTCGAGCGGTAGCGCCCCCGGCAAGGGGGCAGTCGCGCTTCCGGCGGCGGGGGTTGCCGCCGCGCCGACGAGATCCGGCACGATCGCCGCCATCGCCAGGGCGAAGCGATGACCCGCCGCCAGCGGCGACAGCGGCTCCGTGATCTGGGCCAGGCGCGCGCGTTCGGCCCGCGCGGCGTCGCGCCAGCCATCGGGCAGCCGACCGTTCATCACACGCTCGAAATCCGCGGCCTGGGCGTGCCGGGCGAGGCGCTTCAGCCAGCCCCGGCGCGCCGCCGTGTTACGGGCGCCCGCGGCCCTCCAGGCCTCCCGAACCTCTTCGGGGATCATGCGTGGGGGCATCAGGCGGTCCGGCGCCCGGTGAGCGGATGGAGGCTTGCGGCACGCGATGACCAGGGGCTTGCGGGCGCGGAGCGCGATGGTGAAGGCCGCGGCGATGGCGGCGGGGTCTTGCGCGCCGACGCGCTTCGTTGCCCAGCCCCAGGCGGCGAAACGTTCCAGGCAGTCGTCCGCCGCCCCCGCCGCCGTGTCGTCGACGATGATCGCGAGTTTGGCGAGCTTGAATTCGCTGGCCAGGTTGGCCGCCTCATAGCTCAGCCCGCCGGCGAGTTCCGCGGGCGTCGCGATGAGCCAGGTGCGATGATCGACCAGGCTCTTGCCGAAGCGCGCCGCCATCATCCGCTCGGCCAGCGCCTGCCCCACCGCGAACGCCAGCGCCTGGCCGGGCGGCGCGAAGACAGGGTCGAGGCCGGGCAGGCCCGATGCCACGTCGGCGCCCTCGATACCCGTGAGGTCGAGAATGGCGCGCACCAGGGGCGCATGCTCTCGCCGGGCGAGGATCACGCGGTCCCGGTCCGCCCAGGCGGGGTCGGCCGCGTCGAAGCGCAGCACGCGGGTCCAGAGCGTGGTTCCAATCTCCACAAGCGGGCTCGCGGCGACCTCTGTCACCTGCGCGCCGGCCCCGTTCAAGGCGGCGGCCTGGACGGCGAGCATCGCCCGCACGGCTTCGGCCAGCCGCTGCTGCCGTTCGGGCTGACGCGCCTGCGCAAGCGGCGTGGCATCGACCGCAGGCGGTGCCTTGCGGGTGAAGATGTCCGCCAGACGGGTCACCAAACCTCCTTGTGGGGTGTGTCGTCGTCTCGAAGAGGGCGTTTTGAACTGCCCTCCCCGGATGAGCAACCCCTGGAACGGGGTTGGCACGCCGATTTAGCCGCGATCAATCGTCACGGCGAGTTGTCTTTGATCCCGGTGCCCGCTGCCAATGTAGCCCCGGGACGATGTGTGGTCACGCACGCATCTTGTTGGTCACTCGATAGGAGAAGATGACATGAAGAACCGTTGGCTGCTTTCCACGATGTGCGGTTTCGGCCTGCTCGCGGGTTCCGCGACATCGGCATTGGCGCAGAATGTTCCGGGCGAGAACGCGACCGCGCCGAGCGGCACGGGTGCCGCGACGCAGACGATCACACTCAAGCCCGGTCAGGAGTCGGGCACGAACACCGTGCTTCCGGCCGACACCGCGGGTAATCCGAATGCCTCGGCCCAGGATGCTCGTTTCGTTCTTCACGCCTCCGCCGGCGGTGAGGCTGAGGTCATGATGGGCAATCTTGCCATCCAGCGCGGGCAGACAGAGGGCGAGCGCGACTACGGCCAGATGCTGGTCACCGACCACACCCAGGCGAACGACCAGCTGAAGGGGATCGCGCAAACGCTGATGCTGAGGACGGCGCCGCAGCCGGCCCGCATGCAACGGGCGATGTATCAACAGCTTGCCGCTCTGCCGCCGGACCAGTTCGATGCGTCGTTCAACCAGGACATGATCGCCGCCCATCGGCAAACTATCGCGCTCTTCAAAACGGAAGCCGCCAGCGGCCAAAATCCGCAGCTGCGCAAGTTTGCGATGATGACTCTGCCCGTACTTTACAAGCATCTGCACGTCGCGGAACAACTCTCGCCGATGCAGAGCCCGGCTACGACGAGCATGAACGGGATGGCGACGATGCCGCAATCGTCAACGGCGATCGACGCGCCGATCAGCGGGAACCCGGATAACTCCGCCGATCAGCTCAACGCCCGCGAGTTGACCAGCGGCAACCCGTCCTAACGTTTCTCGCTCACCATCGTCGTTTGCCACGTGCGCGCCAGATAATCGAACTCGGCGATGCTCAAGGTCTCGGCACGCCGCGTCGGGTCGATCCCGGCGCGGCGCAGCAGAGCTTCCCCGCCGAGCGGTTTGAGCGATGCGCGCAGCATCTTCCGCCGCTGCCCGAAAGCGTGCTGGGTGAGCCGCTCCATGAGAGCGAACACCTCGGGTTGAGGCTGCTCCGCCTTCGGCAGAAATCGGACGACGGCGGAGTGGACCTTCGGTGGCGGTGTGAAGGCTTCCGGGGGCAGGCGCAGCGCCAGCGCCGTGTCACAGGTCCATTGCGCGAGAACGGCGAGGCGACCGTAGGCGGGCGTGTCAGGCGCGGCGACGATCCGCTGGGCGACCTCCTCCTGGAACATCAGCGTTAGCCGCTCGAAGGCCGCTATCTGCCGCAGCCAGCCGACCAGTAGCGGCGTCCCCACGTTGTAGGGCAGGTTCGCGACGATCTGGCGGGGCGCCGGGACCAGGGTAGTGACATCCATGTCTAGTGCGTCACCGCTGATCACGGTCAGCCGGCCAGGGTAGAGGGCCACGAGGTCCTCGGCGGCGGCGACGCCCCTCGGGTCGATTTCAATTGCCGTGACATGCGCCGCGTTCGTCGCCAGCAAGGCGCGGGTGAGGCCGCCAGGGCCCGGCCCCACCTCGATCACCTGACGCCCGGTAAGGTCGCCTGCGACCGACGCAATCTTCGCGGTCAGGTTGAGGTCGAGCAGGAAATGCTGGCCGAGCGCGTGCTTTGCCCGGAAGGCATGGCGGGCAATGACATCCTTGAGCGGCGGCAGCACCGGGGGCAGTGGCAGCACCGGGGCTAGCGGAAGCACGGGCGCGTCGCTATGCGGGCCGGACGCTTCCATGCCGGGCGCCGGCACCCTCGGCGCTTGCGTCACGCCATCAGTCTTCCAGAACCTGGATGTCGCCCTGGCGATGCAACTCGTCCAGCGTCTGCTGGGCAGCGAGGCCGACGCGGCTGTTGAACAGCTCCTCCGCGATCTGCTCCCGGCTCGGCAGGCCGGCCGCCTGGGTGCTCCGGCCGCAGATCATCACCAGCGTCACGCCATTCTCGGCGAGCAGCGGCGGGCTGGGCTGGCCGACGGGAAGCCGCTCGAGCAGCGCCTGGAACTGCGGCGGCGTGACCTGGGCGATGTTCACCGGGCCGGGATCGGCCGGCTTGATGGAGCCCGCCGCGCGATTGGCTGCCTCCATGTCGCTGCAGCTATGGACCGAGGTCTGGATGGCGTGCAGCTTCACCATGGTCTGGCGCTGCTGGGCGGTGGGGTTCTGCTGGTTGAGCGGCGAGCTGAACGGCAGAAACACCTGCCGCACGCTGAGCATGGTGTCGCCCCCGTCGTCCTGCGCCGCACCCGCTTGCTGACGGCCGCGCAGCTGGACGATGACCAGGCCGCCGGCGACGGGAACCGGGTTGCTGATTGCGCCCACCGGCATCTGGTTGACGAGCTGCGCTACCGCAGGGTCGAGCTGATCCGCACCCACCCAGCCGAGCGCGCCGCCTTGGAGCGCCGTTTCGCCCTGGCTGAACTGCGCTGCGATGATGGGGAAGGACCCGCCCGACCGCAATTCGGTGATGACGGTCTCGGCGAATTTCTCGGCGCCGGCTTCAGCGGCGGGGCTGTTCACCGGGATGAAGATCTCCCCCACATTGTATTGCGGCTGCGCGCCGGCCTGCTTCATCAGGGCAAGCTGCCGGTCGATATCGGCGTTGCTTGGCCGGCCAAGTTCGCCCACCACCTGCCGGAGCACCTGGGTCCAGCCCAGCTGCGTCCGGACCTGGGCGATCAGGGTGTCGGGGTCCACGCCGAGGGATGCGAGCTTCGCCCGCAACTGGCCGGGCTGCATGTTGTTGTTGTGCTCGATCTCGCCGATGGCGGCGGCCACCTGCTTGTCGGAGATCACGATGCCGCGCCGCTCGACCTCCTGGATCTCCAGCCGCTCGTTGATGAGCTGCTGGAGGATCTGGGGCCTTAGCCTCTGCAGGACGTCGGGCGAAATCTGCTGGCCGGTGGCGAGCGCGAAGAAGCGGGCGCGGGCATCGACATCGTCGTTGGTGATGACGTCGCCATTGACCACGGCGGCGATCGTGGCGCTCTGGGCCTGTGCCCGCGGTGCGGCGAGCCCGGCGCAGGCAATCCATGCCGGCAAGACCAGCAGGCAGATGAGTTTCAGGCGGAAGGACATGGCCTGGTACGAAGCTCCTGAAGGCGTGTGCGTCTAAAGCAATAGCCGGTCAGCCGGTGGGCCGATCGGCTCTCTCGATCGAAACTCTAAAGCGCGTTGAAGCCGACCGCGCCGATCGTCTTGAAGGTCACGGTCAGCAGGACGGTCGTCGAGCCGGTTTCGGTGCCGATCGTGGTGTTGACACGCGAGTACAGCAGATTGACGCCCAGGCAGTCATTCTGCCAGCCGGCGGAGAAGTTCGTGCTGTCGAACTGCCCCGTCTGGATGTTCCTCTGGAACGAGGTATTGAAGTTCCACTGCTTATAGGTCGTCGACAGGCCGAACGTCGCCTCGCTGCGGGGGACGTAGTAGCTCGCCGGCGGCGGGCTGCCATCATAGTAGTAATAGGGGTCGACGGCCGAATAGAGGTAGCCGGCCGAGACGCGCAGCGCCGGCACGCCCGCCGACACGAAGGTATCCGTGTATTGGTCCTGAAGGCTCGTATGGTTCAGCCGCGTCCGGTAGACGAAATCTAGCCATCCGGTCGGCGTATAGGTCAGACGCGCGACGATGTCGGAGACGTTGCCGGTCAGGCCCGAGCCCGGCGCGAAGGTATCGTCCTTATGCGCCCGGTAGGACTGGCCGATGAGGCCGTCGATGGTGCCGCCGTTGCCGAGGAACCACTCGGTTTCAAAGCCGACATTGGCCCGCATGCCGTTCTCCAGGCGGTCGATGCCCGGATACTTGTTGAAGCCAAAGAGATTCGCGTCGGTGAACTGGAAGTCGTAGCTGTCCTCGTTCGGGATGTTCGTCGTGTCGACGTTGTTGCTGATGATCGGCGCCGCGATGAGCTGGACGATCGGCTGGAACAGCTGCGAGCCGAGGAAGCCGCTGTCGTTCATGATCGGCCAGCGGTAGTTGAGCGCCACCTGCGGCAGGGCGCGGCCTTCCGAGGCGTCCGAGCGCGTCGTGTCGTAGTTCGGATATTCGTCGAGGTCCGTGGCGCTGTAGGCAGCCGCGTCGAGATGGAAGACGGTGCTCCAAAGCTCGCCCAGATTATCCTGGAACGGGATGGAGTAGTCGCTCGACACCGCGGCCCGCTCGGTGTTCGTCCCGGTCGTCCGCTCGATGTTGAAGGCATTGGCATTGACGGAGAAGGTGCCGCCGAGAGCGTCCGGCTGGCCGGTATACGAATAGAGCGCGTACGGCAGAACCAGCGGCAGCAGGCTGTCGGTGACGCTGCCGACCAGCCCCTGGTAGAAGCTCGATTCAACGCGGGCGTAGGAGCCTTCGCCGAAGCCCTCGAGGTAGAATTCGCTGGCCAGCTCGTTGACGTTGGGCAGGATCGAGTAGTCGTTGAGGTAATCCACCGAGGAGGCGCGCGCCACGTTGAAGCCGAAGCGCCAGGACGGGTTGAGGTCGAACAGGCCGTTGGCGAACAGCGCGCCTCCGAGCTGCCCATGGTCGAGCCCGGCTGAGGCGTCGACCTTGAGGGTCCCGAAGTTGAAGTCCTCGCCGTATTTCACGTCGCCCGCGATACCGTTCTTGCTGGAGATGATCGGCGTGATCGTCGCATCGGTCGAGTTGTTGATCACCCAATAGTACGGGATTTCGGCGAAGGCCCCGAGGTGGCTGTTGTAGCCGGCGGCGGGGATGAGCAGGCCGCTCATCCGCTTCGCGGTCGGATCGGGGTGGGAGAAGTACGGGAACCACAGGACCGGAAATCCGTAAATCTCCATGGTCGCGTCTTTGTATTCGATGAGGTGGTGCTGCACGTCCTGAGTGGCGGTGCGGGCGCTGATCTGCCACAGCGGGTAGCTGTTGGGGTGCTTCGCGCACACGTCGCAGGCGGTGTAGACGGCGCGGCTGAGTTCGTTGAGCTGGCCCTCGGTGCGGCGGCCGCCGTTGGCGGCGAGCTTCGCGTTCAGGGGCAAGGTGATGTTCATCGCGCTCATGATGCCGTTGGTCATGTTCTGGCTGAGCTCGGCGTAGTTCGAATAGACGATCTGGCCGTCCGGCGAGACCAGCACGACATGCCCGACGGCGTCCGCGATATTGGTGTTGCGGTCATAAAGCACGCGGTCCGCGAACAGCACGTGCCCGGCCTGCCAGGCCTCCACATGGCCCGACAGGGTGACGATGTTGGTCTTCTGATTGTAGTCGATGCGGTCAGCCTGGAAGGTGACAGGCTGGCGCCTGTCGAAGGTCGCGCCGGTTCCCGGAATGGGCGCGGTACTGGCGGCGGTCTGGGCCAGGGCACCGCTGGTGAGAAAGGGCGCGGCGCACACGCCCGCCATTATGACGGACGCGAGCGCCAGACGGCAGAGCCGCGCCGCTTCAGGCCGTGCCGCTTCGGGGCGGCCCGGGCGAGGCTGGGCCGCGCGCTGCCGCCGGCTCGGGGTGCGGGGAGTTTTCGGCGCCGATCTGGTCTGGCTCTTCTTGGACATCGGGCGGACCCTCAACCGTCTTCGAGATGCAGGAGCAGCGACAAGGCAAGCATCAGTCCGGCGGCGGCTGGTGCCCAGGCAGCCAATAACACGGGCAACGCGCCGGATTGCCCAAACTGTTGCGCGATCTGTGACAGCATGAACAGGGCGAAACCGGAAGCGACACCCCCGCCGATCATGCGAGCGATGCCGCCGCGGCGGCTGCTCTGCATCGAAAACCCGGCCGCGACCAGGGACATCGTGGCGCAGAGCAGCGGCAGGGCGAGCAGCGCCTGGAAGCGCAGGCGGTGCGCGACGGTCGAGAAGCCCGAGCGGGACAGCACGCGGATGAAGCCGGGCAGCTGCCAGAAGGAGAGGGCGTCGGGGGCCGCGAAGCTCTGCTGGATGCGGCTGACGCTGAGGTCGGTCGGCAGGGACATCGCGCGGGGCGCCGTCGGCATCTGGCCCGGCACCAGCACCCTCGCATCGCCCAGCAGCCAGGCGCCACTCGTCAGCTTGGCGCTGCCGGCTTCGATCCTGTCGATCATCTTGTCATTCGGGCCGATGCGGAACACGGTCAGCGGCCCGGTCGTCAGGACGCGGTTCCGCATCATCACCCCCGTCGCGTGGAGGATCGCGACCCCGCCCCGGATCCCGGAGTTGTCGCCCTGCCGCAGCCAGAGCTGGCCCCCGTTGAGGGCGAGCGGTCCGCCGCCGGAATCGAGGAAGTTCTGCTCCAGCGTATCCGCGCGCGCGAAGAGCGCCGCTGAGACCGGGCTGACGGCGGCGATCCCGAAGACGCCGATGGCGAAGGCGCAGAGGATCGGGCCGAGCAGGAACTGCCACGCGGAGAGCCCGGCGGCGCGGGCGA
>Ga0116230_10008225_pt1 | contig 10305 bp, 5 predicted proteins | sample S1TSphfallax_3_FD_88678 | JGI IMG/M metagenome (GOLD analysis project Ga0116230, IMG submission 88678) | Host-associated microbial communities from peat moss isolated from Minnesota, USA - S1T2_Fd - Sphagnum fallax MG | ecosystem: Host-associated > Plants > Peat moss > Unclassified | place: USA...
AAGCTCGGCGACCGCTACATCAGCGATCGCTTCTTGCCCGACAAGGCCGTCGATTTGATCGACGAAGCCGCGTCGCGCGTGCGCCTGCAGGCCACGTTGCCGCCGCAAGCGATCCGCGACGTCGAGGCGGAGATCCGCCGGGTCAAGCAAGAGAAAGATTCGGTCGTCAAGTCGCAAGAGTTCGAACGCGCCGCGCAGATCCGCGATCGCGAAGAAAAGCTGCGGCTCGAGAAGCAGCGCCTCGAACAAGAGTGGGCCGAGAAGAAGAAAGCCGACGCCGACAAGGTCATCAAGGTGACCGAGGAAGACGTCGCCCACATCGTCTCGTCGTGGACCAAGATCCCGGTCGCGCGTCTCGCGCAGGCGGAGTCGACGAAGCTCCTCGGCATGGCGGATCAACTGCACAAGCGGATCGTCGGCCAGGACGCGGCGGTCAACGTCGTCACGCGGGCGATCCGTCGTTCGCGCGCCGGCCTCAAGAATCCGAAGCGCCCGATCGGCTCGTTCATCTTCCTCGGTCCCACGGGCGTTGGGAAGACCGAAGTCGCGCGTTCGCTCGCGGAGTATCTCTTCGATGACGGCGAGTCGATGATCCGCATCGACATGTCGGAGTACATGGAGAAGTACGCCGTCTCGCGACTGGTCGGCGCACCGCCGGGATACGTCGGCTACGAAGAGGGCGGTCAGCTCACCGAAGCGGTGCGTCGCCGTCCCTACGCGGTCGTGCTGCTCGACGAGATCGAGAAGGCGCATCCGGACGTGTTCAACTTGCTGCTGCAAGTGCTCGAAGACGGCCGCTTGACCGACTCGCAAGGCCGGGTGGTCGACTTCAAAAACGTCGTGATCATCATGACGTCGAACGTCGGCGCGACCGGCATGACGACGACCAACGACATCGGCTTCCGTCCGACCAAAGACACGGGCGCGAGCGATGAGCAAGTCTACGACAAGATGCGCAATCGCGTGTTGGAAGAGGTCAAGCACACCTTCCGGCCCGAGTTCATCAACCGCGTCGACGAGATCGTGGTCTTCCATCAGCTCACGCGTCCGCAGATCGAAGAGATCGTCGGGCTCGAGCTCGAGAAAGTCATCCGCGAAGTCAAGGCTCAGGAGATGGAGCTCGAGGTCACGGAAGACGCGAAGCAACTGCTCGCCAAGAAGGGCTGGGATCCCCAGTTCGGCGCGCGTCCGCTGCGCCGCGCGATCCAGCGTGAGGTCGAGGACGAGCTTGCCGAAGAAATGCTCAAGGGCACCTTCGGCAGCGGCGACCGCATCCTCGCCGAAGTGAATCCGGACAATCCGGACAAGCTGCGCTTCTCGAAGATTCCGAACGTGGATCCGCCGGTGCAATCGCAGCCGGAAGTTCAGCTGTCGTAAGGGTCTCCGACCTGGTTCTCAAGGGCGATCCGCAATTTGCGGGTCGCTCTCTCTTTTTGAAACGGTACTGATGGCGCTCGAAGCGAATATCACGCGGTTGACTCCGTTTGCCCTTTGGCGCTCTCGCCTCCCCGCCTCGATTGGAAACTGGTTCGCTCGCGATCTGAGCCGCGCCGCTTTGGCATTGGCCGACGAAGGCCATGTGACGCTGCGCGCGGTGGAAAACGCCAAGATCGAGGCGAGCGTGAGCGATCGCGGCGGCGTCACCTGCGGCATCGAGTGGGCCACCGGAACGGGCCCGCAAGCGTTACGAAGCGTGTGTACGTGCGGCTCGACCGGCGTGTGCGAGCACGTCGTCGCGACGCTCGAGACGGTTCGCCGGGCCGACGAGGCGCCGCACCCGGCCGATCCGGCCGACGCCGACATCGACCTCTCGTGGCTGCCTGCTGCCGACTCCGGTCCGCCGCGCGCCCGTGCGCGCAGCGTGTGGCCCGTGATCTCGTCGTCCGACGGCAAGACGCTCACCGGCGCGCTCTACCTCGACACGCCGCGCCTGCGCGGCGTCATCCGTGACGCCGAGTCGATCCTCGGCATGATGGAGTCGACGCCGGCCGACGATTGGGATGATGCCGACCGCGAGTTGATTCGCGACGAAGCGGTGCAAGAAGCGTTCGGCACGCGCGTGTCGCAGCGCGCGCTCGCGCGCGCCCTCTTCCGCCTCGCGCGTCATCCGCGCACGCGCTTCGACGATCAGCCGGGCGCCAATCGCCATCCGATCGAGCTCTCGCCCTTCGACGTCGACGTGCGTGGCGTGCGCCTGCGTGCCGTGCGTTCCGGCGATCACTTCGTTCCGGCGCTCGAACGCGCCGACGGCCGCCATTTCACGCCGCGCAACGCGATCGTCGTCGACGGTCCGCCGGCGTGGCTCGTCAACGACCGCACCGCGTATCTGCTCGACGGCCGCTTCGATCCGAAGCGCGTCATCGCGGCGGCCGATGCGATCGCGAAGAACGGTAGCTCCAACGGCACGACGAACGGGAAGCGGCCTTCGATCGGCACGATCGCCCGCGTCGCACCGTTCCTCTCGGCGGAGGACCGCCACGAACTCGGCGTCGTCGACGCGCAGTCGCCCGGCGCGATCGCGCGCCTGCGCTGGACCGACGGCGCGCTCGTCGCGCGGCTCGGCTTCGTCGATCGCGCCACCGGTGCGACCGCGCCGTTTTCGCTGCACGGCTCGGTGGCCGCCACGGCAGGACGCTTCGTGCGCTTCGCGCCCACCTCCGCGCGCGCGCTCGGCAATCGCTTTCTCGAGGCCGGTTTTGTGCCGCGCGGCGGCGACTCGTTCGCGCTGCACGACGTCGAACGCGCCGCCTTGTTCGTGCGCGAGACGGTGCACGATTGGGGCGACATCGAGGTGCAACTCGACGACTCGCTCTCGACGGTCGCGTCGGGTGAGTCGGCGATCGACGTGTCGATCTCGGCGCGCAAGGACGATGCCGATGGAGAGCGCGATTGGTTCGAGCTGAGCGTCGACGTGTTCGTCGGCGACGGCGACGCGCTCACGCCGAAGGAACTCGCGGCGCTGCTGCAATCCAGCGGGCGGTATGCCGAAGTGCGCGGCAAGCTGTTCGACGTCGAGGCGTTGCGTTCGCGGCGCACGCTGCTCGCCGAACTCAACGATCGCCGCCGCACCGGCATGGCCGCGCTCGTCGCGCTGCACGACGAAATCCACGAAGCCTTCGGCGACGTCGCGTTGCCCGAAGAAGTGGAACACCTGCGCGAACGCCTGCGCAACTTCGAAGGCGTCGAGCACGTGAATCCGCCCGAAGCGGTCGCCGCGATCTTGCGCGATTATCAGCGACAGGGCTTGGATTTTCTCGACTACCTGCGTTCGTTCAAATTCGGTGGCATTCTCGCGGACGATATGGGGCTTGGTAAGAGCGTCCAAAAATTATCGCTCATTTTGACCCCGTCAGGGTGGAGGATTTTCGGCGATATTCAGGTCGGCGACGAGGTAATGAACTCGAGCGGTGGCATATCGCGCGTGACGGGCGTCTTCCCGCAGGGGCAACTCGAGGGCTATCGCGTGTACTTCGCTGATGGTGCCAGCGTCGTTTGCTCTGACGATCACCTGTGGGCGGTCAACTCGGCTGTCCGAAAGAAGCGCGGTCAACCGTACCGCGTCATGACGCTGCACGAAATTCGTGAAGATCTTCGCGACGCTGCCGGCAATGCGAAGCACTCTATTCCAATTGCCGAGCCGATGCACTTTGGAAATACAGAGCCGCTTCCGGTAGAGCCTTACCTGCTCGGTTGTCTTCTCGGAGACGGTGGTATTTCGCAACGTGATGTTCGCGTCACGTCGGCCGACGAGGAAGTATTGGAACAGTGTCGTGCGCTCGTGCCGACCGGAACCGATGTGGTCTATCTGTCTCGCGACGACTACGCGTTCCGTCCGTCGATCGACGAAAGCGGTCTTCGTTCAACGCACACGCTTCGAAATGCACTCACTGAACTCGATCTCATGGGCTGCAATTCGAGCATCAAATTCGTTCCTCAGCGGTATCTCGTCGCGGGGCTTTCGGAGCGCCTCTCCCTGCTACAGGGACTCATGGATACGGATGGCTGCATCACCGAAAAGGATGAGCACGCCGAGTTTACCTCCGTGTCGCAAGGCCTAGCCGATGCCGTGTGCTTCCTTGTTCGGTCCTTGGGCGGTGTGGCGCGCCTCAGATATGAGGCGGAACCGAAATACACCGACAACGTCGAGAAGCGTACGGGGAAGCCAGCATATCGCGTGTCGATCGCGTTGCCGCCAGAATTCAATCCTTTCCGGCTTACGCGTAAGGCGGAAGCCTATCGTCGCAAGGCCCGTACGAAGGACGTTCCTGGCCGCGCGATCGTCAAGGTCGAGCCGGTTGGTATGCGTGACATGCAGTGCATCTCGGTCGATTCGCCCGATCATCTCTTCATCGTCGACGACTTCATTCTGACGCATAATACGCTGCAAGTCATCGCGCAGCTGTTGCATCGCAAAGAAGTCGAAGGTCCGTCGCCCTCGCTCGTGATCGCGCCGACGTCCGTCACGCACACCTGGGAGAACGAGATCGCGCGGTTCGCGCCGCAGCTCTCGACCTTGCGCTTGCAGTCGGGCGCCGATCGCGCCGCCCGCTATGCCGACGTGCCGAAGTACGACGTCGTCATCACGTCGTATGCGCTCGCGCGGCTCGATGCGGAACAGCTCGAACGGTTCAACTTCCGCTCGCTGATCCTCGACGAGGCGCAGAACGCGAAGAACCCGTCCTCGCAGATCGCCAAGGTCGTGCGTAACCTGCGTGCCGATCATCGGCTCGCGCTCACCGGTACGCCGGTGGAGAACTCGTTGCGCGATCTGTGGTCGATCTTCGCCTTCGTCGAACCGGGCTTGCTCGGCTCCGAGGCGTCGTTCCGCCGGCGCTTCGAGAACCCGATCTCCGAGGGCGACGAAACCGCCGCGCACGTGTTGCGGTCGCGGCTCGAACCGTTCGTGCTGCGACGCACGAAGGAAGACGTCGCGCGCGAACTGCCCGAGCGCACCGAGCAGATCATCGAATGCGATCTCTCCCCACTGCAGCGCCGGCTCTACCGCGGTATCGCCGAGGCGGCGCGCCGCGACGTGCTCGCGCAGATCGACGACGAGGGCGGCATGGAAGGCGCGACGGTGCACGTGCTCGCCGCGCTCACGCGCCTGCGTCAGGTCTGCGCACATCCGGGGCTCATCATGCCCGAGTACATCGACGAGCCCGAGGCGAGCGGGAAGTTCGACGCATTCCTCGAGACGGTGGAAGAAGTGCTCTCGGGCGGCCACAAGGTGCTCGTGTTCTCGGCGTTCGCCTCGATGCTCAAGATCATGCGCACGGCGCTGCAGAAGCGCGACGTGAACTTCGGCTACCTCGACGGCGCGACCAAAGATCGCGACCGCCAGGCCGAGGTCGAGCGCTTCATGTCGGCCGATGGTCCGCCGGTGTTCCTCTGCTCGCTCAAAGCGGGCGGCGTCGGGCTCACGCTCACCGCGGCCGACTACGTGATCCTCTACGATCCGTGGTGGAATCCGGCCGTGGAACGTCAGGCCATCGACCGCACGCACCGCATCGGCCAGACGCGCCCCGTCACCGCGTATCGCATGGTCACGGCGGGCTCGGTCGAGGAGAAGATCCGCGCGCTCGCCGAGCGCAAGAGCGCGCTCTCGCGCTCGGTGATCAAGGCCGATAGCGCGATCGCGAAGGCGCTCACCAAGGACGATCTCGAGTTTCTCTTCGCGGACCCGATCTGATGCCGATCTCGCGCCGTCGCTTCGCCCTCGGCGCGGCCGGCGCGATCGCCGGCGCCGGTGCGTTGCGCGGTACGGTGCGCGCGGCGGCCACGTTCGCCTATCGTTACGCGAGCAATCTCTCCCTCGACCACCCGCTCAACGTCCGCATGATCGAGATGTGGGCGGCGGTCAAGCGCGAGACCGGCGGCCGGCTCGACGTCACCGTGTTTCCCAACAGCGAATTGGGCGGCGATACCGGCATGCTCGCGCAGCTGCGCTCGGGCGCGTTGCAGTTCTTCACGATCGACGGCGGCGTGCTGCAGTCCGTCGTGCCGGTCGCGGCGATCCAAGGCGTCGGCTTCGCGTTCCGGGATTCGCCGCAGGCGTTCAGCGCGATGGACGGCCCGCTCGGCGCCTACGTGCGGCGCGAGATCGAGGCCAAGGATCTCGTCGTGTTCGACAAGATGTGGGCGAACGGGATGCGGCAGATCACGAGCAGTCGCGGGCCCATTCGCACGGCGGCCGATCTCGCCGGCTTCAAGATCCGCACGCCGCCCGGCAAGCTGTGGCTCGATCTCTTCCGCGCGCTCGGCGCGTCGCCGACGCCGCTGAACTTCAGCGAGCTCTACACGGCGCTGCAAGCGAAGATCGTCGACGGGCAAGAGAACCCGTACGCGATCATCGAGACCTCGAAGCTCTTCGAAGTGCAGAGGTACCTGAGCGTGACCAACCACATGTGGTCGGCGTACTGGCTGCTCGGCAATCCCGATGCCTGGAACGCGCTTCCGCCCGACGTGCAAGCGGTCGTGCAACGCAACGCCGCGCGTTACGCGCTGTTGCAGCGTCGCGACACGGAAGTGCGCAATGCCACGCTCGCCGACAAATTGCGGCGCGAGGGCATGATCCTCAACGTCGCCGAGACCGGGTCGTTCCGCGCGCAACTCGGTGAGTTCTACCGCAGCTGGCGCGATCAATTCGGCCCGACCGCGTGGCGCTTGCTGGAAGCGACCTCGGGCAAACTCGGCTAGGCCCCTCCGCGCTCAGATGATCTGCGGCGCGCGCGGGCTCGGGATCGTCTGCGCGAACTCGGCCAGCAGTTTGATGATGTCGCGCTCGAGATCCATCGAGCACGGCGTGGCGGGATAAGATCGCGCCGGTTTCATCCACGCCCGCTGTTCGCGATAGGCGGCACGGCTGGCGGCGTCTTGGCGGTCGCAGCAATTGAAGAAGTGGTCGAGGATCGTGAACGGCAGCTTCGATTCGGCGTGGACGCGCTGACGCACGTCGTAGCTGTCGGCTACACGATAGATGTCGAAGACGCCGTCGACGATCGATTCGAGCCGCGGATCGTAGGGCAGCGCGAAGAGACGCTTCTCGAGGTCGCGCAAGATGAAATACACGAGCGACCCGAACGCATCGACGCGGTAGAACATCACGCCGGTCAACGGCAGCTCGACCATGTGGATGTTCTGCTCGGCGAACGTGCGATCGCGCTTCTCGTCGTCGGAGACGCGGCCCGCCTCGAGACGCTTGGCGTACGACTCGCGCTCGTGTTCGATCGCGTCGACGCGGATCTTGAGGTCGCCGAGGGCGCGATCGCGATGCAGGTCGGCAAGCCACTCGGGCGATGACGTGGTCTCTTTGGCCTTCTCTTCCGTCGCAGCGAGCGCGCGGCTGAGTTCCGAATCGATCACCTCGAGCTTGTGCCCGAGGCGCCGCTGGTTCGTTTGCGCCTCGATCACGGCACTGTTGGCCTCGGTCACGTTGCGATAGAGCCGCGTCGCACCGCCGAAGCTGAACAGCCATTCGAGGAACGACGGTTTGACCGGCCGGCCCTTTTGCATGCGGTGCGGGTAGCGCAAGCGGTAGGCACTCATCGCCTTTTGCGCGGTCACGTTGCGAGCAGCGATCATGTTCTCCGCAACCGAGAGCTCCGCGGTCAGCGATTCTTTCTTCGCGACGAACGAGCGGCGCACGGCCGACTCTTGTTCGCTGTGATACGCCTTGATGCGGCGTTCGAGGGTCGTTTTGTATTGCTGTTGCGTGCGCGCATCTTCGGTGAAATTCGGTATCGTTATCGTCAGTGGACGAGTGACACTCAAAGCACGGACTCCTGGTGGCGCAACCTCAAGCGGGGAGCGTTCGATTGCGCCCTTTGGTCACGTTATCCTTCAGACGTACCGCGACGCCCGTCGGTGCGACGATCTGCTAGAATGGTGGTCTCCGCCACCTCATCTCAACCGAGGATCGCATGTCCAATCAACGCAGCGTGGTCGTCACCGGCGCAAATTCCGGCTTTGGCCGCCGTACCGTCGAGGCGTTTGCCGCGGCCGGATGGCGCGTCTTCGGGACGATGCGAGATACCACGACGCGGAACGCTGGGCCGGCGGCCGAACTGCGTGCCGCCGGGATCGAGGTCGTCGAACTCGACGTCACGAGCGATGCGTCCGTGGACGCGGCCGCGCGCACGATTCTCGCCGCGACGGGCGCGCCGGACGTGCTCGTCAACAACGCCGGCAACGGATTCTTCGGACTCGTCGAGGGCTTCACGCCGGCGGCCGTCGAGCGTCAGTACGCGACCAACGTCATCGGGCCGCTCCGCGTGAACCGCGCCTTTCTTCCGGCCATGCGCGAGCGCAAAGCCGGACTCATCGTGTACGTCTCGTCGGTCGTCGGCCGGCTCATCTTTCCGTTCGGCGGCGTCTACGCGTCCTCGAAGTGGGCGCTCGAAGCGCTCGCCGAAGCCACGTCATACGAGCTCGCGCCGCTGGGCATCGACGTCGCCATCGTGCAGCCGGGCGCGTACCCGACCGACATCTTCGGCAAGGTCGTCGGCGCCGACGACGAGGCCCGCGTCGCTTCGTACGGGCCCGACGTCGCGAAATACAACGAGGTGCTGACCGCCGGCCTCATCACGGCGAGCCAAGGCCGCGATCCGGGCGACGTGGCCGACGTGATTCTGCGTCTTGCCGATGCCCCGGCCGGAACGCGTGCGTTGCGCACGACCGTTCCCGCCGACGACGCGGCCGCCGAGATCAACGCCGCCGTCGCGCCGATTCAGCGCGCCGCGCTCGTCGCTCGCGGCGTCGGCGAACTCGTGCAGAAGACCCCGGCTTAGGGGATCAGCAGCAGCTTGCCCGATGTCTCGCGCGCCTCGAGCGCGCGATGCGCATCGGCGGCGTGCGCGAGCGGCAGACGGCGGTCGACCGCAAATTTCAGCCAGCCCTCGTCGACGCCGGCGAAGATGTCCGCCGCGCGCCGCGCGATCTCTTCACTCGTGCGCGTGTAGTGCGCGAGGCCGGCGCCGCTGACGGTGAGCCCCTTGGCCATCAGCGCGTTCGGTGAGATCGGATCGGCCTGTCCGCTCGCGGCGCCGTAGACGACGACGTGCCCGCGCGGGCGCGCCGCTTCGAGGTCACCGGGGAACGTCGTTTTGCCGACCGCATCGAGAATCAGATCGACGCCGCGACCGTCGGTGATGCGGTTGACCTCGGCGGCGAAGTCGGTTTGCGTGTAGAGAATCACGTCGCGCGCGCCGGCCGCTTTCGCCTTCGCGGCCTTCGCCTCAGTCGACGTCGTGCCGATCACGTGCGCGCCGAGGTGCGTCGCCCACTGCGCGAGCAGCAAGCCCATCCCGCCGGCGACGGCGTGGACGAGCACCGTCGTCCCGGGTCCGACCGGCGCGAACTCGTGCAACAGGTAGTGCGCCGTGAGCGCCTGCAGCGCGATCGCTCCGGCATCGACGAGATCGACCCCGTCGGGCACGGCGATCAGCCGCCACGCGGGCGCGACCGCGTACTCGGCGTAGGTCGCGGGCGCCATCGCATACATCACGCGGTCGCCGGGCTTCACGTTGGTGACGCCCTCGCCGACCGCTTCCACCGTGCCCGACGCTTCGCCGCCGGGCACGAACGGCGGCGTGGTGCCGGGGCGGCGGCCCGTCCGCTGGCCGATGTCCATGAAGTTCACGCCGGCCGCGGCGACCCGCACCAGCGCTTCGCCGGGGCCCGGCGCCGGCGTCGGCAGATCGACGTACTGGAAGACCTCGGGGCCGCCGAATTCATTCGCGCGTATCGCTTTCATCGTCCGGTTCGATGCACGTGCGGGCCGATGAGTTGCGCGCGGAAGCGCTTCGCGTTACCGTACCGGGGCATGGCAAAAATCGCGGTCATCTATTACAGTTCCACCGGTAACGCGTACGAGGTCGCGCAGGCGGTCGCCGCCGGCGCGACGGCCGCCGGTGCGGAGGTTCGCGTGCGCAAAGTGCGCGAGCTCGCGCCCGACGAGGCGATCGCCTCGAACAAGGGGTGGGGCGCGCATCGCCTCGCGACGCAGCACGTCGCCGAGGCGACGCTGGCCGATCTCGAATGGGCCGACGGCTACGCGTTCGGCACGCCCACGCGGTTCGGCGTCATCTCCGCGCAACTCAAGCAGTTTCTCGACACGACCGGCCCGCTCTGGGCCAAGGGCATCCTCGCGAACAAGGCGGTGACGGCGTTCGCCGGCGCATCGTACGCGCACGGCGGTCAGGAAGCGACGCTCTTCTCGATCTACACCGTCGCCTACCATTGGGGCGCGATCGTCGTGCCGCCTGGCTTCACTGATCCGTCGGTCGGCAAGGCCGGCGGCAATCCGTA
>Ga0116230_10008227_pt1 | contig 10303 bp, 8 predicted proteins | sample S1TSphfallax_3_FD_88678 | JGI IMG/M metagenome (GOLD analysis project Ga0116230, IMG submission 88678) | Host-associated microbial communities from peat moss isolated from Minnesota, USA - S1T2_Fd - Sphagnum fallax MG | ecosystem: Host-associated > Plants > Peat moss > Unclassified | place: USA...
CGGATTGCCGATGAAGAGCCGGCCGAAGGCCACCGCGTCGACGTTGCCGGATTCGATCGCGCGCGCCGCCGTCTCCCCGGTGAAGCCGCCCGCGGCAATGAGGACGCCACCGAACTTCGGCTTGAAGCGGCTGGAGGCATCGGGCGCGTCCGCATGCAGCGCGTTGGTGTCGCTGGTCTGGTCGGCACGGGGCTCCACCAAGTGCAGGTAGGCCAGTCCCCGGCGGCCAAGCTCGGTGGCGACGGCGTCGAACAGCGCGCCCGTATCGCTGTCCGCCATGCCGTTGAAGGTGCCCCAGGGCGACAGGCGCACGCCCACGCGATCACGCCCGATGACAGCGGCGACCGCATCCACGACCTCGGTCAGGAACCGCACGCGGTTCTCGATCGGGCCGCCATAACGGTCAGTGCGCTTGTTGGTCCCGTCCCGCAGGAACTGGTCGATGAGGTAGCCGTTCGCGCCATGGACCTCGACGCCGTCGAAGCCGGCCTCGCGGGCGTTACGGGCCGCCTGGGCGAAGTCACCGACGATGCCGGCGATCTCGGCCTCGGTCAGCGGGCGCGGCGTCTCGAAGGGCACGCTCTCGAAGGTCCGGGTGAAGTGGTTGCCGGGGGCGGGCACGGCCGAAGGGGCGACCGGCACGCCACCGCCCGGCTGCATGGAGGAGTGGGAGATGCGGCCGGTGTGCCAGATCTGGAGGAAGATGAAGCCGCCCTTGGCGTGCACAGCCTCCGTCACCGCGCGCCATCCCGCGATCTGCTCGGGCGAGTAGCAGCCGGGCGCGCCGGGATAGCCGCGCGCCTGCTCGGTGATGTCCGTCGCCTCGGTGATGATGAGGCCGCCGGCACTCGCGCGCTGGCCGTAATAGACGGCGTTCATGGCCTGGGGCACGTCGCCGGGCTGGCGCGAGCGCATGCGGGTGAGCGGCGCCATGACGACGCGATGAGAGAGGTGAATGGCGCCGACGGCCAGTGGCTGGAAGAGAGCTTCGAGGGTCACACGTGGTCTCCTGTTAACGGGCGCCGCCAGCGGCGCCAGTGTGTCGCCGCCGGTAGATAGGCATCTTGCTGCGGTGCGATAGTCTATCCTTCATTGTCTGGCCATTTCTGGCGTTGAAAATCCGCAAGCCCGGGCGGAGCATGGGATGGAACAGACCGCGCACGATCCATCCAGCGAAAGAGGAGGCAGATGTGGCCGAAGCCACCCCCATCCGCACCGCAATCATCGGCTACGGCTATGTCGGCCGCACCTTTCACGCGCCACTCATCCGCGCGACGCCGGGCTTCGCGCTTACCGTCATCGGCTCGGGGCAGCCCGAGGCGGCGATCCATGAGGTCCTGCCGGAGGCGCGCGTCGTCAGCGACCCCATCGCCGCCGCGACGGACCCGGATGTGGATCTCGTCGTCATCGCCAGCCCCAATGACAGCCACGCCCGGCTGGCGGAGGCCGCGTTGGGCGCGGGCAAGCATGTGGTGGTCGACAAGCCCTTCACGGTGACGCTGGCGGAGGCGCGGCAGGTGGCGGCGTCGGCCGCGCGCGCCGGGCGGCTGCTCTCGGTGTTCCAGAACCGTCGCTGGGATAGCGACTTCCTGACGGTGCGGGCGGCGCTGGCCGAGAGCCGGGTCGGCACGCTGGTGCAGTACGAATCGCGGATCGACCGCTACCGGCCGGTGCCGCAGGATCGCTGGCGCGAGCGGCCGGCGCCGGGCGGCGGGCTGTGGTTCGACCTCGGCTCGCATCTGGTGGACCAGGCGCTGCTGCTCTTCGGGCTGCCGCAGAGCGTCACGCTGCACACCGCCAGCCAGCGGCGTGCGGGGACCGCGCCCGACTGGTTCCTTGCAGTGCTCTCCTATCCCCATCTCCACGCCATTCTCTCGGCGGGGGTGCTCGTCTCGGGCGGCAGCGCGCGTTTCACGCTGCACGGGACGACGGCCAGCCTGGTGAAGGCGCGCGTCGATGTGCAGGAGGCGCAGCTGCGCGAGGGCATCGCGCCCGGCGACCTCGACTGGGGCATCGACCTCGACGCCGCCACGCTCTTCGACGGCGCGACGGCAGAGGTCGAGCTGCTATCCGCCGCCGACGGCGACTACCGCCGGTACTACGAGGGCGTCCGGGACGCGATCCTGGGTGCCGGCCCGAACCCGGTGCCGCCTGCGCAGGCGATCGCGGTCATGGCGGTGATCGCGGCGGGCGAGGAGTCCGCGGCGCTCGGCCGGTCCATGCCGCTGCCGCTGACGGAGGCGGAGGTGGCGGCCTATGCCGCAACGGCGCTGTCCCGGTAGCTGATCCGGGGAGGCGTTCCGGCATCCCTCTCCGGGTCCGGAATAGACCGCGCGCGGACGCCCTCAACCCCACTGTGTGATCACGTCCTGCTGGGGCTTATCTTGCGCCTCACGGAACGCTGCCGATGTCGCACCTGAACGGGACCCCGCGGCGTCATGCCGGCCGGAAGCCCGTCAGAGAGGGACAACGGGCGCCGATGCAGCTTCGAACTCAAACGGCAGAGGTGCAGAGCGTAGCGCCGCGGCAGCCGGCGTTCGACGCTTTGACGGGTCTGCGGGCCCTCGCTGCGCTATGGGTGATCGCCTACCACTACCGCAGCGGCGTGTTCAGTTCGCTCGGCGCCAACCATGTGCTGCCGGTTCTCGGATTTGGTTATCTCGGGGTCGACCTCTTCTTCATCCTCAGCGGGTTCGTCATCTGGCATGCCCATGGGCCCGAAATGGCGCATCCGACCTTGCGCAAGTTCGTGCGCTTCATTTGCCTTCGGGCCGCTCGCCTTTACCCGGTCTATCTCTTCACGCTGGCGATCTTCGCCGGCATGGTCTGGCTGTTGCCGGCCCTCGGCTTCCACGTCGTTAGGTCCGGCGATTACCCTCTCAAGCACTTCATTCTGTCGATCCTCCTGGTTCAGACCTGGGGGCTGACCCGAGACCTGACCTGGAATTTTCCGTCCTGGTCGGTGAGCGCGGAATGGTTCTGCTACCTGTTGTTTCCGGTGGCGGCCGTCATCGGGGCCAGGCTCGGCCGGGGCGCCATCGTGGCAGGCATCTTGCTCCTGCTCATGGCGGTCACCACCGCTTATCTGACGAGCTTCGATCTCACGATGAACCAAGCGATCGGCGGGCGGGCGCTGGTGCGGGCCACGACCGAGTTCGCGCTCGGCTGCCTCCTGCGGGCGCTCCAGGATCGGGCAAGGACAGAGGCATGGCCCTGGACGGCCATCACAGTCGCGGTTGCGGCCGTTTGGGTCGCATCGTTCTACACCCCGCTACCGGTCGAAGTCGTCGCCATTCCGCTGTTCGCGACGCTGGTGCTGGCCGGAAGCGTTCACGGCAATGTCGTGTCGCGCGTCCTGAGCTGGCGCCCGTTCATGGCGATCGGCGGGGCAAGCTACTCGCTCTATCTCATGCAGGCGCCCGTCGAGAAGGCGGCCACGGATCTGGAGCAGTTCCTGTCTCCGTCGCGTCCAATCCAGAGCGGGATCATCGTCGCGATCTATATCGGGCTTCTCGCAGTCGGCAGCACGCTGGTCCATTTGCTGGTCGAGAGTCCGTCACGCCGCTGGCTCAGGCGGCGGATCGACACGCACATGCCGGTTAATCAGATGCAGGTGCGGCACATGCCCGTCGGGCGGCCGAAGGTCTGTGTCGAGTCATGGCCTGGCGGAGGAGTTCCAGAGAGCGCGGTATTCCGGCCCCAAGCGCCGGTCGAAGTCAGCGGCGGTGAATGATGGCGAGGCCGCCGGCCGCCGCCATCAGCATGCCGCCCGACACCCGGTTGCGCAGCCGGGAATGGCGCGCCAGCAGAACCCGCGCCCGGCCCGCGGCCAAGGCCCAGCAGCAATCCACGGCGCCAAGAACGACCAGAAAGGTCGCCGCCAGAATGACCACCTGCGGCAGCGCCGGACGGCCAGGGGAGATGAACTGCGGAAACAGGGCGCCCAGGAACAACAGGACCTTCGGGTTGGTGAGTGACACCGCCGCCGCCCGCGGCAGCATGGAGCGCAACCGCACCCTGTCGCCGGCCTGGACCTGCGTCAGGTCCACCGGCGGCGCACGCCACTGGCGATAGCCGAGCCAGAGCAGATAGATCACGCCCAGCCAGCGCAGAACCGTGAACCACACACCGAGACTTTCGAGCAAGGCCGTCAGCCCGAGGCTCACCGCGATGAGCTGCATGAGCTGGGCTGAGGCCGTGCCGGCCACCGTCATCAGCCCGTAGCGCGGCCCGTGGGCGACACTGTTGGCAATTATCAGCGCGATGTTCGGCCCGGGGATCAGGCCGAGAACAACCGTGATGAGCACGAAACCGATGTAGAGGTGAAGGTCGATCACCCTGCCGCCACCATGCTGTCGCTCATCCCAGGCCTGATTGCCATCGTCCAGCTTCCTCCGGTGTCCGCGCCGGACCTGTCGCCATTACGGTGGCTAAGGATAAGGCGTCCCGTCCTTATGCACGGCAATCGCGCCATTGCCAGGGTCGAACCATGCGAGATCATCGTCTGGGTAGAAACTGTTGTCGCCGGGAACCCTCGACCCGATGATCAGGTAATGAGCGACGACCCCGCTCCGGTTGTCGACGACATGCGCGTCCGCGTCGCCCGCCTTGAAGCCCATGCACATGCCGCGGCTCAGCTTGAATTCGCCGTTGTTCATGCGGAGGGTTATCTCGCCTTCGAGGACATAGAGAAATTCATCCTCGAGAGAGTGCCAGTGCCGAAGCCCCGATTGGGCGCCAGGGTCGAGCGTGATCAGGTTCACGCCGAACTGGCTCAGGCCGAAATGAGCCGCCAGCTGCCTGAACGCCGTGCTGGTGGCCTTCGATGCGAACGGTTCGGGATAGGGAGAGCCGTCCTCGGAAGGGACTTGCGACCCCACAACCGGTTTCAGGTCAGGCACATCGTCTCTCCTTGGCCGATCAACAGCCGTTACGCCATCCGCAGGCTCGCCCAGGTGCGGTCGATCGCCCGCGCGGCCCGCGCCGCCAGCTCCCCGATCTCCTCGTCCGAAATGATCAGCGGCGGCGCGAACACCATCGTATCCCGGCAGGCGCGCATCACCAGCCCCTCGGCGAAGGAGAAATCGCGGCAGGTGGCGCCGACCTTCCGGTTGCCCGGGAAAAACCGGTGTGCCGCGCGGTCCTCCACCAGCTCGATGGCGCCGATCAGGCCCCTGCCCCGGATCTCGCCCACCAGCGGATGACCCGCCAGCGCCTCGCCCAGCGCCGCGCGCAGCTTCACGCCCTGGCGCTCGGCCGCGGCTGGGAGGTCCTGGCCCTCGATGATGTCGAGATTGGCGAGCGCCACCGCGCAGGCCACCGGATGACCCGAGTAGGTGAAGCCGTGGTAGAACTCGCCGCCCTGCTCGATGAAGGTCTCGGCCACGCGGTCGCCGACGAAAACCGCAGAGAGCGGGATGTAGCCCGAGGTGATGCCCTTCGCCGTCGTCATCAGATCGGGCTCGATGCCGTAGCTGATCGAGCCGAACATCGCGCCGAGACGGCCGAAGCCGCAGATGACCTCGTCCGCGATCAGCAGGATGTCGTGCGCGCGGCAAATCCGCTGGATTTCGGGCCAGTAGCTGTCGGGCGGGATGATGACGCCACCCGCACCCTGGATCGGCTCGCCGATGAAGGCGGCGATGCGGTCCGCGCCCACCTCCTCGATCAGCGCCTCCAGGCTCCGCGCCGCCTGCAAGCCGAAGTCGTGCGGGCTCAACGTGCCTGCATCCCGATACGTGTAGGGCGTCGCGACATGCCGGAAATCGGGCAGGTCACCCGCCTGGCGGTGCATATCCTTCATCCCACCCGCAGACGCTCCCGCCATCGTCGAGCCGTGATAGCCATACTCGCGGCTGACGATGATGCGCTTCCCGGGCTTGCCCTGCAGTTGCCAGAACACCCGCGCCATGCGGAGCGCACTGTCCACCGCCTCCGACCCCGACGATGCGTAGAACACGCGCGACAGGCCCGGCGGCGCGAGGGCGGCCAGTCGCTCCGACAAGGCCGCAGCAGGCGCCGTCGTGCTGCTGAAGAAGGTGTTGTAGTAAGGGAGAAGGCTCATCTGCCGGGCGGCCGCCTCTACCAGCGAGGGCTGGCTGTAGCCGACGTTCACGCACCAGAGCCCAGACATGCCATCGAGGATGCGATTGCCGTCGCCATCCGTGAGCCACACGCCCTCAGCGCGCGTGATGACCCGCACGCGACCCGCCTGCAATGCCTTGTGATCCGTGAACGGATGCAGGTGATGCGCATTGTCGATGTCGCGCAGACGGTCGATGTCGTTCGGAACGTCGAGCATGAGAAGACCCCAACTAAAATGAAGCGGTTCTTTTTTAAAAAAAGAACCAAAAAACTTTTACACGCCGAGCTTGTCGCGCAGCCCGTACCACCACGATCCCAGAACCGTCAGCGGCACCCGCAAAGCCCGCCCGCCCGGAAACGGCAGGTAAGGCAAGCCCGCGAAAGCATCGAACCGTTCAAGACGGCCTTGCACCGCCTCGCCCAGAAGCCGCCCCAGCAGATGCGTCGTCGTCACACCATGTCCGCTATCGCCATGGCTGAACAGCACATTTGACGACAACCGCCCGACATGGGGCACCCGCGTCATGGTCAGCGCGAAATTGCCGCTCCATGCGAAATCAACGGCAACACCCCGCAGCGCGGGGAAGGTCCGTTCCAGATGCGGACGTATCTTGTCCTCGATGCTGCGTGGATCGGTGCCACCGTACACCACGCCGCCGCCGAACAAGAGCCGGTTGTCCGCCGTGCGCCGGTAGTAGTCGAGAATATAGTTGCAGTCCTCAACACAATGATTTTGCGGCAGCAACGTATCGAGCAGGCCGAGGTCAAGCGGCGCCGTCGTCAGAACCTGGCTCGACACCGGCATGATCTTGTTGGTGAGATCGGGCACCGCGCTCCCCAGATAGGCGTTGCCGCAGACCAGCACCGTTCCCGCGCGCACAAGTCCCGCCTCGGTGCGCACCAGGACCTCGGAACCCCGATCCTCGATGCCGGTGACGGCGCTGCCGTCATGGATCGTGGCGCCGAGGCTTTCGGCGGCGGCGGCCTCGCCCAGCACCAGGTTGAGCGGATGGATATGACCGCCACGATGATCGATCATCCCGCCCGCATAGATGCCGGTCTTCACGATCCGGTCGAGGCCCGCGCGGTCGACCATCTCCAGCTCGGTATGGCCGTAGCGTTCCCAGACGGCCTTCTGGTGCTCCAGCTCCCGCATCTGCCGCGCGGTGAACGCGGCGAAGAATCCGCCCTCGACCAGGTCGCAGGCGATCCCGTATTTCGCCGTCCGCTCGCGGATGATGTCCCCGCCTTCGAGGGACATGTCCGCCAGCGCCCGTGCCGGACCTTTCCCGTAGCGGCCTTCGATCACCGACAGGTCGCGGCTGTAGCCGTTGACGATCTGGCCGCCATTGCGCCCGGAAGCGCCCCAGCCGACGCGCTTGCCCTCCAGCACGATCGATTTGATCCCGGCTTCGGCCAGGGTCAGCGCGGCCGAGATGCCCGAGAAGCCCGCCCCGATGATGCAGACATCGGCGCGCACTTCGCCCTTCAGCGGCGGCCGGTAGGGTGAAGGGTTGGCCGTGGCGGCGTAGTAGGAGCCGGTATGCGCCTCCGGCGGGCGGACCGCGACGTTCATGATCAGGCTGTCCTCAGATAGGCGTCGTATTCGATTTCGGTGACATGGGCTCGGAACTCCTCGATCTCCTGCCGCTTCACGGCGGCGAAGATGTGCCGGTATTCCGGGCCGAAAGCCTCGGCGATGAAGTCCGATGCCTCGAACCGCGCCAGCGCCTCGTCCCAGGTCGTCGGCAGGCTCTCGCAGCCGGACTCGCTGTGCTCGCCGACCGTCGGCTCGGGCGGCACGACGCCCGTCTGCAGCCCGTGCAGCGCGGCCGACAGGATCACCGCCATGGTCAGGTACGGGTTGGTATCCGAACCCGCGACGCGATGCTCGACACGGGTGGCGGGCCCCGCCTCGATGACGCGGATGGCCGCGGTTCGGTTGTCGATGCCCCAGCTCAGCCGGGTGGGCGCGTGAGAGGCGGGCGTCAGCCGGCGATAGGAGTTGGCGTGCGGGGCCAGCACCAGCATGCTGTCCTTCATCGTGCCGAGCATGCCCCCCACCACCTGGCGCAGCTTGCCGCCCGGCGCATGGCCGTCGGCCACGAAGATGTTCGCGCCCGCGCGGTCGAGCAGGCTGAGATGCGTGTGCATGCCGCAGCCCGCCTTGCCGCCATAGGGCTTCGCCATGAAGGTGGCGTCCATCCCGTGCCGCCGCGCCGCACCCTTGACGATGCGCTTGAGCATGATCGTCCAATCCGCCGCGCGCACCACGTCATCGGTATGGGTAAAGTTCAGCTCATACTGGTCCGGCCCGTTCTCCCGCACCGTGCCATCCAGCGGAATGCCCTGCTCGGCGGCATAGCGAGCGATATCCGCGAAGATCACGTCATAGGCGTGCAGCTCATCCAGGCTCAGCACATTCTGCTGCCAGCCCTTCCAGCCCTCGGCATCCGCGCCCGAGGGCCTCGGCTTGTCGCCCGCCGTCTCCACCGGCTCGATGAAGTAGAATTCCAGCTCCGTCGCCACGACCGGGGTCAGCTCGGCCGCCTTGAACTTCGCCAGCACCCCCTCCAGCACCGTGCGCGGGTCGGCGAAATAGGGTGAGCCGTCGGGCGCCACCATGCGCAGCATGACCTGCGTCGCCCGGCGCGACAGCCAGGAGATGGGCAGCACCGATCCCTCCACCGGGCGGCAGAGGCCATCCGGATCGCCGGTGCCATGGGCCAGGCCGGCCTCGTCCGCATCCCGCCCCCAGATGTCCTGCGCGAAGACGGAGCGCGGGATGAGCAACCCCTTGTCGCTGACATCCGACAGCTTCTCGGCCGGCAGCCACTTGCCGCGCGGCACCCCGTTGCCGTCCACCACGAAGGCCTCGACGATCGCGCCCTGGGACTTCTTCGCTTTGCCGCCAGCCGCGATTCTCGGAAGGACCGTCATGCTCGTCTCTCTCACTGCCGCTCCCATTACCGCATAATGTGATCACATTTGGCAAGAAGCTTCTGCTAGGATCAGCTCCGCGATACGATGAGAAGAGCAATGCCGGACGACCTGCCTGCCCTGCTTCCGCCCGCCTTGCCGATGCCGGAGCGCGAGCCGCGTGAGCCCATCCATCAATGGGTGTTCCGCGTCCTGCGCCGCGCCATCATGTCCGGCGGGTTCCCCCCTGGTCAGGCGGTGACGATCCGCGGTCTCGCCGATCGCATGGGGGTCAGCGCCATGCCGGTGCGCGAGGCGCTGCGCCGGCTGGTGGCGGAACGGGCGCTCGCCCTGCTCGACAACCGGCGCGTGCGCGTGCCCGTGATGACGGCGGAGCGGTTCGACGAGCTGCTGGCGGCGCGAATGGCGCTGGAGACGGAGGCCGCCGTGCGCGCCCTGCCGCTGATCGACGCCGAGCGGCTGGCCACGCTCCACCGGATCAACCGCGCGATCGACCAGGCGGTGGCGGTCGCGGACGCGGAGACGGTCGTCGCCCAGAACCTGCTGTTCCACCTGACGCTCTATGGCGCGCGGCCGGACAGTGTCCTGGTTCCGCTGATCGAGTCCGTCTGGTTGCAGACGGGGCCGTTCATGCGCGCGGCGCTGGAGGATCTGCCGAGCCAGGACGCCGATGACCATCATGCAGCAGCCCTCGCGGCTATCGCAGGGCGGGACGCGGCTGCCCTGCGGCGAGCGATCAAGGCCGATATCCAGACCGGCATCGGGCATCTTGTCCGATCCGGACGTCTCGGCGCCAAACGCGCGGCCTGAACCAGATCAGGGTTGCGGGTTCAGGGTGCTTATGTGATCAGATCGGACCATTGAGGAATAGGGCGGTAATGCGCAGGCCGGTGATCGGGTTCGTATGCGACGTGACGGCGGTGACGGGTCATGTCGTGCATCTCGTTGTGGAGAAATACCTCTTCGCGGTCGCGGTTGGCGCGGGCGCCACGCCGATCCTGCTGCCGGGCCGCATTTCGGACGTGGACGGCACGCCGGCCAGCGAAACAATCGACTACGACGAGATCCTGTCCCTGGTGGATGGCATCTTCCTGCCCGGCAGCCCCTCCAACGTGGCGCCCCCGCTGTACGGGCGGCCGCCCGAGGATCAGGTGCTGCCCGCCGACCCCAACCGGGACGCGATGTCGCTCGGGCTGATCCGTGCCGCCTTCGAGGCCGGGGTGCCGATGCTGGGCGTCTGCCGCGGCTGCCAGGAGATGAACGTCGCCTTTGGCGGCAC
>Ga0116230_10008228_pt1 | contig 10303 bp, 10 predicted proteins | sample S1TSphfallax_3_FD_88678 | JGI IMG/M metagenome (GOLD analysis project Ga0116230, IMG submission 88678) | Host-associated microbial communities from peat moss isolated from Minnesota, USA - S1T2_Fd - Sphagnum fallax MG | ecosystem: Host-associated > Plants > Peat moss > Unclassified | place...
AAAACACAACAAAATTCCACAACATACCAGCCACAAATTTGAGGTTTGGATCCTTCCATTTGCATCCTCCCATTGTCCAAATTAGAGTTGCTAGCCTTGAAGAGCTTAGAGCTAGGTAAACAACAACTCACTGTGAGTTCCATTCAAACATGTCAAAAATTATCATATTGCAAGTAAGAGATGCTCTTCAATAATTTGATAACACTAGCTCAAGTTCAAAAACACACATTCAGGTCAGGTTCATGGCAAGTCCATACCATTGGGGTCAGGCATTGCATACTTATACTTGGTTTTTGTAGTTTGTGATGCAGCACACGTTGTGATCATCCATAATGTGATTTAGCCAAATTTGTTTACAATCTTGGTGATTCAGGCCCCCCAAAAAAGTCTAAATTTGGCCATCAGAAACCCAGAAAAGCACTGATTTGTTGCCAGTTTGAAAAACAAACTCCTCAGACAAATCATCCCAATTTCCAAATTGAAGAAGCCAGTTCAGATTACAGCACCAAAAGGAATGACAGTTTTTTTATGGAATTACAAGGGAAAATATTCCAAAGTTCCAGATCCTTGCAAAAATCCACCCATTGCAGATCACACATTTTCTTAAGAGTTCATCCACAATGGTTGGAGCTTGGTAGAGCAAAATAGAGCTAAACAGTTGCAAAAATACAAAGAAACTGTGACCCACTAGGAGATGAAACTCACCACTTTATTGCACCATGTTGCAATGGTGTACTAATGTACCATGCATTCTCACATGCCCCCATGGAGTTGCATTCCTGGCAATGGAAAGCCCATGTCATCTACAGTGGGGAAACTGCAAAAGTTGACATGAGAACACACTTGCTAATAGCAGATCAGATAAAAGAAGTATACTTGATCAGGATCATGATACAGAGCAGAAATCAGTAGCTTAAAATAAGTTCTCCTTTCTTTTGATGCTCACTTTTCAAAGGTTTACAAATCTCTCTAAACTGACCAATTTGAAGACTGTCACTGTATTTGGGTAGAGCTTACTGATCTAACAAATTATCAATTCAAATCACTAGCTTAGCTTCACTGGATTAGATTTTAACCTTTAGTCTGTCTGCAAGCTGTCTTTTCAGCTGACACAGACCACATTCCTATTGGACTCCCCTCTTTCTCTTGCTGCAATTATCTACCTTTGCAGGGAAAAAAAATATGGTATGTATTTTACAAAGATGTTACAGGGAGGGCTTCAAAACAACTATTCCTTTGGTTTTGAGGTCAGAGGTTTGTAAGAATATCAGTGAAAGGGTTAAGAGCAGTTAGGCAGGGACAACTCAAGAACCCAACTAACAACTTCTTGTAACAAGTTGAAACCATGGTAGATTGCAATGTTAAGGAACACGCGCATTCTTTCCAGGAAATCAGTGGCATTATCAGTGCATTTGAAGGCTCCTGCGCATGAGCATTGCTCTGCCAAGTGTGATGCTTTCACCTGATGACACCCAGCACCAGCACACATTAGGATATCCAAAGGGGTACAGATGCTGCCTTGAAGCAGGACTGCCAGTGTCTTCTGCAAGACCTGACAGAGTAACTGACTGAAAGTGGTTTCAAATCTCATATCCCTCTCCTGCCTCCTTTTCAGGTTCAAATTTGAACTAGTTCAAAGACTGATGATGCTATGGTGTACCTGGCAACATTTGGAGCAGACAAGATCCTGGAGATGGAAAAGACGTTCACGCTGACGAACAATTTGGAGCAAAGTATTTTCAATCCATGAACGATCGTAAGGTTGACCACACTGAGGTATCACACACCGCCAATCATGTTCTAACAACGCAGCATCACGACATAGATCCAGATCCCTGCGATCATTACAATAGCTGTTCCCATCCACACCCAGTATTCTCACCAGTGTAAGTAACCAGATTTGGGCACACCCCTTTCCTCTTAAGTTGTTAAGCCTGTTTCACCATACCAAGGACCTTTTCAGAGAATATGAGCTTCTGTTTTTTGCATGCAAATCAACATCAATAGACATTTGGGCAATTTTCAGTTTTTCGAATAGGGCTACCAACTCTAGACATCCTGATTCCTGGGATCTGTGAGCTGTTGATTGAACTTTGTCCCATTGGGTACACAATGGCTTAGTTTATGCATTGTACATATTGGACAGTTGGGTATCTGAGCTAGACTGAATGTTGACCAATTTTAGCTTTCATTCCTCTCTGCAACATTAGTAAAAGCTACCATTGCCATCTTCAGCATGGATGCATCTTCAAAGAAAAAGCCTGCCTACCATCTGATATAATAGGAGTTCGAATTTTCAGAGGCACATGATCAAGACCTGGAGCAAAATTTTAAGAACACATTTTGAAGTGACAACATGAGAGAAGAAAAAGCATACCTGCAAATGACATTGGGAAGGGTGAAAGACAGACATGGATCTTTGAATTCAGCCTCAGCAGAAAACTCGCGGACATGTACCAATTTTAGCAAGTTCTTCCTCATAATCTGCAAATAGGAAAGTGCAGAAATTCATCATCTCCTTTCTCTCCATAAGGCTTTCCAGATTATGGGTCACAAGCTTGTAGACTTGAAAGGCAAAAACAGAAAAATCTGAGAGCTGGTGGATATATAGCAGGAGAATTTGTCATCATTAACAAGTTTACTAAGCTAAGAGTCCTAAGAAACATGGCCACCTGATTGGGGTAGCACAAAACTCATCTTTTATTGAGAGACCTGAATCTTTCCAAAATGAGAGAGCCAAAAGATCTGGACATACCAAGACATTGTGTTGGACACGGTTGTCAAGTGCAAGAACTGCACACACATGCTTGATAAATTCAAGGGCAACATCCCCCATTACCAAGTGTGAGCCAGCCAGTTTTGGAAACTCACGGGCAAGTTGAAGCTCAGGATCGTCCACATCTATCCTTCTAGAAAGCATGTGCTTTTGCAAGTCCCTCACTATCCTCAATAATTTGTCTGTGAAGTAAGATGCAATCTGAAACAAACCCATCACATGAACACATCCCATGCAATAATCAGGTCATGGTTTCATTTGGTGCTTGATGGACCTTCCGGTTTGGGGGCTCAGAGTAGGCTGTAAGAGAGTTTGTACAATTCACTATGAACTTTGAAAGAGATTGCATGAGCTGCCTGTGAGCAGAAGTCAAAGAAATAGTAGGGAGTTTGACCTGATGTTTGAGATAAGCAGTCTCTTGTGCTTCAATGTCGGATGCAGCAGAGACTGTTACAGAGGGTGTGCAAAAATTGGACCCAGCAGCTAGAGCCTCAGCACGTTGGATAGCTTGCTCTTGTGAATGTTTCCAAGGGATGTAAACAAACTCAGATACAATCACCAGAAAGTAATCCTGCACACAATAGCAAGCTTGTTAATTATGTCTCAGTGTGAGGATCATGTCTTTCAAACCTCAGGATCAAAAGGCACATATGAGAAAAAGACATTCTCTGAAAGGTACACTACACTATCTCCTGCCAGAGCATGTTTTACAAGTTGTTCTATTGATCCAAGGAAGCACCAAAAGCAAACAAAACAAATCGCTCCTCTTAAGAGCAATCCTCCTCAAGTTCAGCAAGTCTATACCCATTGCACCCCCCTCCCCCCCCCCCGCAATTGACTGGAACAATACCAGTGTGGCCTTCGGGAGATACTCAGCAATATTCCAGTTTGATACAATCTCAGTGGACCCATTTCGTGTTGCATCTTGGGAGGAGTCAGCAGTTTCTGCTGCATCCAATGGCAGGATATCTTTTGCTTGAACACCTCCATAGTTATACTGCATCATATCAAGGTGGAGAAACAGTGTAGAGTCAAGGACTTTCAAACACTACCTACAATGCATTATTGATGAACAAGAGAAAGGAGGTTTTCATTTCCCATCTCTCCAGCTACAAAGGTGCAGACTTGTGAAGAGTTTATCTGATTGTGTAGATAACTCTACTTGCCTCTCCAGCTTGTGAAGGAGGAGCAACCCATAAAAGAGTTTATCTGACTATCTACACGACTCTAATACATCTTCACAAGAAAAAAGTAGTGAGGAGGAACTAACATGGAGTGCAAGACATTCTACAGACAAAAATCAAGGAAGAAAAACTCGTTGTAATCCAATTGAAAAATTCACAGACCTGATCCATGAAAAGAAGTGAGTGCCAATAAATCTTCGGCTCCAAGTCTATCCACTCAAACAACTCCCTGCACAAAAAGGTCACTCCTTACAACCTCTAGCAGCTTTGCCCAAGGAGGTTTTTGAACCACCACACAAAGAATTTCTCGAAAAGCTTGGGTCTCACCAAACAGCAATCCCACAGCAGCAGCTGCCATAGGATTGAAATGAAGCCACAGCTCACATACCTTGTCTTTATGGTTTTGAGAAGGTATTCACAATAGCCTTGGGCAGCAGGGACCTGGAACTTTCCAGTAGCAATAATGATGCGAGAAAAATCAGCAAACACAATGGTTGCTCCCAGCTTCCGCAGCTCTGCAAGTAGCAATGCATACACTTTCTGCATGACCTGCACACTCAACCAAAATTCTGAATTATGAGGTGGGAAATATTAGGTACATCCAGAAAACTGTGGGATGTTGATTTTTCTGTTAGAACCAAGATGCTCCTCTGCCAAAGATTTCTGAACAGAAATACACCATTGATCAACTCCCTTCTTTCAGCAAAGCTTCAATCAAAGTGTAATGACTTAGCAATAACTCTGCATGGAAGAAAGTATTCCACTGAAAGAAAACACCTTGTGAAGAATCCGGTGAAGTGCAGGATCATGCAGCTTTGATAGTGGACTGCAAACAAAAGAGTGACAAAACCCAAGTGAATCTCTCCAGGGTTTCCAGGACAGAATCTAGAAAATTGACACAGCAACTACTGGATATAAGGAAACCTGAGGTCTGACACCCTTAGCTGCACACAATATCTTTTACTGTAGTGGCTGTTCCTAACCTAGGAATAACATCTTTCAACAAGGTCAGAAACAAAAACAAAAACAAAAAAAAGGAAAGGAAAAACTCATCTCCTTTATACATGTCAGAAAAAAACGAAAAAACTCCGGGTATTTGAGGAGTGCACCTGCAGAGCCATCGGTATAGGTGCTGCAGTAGGCAATCAGCAAAAACATTTCCTGAGGAAACAGCATCACTAAGCCACCCCTGCACCATATGTTTCAAGACTTGGAAAGCGGGTGCACATGATACAGTTTCATCCCAGCTTGTCTGTACTCCCACTGCACCGGCTGCATCCTGGACATCTGAACTGAAACCTAAGAGAGCTCCACCTTCCATCTCATTCACTTGGCTGCTCTTGAGCAATGCATTTACAGCTAAGTGATGCACCTGCAATCCAAGGCATTTCATCAGATCTCATTGCCTAAGGATTAGACCTGAGCCAGGGGCAGGTTGTCTGCATGATGAGAAGACAACTCTTTAAGAGAAGGTATTGACCTTGAGTTCAATACTGATGCTGCGGTATGCACCTGGATATGTCAGTGCTGGTTGTTGGACCTGCACTAACCAGCACAACACTTGTGTGAGACTTAAAAGGGAAGGAGAAAGAGACAGACAAAACTAGCTGCATATTTAAGTTTCTCAGAAGAAGATCCCAGGGAGAGAAAACCCACCTCGTCAGCGAAGCAGGGTTCATCTTCAGGTATCCCGCCCAGGTCTGGCAACCCATCACTTGAGACCCAAAGGACCTGCAGCCAGACAGTAAAGAATTCAAATTTGACATTGCTCTGAGACAAGTGTACACTGAGAACCACTAGAAAACTCCCTTGTAGAGCAATGCAAATAATCCATGTACAACAAAACAAAACAAACAAGCAGGGAAACTTGCTCCCTTAAAAGCTCAACATTTTCATTGGAAAACAATAGAGGAAAAGTTTACATAAATCTCATACACCCGATAGACCAACACAAGAAGAGCCAAGAGATGTAATTGGACAAAAGAGTAGGACCTGTGAGTGATCACGTAAGGCACGTGCATAAAATGTGTCTGCTGTGAAAAGCAGCCAGTCAGAGTTGAAATTTCCAAGTGGAACCTGCATATGGGGTCATTTGATAAGAACTGGTTCTTCACAATGATGATCTGTGTCCACAGTTGAAGTGAAATCTTTGAGCATTTGCACCACTACGTGACCAATTTCTGATCCAAAAGGATCATATCTGCACTAAAACCAACTAGACACCCTGTAAAAATCCTGCTGCAACTTTGTCTAGAGATCCATACATGTGCATATCGTGACAATGTGATCCTCTCATGTAGCCAGAATGCACTTGCCGCACATCGCTGCATCGCTACCCTGCCTGCCAGTGGCTGCCACCCAAGTGCCTGTTTCCCCAAAACCCAGCATAAAATTTGTCTTAAAGCATAGCAAATTTCATCACCTCTCCTCTCTTTGTCTCATCTGCTCTCCTCTCATCTTGTCCCCTCACCTTCTCCTCAGTCTGGAAGATAAGATCTTGGAAAGACATGAAGCAAGCAAGAGTGAGCAAGAGTTGGATCAGTTACAATAAGGAAAAAGTTTTGGTGAGTGAGATGATACCAACCTGGTACTGGCTGTCACGAGCATTACACGCAATTTCTACACAAGGGAAATCAGACAGGACTGGGACAGTTGCAATGGTAGAATTCAGGCTTGGGCACTCAACCACTGCAATTGTTGGACCCCTATGCTGATCCCTGCAAACAGAAAGCCATGCTGCCATGAGTTGCAAAATATGGAAACTTCACAGTGATCAATTCATTAAAGTACTCACTACATTAAAAAAAAGCACTTGTTTGGCTGTCAATTGTGTGACATCCACTGCAAAGAATGGATCTTGAGACTTCACCGGTACTCATTCAGTGTTCTTTGTAGGAGCCTTCCAGCATCTGCATTGTTGACAGCATACTCAACCTGTTCAAGAAAACAAAGCCAGGGATGAATCAGCCGGTGCATTGCACATTTATGTCATTTGCAGATTTTTCTCTGCTCAGAATTTCAGACCCAGTGACAAAGATTGAAATGGTTCCCAATGGCACTGGTCTCAATAGAATGTGCCAACAAAACCCATAATTGTGAAGGCTGTTACTAGCATGGTTTGAGGCCAGGGAACTGCTGCAAAGTAAAGCAGCTTACTTTGCAAGAAACTTCAGAATTGTCTGCTTTGGGTTGATCTTGGCTGCGGACAGCAATCTGGAACTGGCGCTCCAACTGCGCTGCAGCAATTTCACGGTTATTGAAAGGGTTCACCACCACAACCAATGTCTTTGTTGCTGCTGGCATATAAAGAGCATAGATTCCTCTGTTGTCCATTGAGCTGCAACCCGAGTATTGTTCCACTATGTCAGGAAGTTTCATAGAGGGCAGTGGGAACATCTGACATAAAACATTTTTGCTAAGTTACATTCTGACAAAAGAAAAAAAAGGCAAAAACTCTAGAGGGAGATGAGACTCAGGTTTATTATTGCACAATGGGCTTCAAAGTCCTGGGAGAACAACAGCATCAACACTAGAAAAACCCAATAAAATCCAAGGAAGAAAAGTAGTTTCTGCAAACACAAGACACCAGACTCTATAAACATGACGAAGCTACAATGGAAGCAACCTGTGGTAAAGAAAGAAAAAAGGGAGGTTGTCAATGAGATATGGGCACTCTGTAGTCGTCTTCATGCGAAGGTCATTTAGAGACCATCCCTGTTTTATGGTCCTATTCCGAGCTTTTGGATCCACCATGCACACACAGCCTAGCTGCAGTAATGCATGCAACGCTAGTGGGAGCTTTGTCTCATATACACCCTGTTCCCATCCAAGTCCGACAGAATTAGAATCAGAACAAAGAATTATAGAACACCTCACACACATGCATGCACACACACATATCTGGCTTTCTTGGCTAGCCAGGTGTGGAGAAGTGTGTCACCAGGAACATACTTCAACTTCAGGATCTGCTAGATGTGCAGCCAACATTCGACCTGCATCCTTGAACTGCTTCTCATCTATCACCACCTGCACAAGCCAAGTTCCCACCATCTGTTCAGTATGACTCTCTCTCTCTCGCTGTGCTTTTCAGAGACCTCTGAATCTGATATCCTGCTCATCACACTGAAATCAATGCTTTACAGATGTAATTGGCATAGTAATCTACTCATCTCCTGCTTCAAAGACACAGTCTCTGCCATTCAGGAGCAAAGATACCATCATGGGTCAGAGGTCAATCTCCCAACCCTGGCTCATCAAAACACAGTCAGTCAGTGCCTTTTGAGTCCAAGAACAGGATTACAACCACACAGTGCAACAGACCTCAATAAGATTGAAGGATTGGCGTCCATGGGGCAGCACACGATTGACTCTTGCACCTGGGTATTCCTCAGTGTTGGGTGCCCGTGTGTTGAGATAAAACACACGTGGCACTTGTACAGGTACCTTATACATGTTGCCATCAGACAGCACCCAAGCTGAGAATTCCCCAGGCCTCTGGGAAGGAGCCAAATGCAAGATCTGCCAAGGGCAAACCCAATAAGTGCATGAGATTCCCATCTCCAAAGATACAAGCTTACAGAAAACACATACATCCTCAGATTTCATAATCCAGGTCCCTGTTGATAGCTTCCAGGAGAAACTTCAAATCACTCCTGCGTGTCATCAGACATTTTCCACACAGCTCATATTTGCAGAAACTGCTCACACACCTGCCAATGGGAGTGAGTGAGTGCAGCTTCTCGGTTTCTGAAAAAAGCTCCAAGACCAGCCTGTGCCTGTCTCCCAACTTTCCTTGACAAAAATGTCCCAGATGTCCCCTCTTGATGCCCACCACTGTCTTCTTGTTCAAGATTTTGTCTGTGAAAACACATCCAATTCAACAGTCAACCCCAATTTGATTCATGAGAAAAGCAGTAAGAATCTCCGACCTGTATAGTCTAATAGAGGCAACATTCTTCCTACGATTATAACTAAATGTGTCCTGCTTCACATCCTTAAAAAAGCTTCTGAGTTTTTCTGTCAATCCAATCTCATCAACCAAGCAGGTAAGATGCTTGAGAAGTCCTGGGATATGAGATAGACAAACTGCAGGTGGAACTAGATAGAGAAAATGTGATAGAAAACTAGCACCCAGTTATAGCAAAGTACATGCACACCTGGAACGCTTTCTATTCTCTCGTATTTCCTTCCACTTTCTTTTCTTATGCTCCAGCCATGCCAAGTAATCCGCATTCCTGTCTGGTGTTCTGACTTTAGTGGTTTTTTGTGGTTGTGGTTGAATAGCCATGCCACTTTCAGAATTGGGTGCAGTAGGAAATCTCACTTCCTTGTTAGTCTCAAATGTGTGGATCATGGGTCTGGGGCCTCCACCCAAACTATTGACCTTGGGACCAACCATATCCTCGACATCTCCTGCAAGCTCGCTTTCCAAATGTTGGTTATAAACTGGCAGCACCTTTGGCCCAAACATGTCTTTCAAGCTCCGCTGCTGATACTTGTCATCTTTCTCTCGAATCTTCTTCCACAGCCATTCTGGATGAGGAACCCTTGGAACCGGATTGACCACCTACAATTCGTGATTGAGAAAGATATGGCTGATCAGGTCTTCTTCAGAAATCTTGAGAGCTGAGTTGCCTTATTTTGAAGATTGGTTGCTAAAGAGTGAATCTAAATGTACAAAAAAAAGAGGGCATTATAGTATGGAAAAAGAATCTGTAATTTCTTTTACCTTTTGCATGGCTGCAGGAATTGTAATAATCTTTTGGATAGCAGAGCTGAGACGCTGGCGATAGTAACCCCAATCCACAATTGTGCGAACTGCCACATCTGCAGAACACTTGCACCATTTCCGTACAAACGTCCTCATGACATCTGCAACCCAAAAAGCATACACTTTGCATCAGCAACTTGCTTGAAACAAAGATCAGAATGCCATATTTTCTGTACTGGATTTTTTTGCTTTCATCTTCAACCCTGTGAGACACTATACTGTATACCAGCTTTTCTGCAAGCACAAGATACTGAAGTCTTGTGTGTGTGTCTTCTGTGAACCCACTTTCCAGGTATTAGCTTCTCCTTCATCTGGTCCTGTGCATCTTGTATGTTCCCTTGTACATGATGTACTGATTCCAGCCTTTTGAGGACAAAGTATATGATGATCCAGATTCTAACTGTGAAGATTCCATTGCAGTATGTGATTGTCTCTGTGAGGTAGTGATGCCTGATGTACCAGGATCAGTCTCGAAGATTGCCACTGGAATTGCACGCTCACTTACAGGTGCACCCTGCAAAATGCAACAATTCACACACAATAAATCACAGCATCTACCTTGCAATTCCAACA
>Ga0116230_10008229_pt1 | contig 10302 bp, 8 predicted proteins | sample S1TSphfallax_3_FD_88678 | JGI IMG/M metagenome (GOLD analysis project Ga0116230, IMG submission 88678) | Host-associated microbial communities from peat moss isolated from Minnesota, USA - S1T2_Fd - Sphagnum fallax MG | ecosystem: Host-associated > Plants > Peat moss > Unclassified | place: USA...
CCTCGGCGGTGTATTGCAGCGCCTCCCCCCAGCGCATCCGCGCTTTGCCGCGCACCACATAGATCACGCTTTCCAGCTCGCCATGGTGATGCGCGCCGGTCTTGGCGTTGGCCTCGATTTTCACGGTGCCGGCCCAGATTTTCTGTGCCCCCACCCGCGCGGCGTTGATCGCGGCGGCGCGCTGCATCCCCGGCGTCTGCGCCGTGTTCGGGTCCAGACTGTCGCCCTTGATCACCTGGACGCCATTATGCTTCCAATGGTCGTGGGTATGTTCGCTCATGTTCAGCCCCCTCTGTTTCTGAGTAGCCGCGCCTTGTCGCGCTGCCAGTCGCGCGCCGCGATCGCCTGACGCTTGTCATGTTTCTGCCGCCCCTCCGCAATGCCGAGCGTGACTTTCGCAAGGCCACGCGGATTGAAATGGATGTCCAGCGGCACCACGGTATGGCCTTCGCGGGACATCGCGCCAAACAGCTCGCCGCGCTCCTTGGCCTTCACCAGCAATTTGCGCGGCCCCCGCACGTCAAAGCGCGACAGCACGCCGCCCTGATATTCCGGAATGTAAACGTTGAACAGATAGAGTTCGCCGTCGCGCTCACCGGCCCAGGCTTCCGACAAAGTGGCGCGGCCGAGCCGAAGCGACTTCACCTCGACACCTTTCAAGACGATGCCGGCTTCCACGGTGGAGAGGATTTTGTAGTCGAACCGCGCCTTGCGGTTCTGCGCGGCGATGCCGTGCGAAATATAGCCGGATTTGCTTTTGCGCGGCGCCTCGACCTTGTCGTTCAATTCAGCAGCCCCGTTTCGACCATCGCCGCGCGCATTCTGGCGGCGTTCGCCTCGGACAGCGGCGCCAGCGGCAGCCGGCAGGTCGGGGTGCCGAAGCCGAGCAGCGCGGCGGCGTATTTCACCGGGCCAGGATTGCTCTCGCAGAACATCGCGTCATGCAACGGGACCAGCCGCGCCTGGATCGCCATCGCCCCGCGCACGTCACCGGCCGCCCAGGCATTATGCAGCTCCGCGCACAAGGCAGGCGCCACATTGGCGGTGACGGAAATGCAGCCATGCCCGCCGGAGGCCAAAAATGCGACCACGGTGTGATCCTCGCCCGACAACTGGAGAAACTCCTCCCCGCAGGCCCGCGTGGTCTGCAGCGGGCGGGTAAGATTGGCGGTCGCGTCTTTCACGCCGATGATGTTTTTATGCGCCGCCAGCCGCGCCATGGTTTCCACGCTCATATCGATCACCGAGCGGCCGGGAATGTTGTAGATGAAAATCGGGATGTCAGCGGCATCCGCAATCGCGGTGAAATGCCGGTACAGACCCTCTTGCGTCGGCTTGTTGTAATAGGGGGTCACCACCAGCGCCGCGTCCGCGCCGGTTTTTTTCGCGTGGCGCGCCAGGCCGATCGCCTCCGCCGTGGAATTGGACCCCGCGCCGGCGATCACCGGCACCCGGCGGCGCGCCACATCGACGGCGAGTTCGACCACGCGCTGATGCTCTTCATGCGTCAGCGTCGGCGACTCGCCAGTGGTGCCGACGGGGACGATGCCATGGGTGCCGGCGGCAATCTGCCAGTCGATCAACCGGGCGAACGCATCCTCGTCGATACTGCCATCCGCGCGCATCGGCGTGACCAGCGCCACCAGAGAGCCGTGAAACATGTCCATAGGGCCGAGGTAATCCCAGAGGGGGTGGCCTGCAAGTTTCCGGGTGCTACAAGCCGGGCATGAGACTCCTGCTGGTCGGCCTGGTCCTGTTCCCGTTCGCGGCATTCGCCCAGGGTGCGGCCGCGCAAACGCCCGCCTCGCCGCAAATCATGACGGATGTCAAAGCTTTGGACTGGACCGATGCCGAGACCCTGGCGCAGGCGACCGGCGATCCGCTGATGGGGAAGCTGGTCACCTTCTTCCGGCTGCTCTCGCCGGGCGGCGGCACGGCGGACGAGATTCAGCAATTCATGGCCGCGAATCCGGACTGGCCGGAGCAGGGCCTGCTGATGCTGCGGCTGGATCTGGCGAACAGCATCATCAATCCATACCAGCCTCCCGCCACGCCGCCGTTCCTGACCATGGCGGAGGGCCTGCATGACGGCGGCAACGACCAAGCGGCGGCCGCGTTGTGGGCGTCCCAAGGCAAGGCCGCCGCCGACGTCGCGACCGCGGACCAGCGGTTGCTGTTCTGGCCGGCGCAAGACGCGCTGGCGCGATCACTGCTCGCCGCCGGCGACGCCAAGGACGCCTATGCGGTGGTGATCGCGGTCGACCCGCTGATCGCGGGGGCGACGGCGCGCGGCCAGATCGCCGACCGGGATTTCTTCGCCGGATTCTTGCTCCTGCGATTCCTGCACGAGCCGGCGGAGGCGGCGACCTGGTTCACCGACCTCGCCTCCTCCTCCACTGCCGTCATTACCCAGGCGCGCGCGTATTACTGGCTGGGCCGTTGCCAGAGCGGCCCCGCCGCCGCGGCGGATTTTTCTCGCGCTGCCGCGTACCCGGACACTTATTACGGGCAACTCGCGGCGCTGGCGCTCGGTGACACGCCGTCCGCCCTGGCGGCGCGCATCCTGGCGCTGGGCGAGCCGGCCTACACGCCCGGCGATGCGCTGAATTTCGCGGTGATGGCACTGCCGCGCGCCGCCGCCTTGCTGGTCCAGATGGGCGATACCCAGGACGCCGCGATTTTCTTGAACCGCCTCGGCCAGACCGCGGTGGATGACCGCACCCGGGAGCTGGCGGCGAAACTGGCGCTGGGCCTGTCGATTCCGCAAAGTGCCGTCTCGATCGCGCGGACCGCCGGCATTGCCGGGCAGATGCTGATCCGCGAGGGCTGGCCGATGCCGGTGACGCCACCGACGGGCGCGGTTGAATCCGCGATTGCCTACGGCATCATGCGCCAGGAAAGCAGTTTTGACCCGACCGCGATCTCCAGCGCCGGGGCGATCGGCCTGATGCAGCTGCTGCCCAGCACGGCGCGCCGCACCGCCATCAAAAACAGCATCCGGTTCGACGGCAATTTGGAAAACCCGGAGGAAAACATGGCGCTGGGCACCGCCTATATCGGTGGGCTGATCGCCGATTTCGGCAACTGCCTGCCGCTGGCCATCGCCGCCTATAACGCCGGTCCCACCAATGTGGCGAACTGGCTGGCGGAAAACGGCGACCCGGAGCTGGGTGCCAATGCCGGCGGCGCCAATCTGATTGACTGGGTGGAGGAAATCCCGTTCAGCGAGACCCGCAATTACGTGCAGCGGGTGACCGAGAGCATCGTGGTCTACCGCGCGCTGCTGAACGGCGCCGCGGCCAGCCCGCTTCTGCCCTGGCTGCAATCATGAACGCCGCCGAGTTCCTGGCGAGCGGTTTTTGTACCGGCTTCTCGCCCAAGGCGCCCGGCACGGTCGGCTCTCTGCTTGGCCTGATGATCGCGGCGGCATGCCTGACCGTCGGCCATCTGCCGCTGCTGTTCGGCATTCTGGTGGTCAGCGGCCTGGGCGTCTGGTCCATCGCCAGCCTCGGGGCCGGCGCGGATGACCCGGGGTGGATCGTGATCGACGAGGTCGCCGGCCAGATGATCGCGGCGCTGGCGCTGTCGCGCGACAGTTTTTTTGGTCTGCTGGTCGCCTTCGGCCTGTTCCGGCTGTTTGACATTGTGAAACGTGGCCCGGTCGGCTGGGCCGATGCGCGGCACGACGAATGGGGCGTGATGGGCGATGACTGGGTGGCCGGCGCGATGGCGGCGATCTGTATTCTGCTCCTCCGTCTGGTGCTGGACCTATGACGGACGCCAATCTCGCTGCCCGGCTGGTGATGCTATGCCGCGCACGGGGCGTGCGGGTCGCCACCGCGGAGAGTTGCACCGGCGGCATGATCGCCGCCGCGATCACCGCCATCCCCGGCTCTTCCGAAGTGCTGGATCGCGGCTTCGTGACCTATTCCAACCAGGCGAAGACGGAAATGCTGGGTGTGCCGGCCGGGTTGATCGCCGCGGTCGGCGCGGTCTCGGAAGCGGTGGCGCGGCGCATGGCGATGGGGGCGAAGGCGGCGGCGCGGACGGAAATCGCGGTTTCGGTCACCGGCATCGCCGGTCCCGGCGGCGGGACGGAAGAAAAGCCGGTCGGCACCGTCTGGTTCGGCCTCGCCAACCGTCACGGCGACGTTTTCACGCGCCATATGCTGTTCAGCGGCGACCGCGACGCCATCCGGCACGCCAGCGTGACCTTTGCCCTCACGCTGCTTCTGACCGCGACCGAAAAATGAGGCTGTTATGAGCAAGAACCTCGCTTACTGGGAAAAAGCCAAACGCGAAGGCCGCAAACTCGCCTTCATCACCGCCTATGACCATCCGTTCGCCCGCATCGCCGAGGAAGCAGGGATGGACGGCATCCTGATCGGCGATTCGCTCGGAATGATGGTCGCCGGCGACGCCGACACGCTGAAAGTCACGCTCGACCAGATGGTCTACCACACCGGCATCGTTGCCCGCGCCGTGACGAAGGCGCTGGTGATGGCGGATCTGCCGTTCGGCAGTTTCGAGGAAAGCAAGGAGCAGGCTTTCGCCAGCGCGGCGCGGCTGGTGAAGGCGGGCGCGGATATCGTGAAGCTGGAGGGCGGCGCGCCGATGGTGGAAACCGTCGCGTTCCTGTCGCTGCGCGCCATCCCGGTCTGCGCGCATATCGGGCTGACGCCGCAGCATGTCCGCCAGTTCGGCGGGTTCAAGCGCCAGGGCAAGACGCAGGAAGCCGCCTCCCGGCTGTGGGAAGACGCGATCGCGCTGGCCGAGGCCGGGGCGCGAATGGTGCTGATGGAGGCAATCCCCTCCGATCTCGCCGCCGAAATCACCAGGCGCGTGCCGGTGCCGACGATCGGCATCGGCGCCGGGCCGGGCACGGATGCACAGATTCTCGTTCTGCATGACGTGCTGGGCCTGAACATGGACAAGGCCCCCGGCTTCGCCCGTGCCTATGTGAGTGGCGCGGCATTGATGCGGGACGCGCTGGCCCAATATGCGGAAGACGTGCGAGCGGCCAAATTCCCGGAGTAGCGATGAAATTTCTTGCGGCGGCTGTGTTCGGCGCCCTGGCCGCGCTGGCTGCTTGCAGCGCGCCGACGCCGGGGGCGTTCTACCATGCGCCGGCGGCGGCGGACCAGCCGCCGGGCGCGGTGATCAGCGCCGCGCCGTTTCCGACCGGCATCCGGGGTGCCGCGGCCTATCGCGTGTTGTATAATTCCACTGACCTTGATGGCGGGATCGTCCCGGTCTCTGGCGTCATCTACATCCCGCTGACGCTGCCGCCGGCGGGCGGGCGGAACGTGGTGGCCTGGGCGCATCCGACCACCGGGATCGCGCCGGGCTGCGCGCCGTCCCTGGATACCGGCGGGATCGGCGCGATCAGCACGGATCAATCCATACCGGGTCTGGCTGAATTCATCGCCGCCGGCGATATCGTCGCCGCCACCGATTATCAGGGCATGGGCGTGCCGGATGCCGGGATCCACCCGTACCTGATCGGACAGAGCGAGGGCGCGAATATTTTGGATGCCGTGCGGGCCGCGAAAGCGCTGCCTGGCGCCTTTGTCAGCGGCAGATACGCGGTGTGGGGGCACAGCCAGGGTGCGCAGGCGGCATTATTCGCCGGCCAGATATCGCACGCCTACGCGCCGGAGCTGGACCTGGTGGGCGTGGCCGCCGCGGCGCCACCGACCTATCTGCCCGGCGAATTCGCCGAGCCGATGACCAATGTCGGCGACCGCATTCTCAATAGTTATGTCTACGATAGCTGGTCGATCATCTATCACGTGCCGGTGACCAGCGTCGTGGCGCCGCAATTCGTGCCGGCCGTGCAAAAGACCGCGGCGCAATGCATCAATTCGATCGGCACCGGCATCGCCGCTTTGCGCGCCGCCAGTCCGCTGACCAACAGTTTCCGGGCGGCCGACGCCTCCCATACCCAGCCGTGGTTTACTCTGTTCGATGAAAACTCGCCCGGCCACGCACCGCCCGGCGCGCCGCTGCTGATCGTGCAGGGGACCAAGGACCCGACGGTCGAACCGTACTGGACCCGCGGCTTTGTCGGCAAAATCTGTTCCCGTCACCAGACGGTTGATTATGTTGAATACCAGGGCGTGAAGCATCTGATGATCGCGTATAAGTCCGAACCGCTGGTGGCAGGCTGGATCGCGGACCGCTTTGCCGGCAAGCCGCCGCCTGATAATTGCAAGAACTGATGCGTATTTACCTAGCCGCTCTATTGGTTTCATTGGCCGGCGCTGCGTCCGCCGCAACGCCGCCGCCGGGGGCGATCACCGTCACAGGCCCCGGCGTCGCGACCGAACTGCTGCCGGCGGAAATCGCGAATTGGCCGACAATGCACCTCAATGTCATGTTCGGCACCGACAAAGGCGTTTTGAAAGCCGGCTTCACCGGCCCGCTGCTGTGGACCGTGTTGTGCGACACCCGCGCCGTGGACCCCACCCAGCCGCGCGCGCTGGTGCGGGACTACGTGGTGGTAACGGGCGGCGACGGCTATTCCGCGGTGGTCGCCCTGGGCGAATTCGCGCCGATGTTTGAAGGCAAGCCAGTTATTTTGGCAGACGCAATGAACGGCAAGCCGCTGGCCCCCGGAGATTTCCGCCTGATCATCCCCGGCGACCAGCGCGGCGGGCGAAGTGTGCGGGACGTGGTCAAGATAGAGTTACGCGCGGTGCCGGGCGGTTCGTAGACGAAACGGACGGGTCAGCGCAGCGTAACCCGTCGATCAACGAACTGGCTTTCAGACGGTGTTCTTAATCGAATAATACCAATCCTGACAGGCCAAGGGAAACCCGCGCCGGTTCAGGGCCTCCTTGACCAAATTTGGAATTCCTGAAACTATCGTATCGAGAAACAAAGGTACATCGTACTTTTAATACAAATTTGTGTATATCGTGAGCATAAAAATTGGTTGAGTGTATGTCATCGGCCGCGATATTGTGCCTAACTAAGGGACGCGAAACGTCACAAACGTTTTTCGTTGGTCGTCAAGAAATCAAGATGCTGAACATTAGCCATTGGCAGAAACATATATGAGTGCAGACGCGCTCGGAACTTCGTCAGCACGAACTTCATCACAAAGCCGTTCCAAGAAGATGGGTCTACAGACGGTTCCCAGACGGCGTCGTATCTGTTTCATAACCGTTGAATTTCACGGTTTCTTCAAAAATGGCGGCATCGGAACTGCCAATACGGCCTTGGCTCTGGCGCTTGCCGCTCATGGATTTGAGGTCACCGTCGCGCTTGCCAATATGGATCCATCCAGTCTCCGTACAAAAGGCAGCGATTTTTCAGGGCTGAGGACCAGTTATGCCGCTCGCGGAATCATTTTAGACTGCGTTCCGCCCCACCCGTTCATTGCAGGCGCCTTCGATGATCCGCGGACGGCCAGCTATTCGGTCTATTCCTATGTGAAGGACCGTGGTTTCGATGTCGTGCTCTTCAACGATAACGGCGGACAGGGCTATTACACGTTACTGGCCAAACGTATGGGGCTTTTTAAGGAACCGATCACGCTCTGTCTGGTCGCGCATGGTCCGCTAGACTGGGTGAATGATCTAAATGCATTAGAGTTCCATTCCAGAATTCCGGTTCTGACAGCCTATCTTGAACGCCGTTGCGCTGGTCTAGCTGATATTCTCGTGAGTCCCAGCCACTATCTCCTGAACTGGATGACGGAACGTGGTTGGATCGATCCTGGTCGCGGGCACGTGATTCAAAATCTGATCGGCGAGCTTGGTCGTTCTGGCGGTCTTGCCAGAAATCAGCCGCGCGAGGTGCGTGAGATCGTCTTCTTTGCAAGGCAAGAAACCCGCAAAGGTCTTCGATTGTTTTGTGACGCGCTCGATCAACTTGACCGCATAGCGGACCTATCCGCCATATCGGTCACATTTCTAGGCAAATTCGGCCGGGTTGGTGGGTTGCACACCGGGGTATATATTGCCGAGCGTGCCAGAAAGTGGCGCGCGGCGGTGCGGATCATCGCCGGGTATGACCAGTCCGAGGCGCTGGATTATCTTAGCAGACCGGGAATGTTAGCGGTTATGCCGTCACGGGCGGAAAACTCCCCCTGCACCGTTGCCGAATGCCTGCTTTTGGGTGTGCCCTTTCTGGCCACGGATAGTGGCGGCAGCGGCGAGCTGGTGGCATTGGAGGATCAAAAGCATTGTCTCTTTCCGCCTCGCTCAGACGCACTCGCGGAGCGGCTGGAAGAGATCTTGCGGCACGGCCATAAGCCGGCACAACTTGCGGTTTCGCAACCGGACACCTTGGCGCAATGGATCGACCTTCTGAGCCTGCCGCCAGCCCCGTTGAAAGCAGCGGATCAAAGCGTGAAACGAAAGAGCAGGCAGGCGGCGCCCTTGGTTTCGGTATGTGTCGCCGCCTCCAATACAACGCAATTTCGTGATCTGATATTATCTTTACGCGCCCAAAGCTACGATTCTCTGGAAATCATAGTCGCCGCCAACGGGGGCGATATCGCCCTGTGCAAAGCCGCTTTCGAGCAGGATGGCATCGTCATCGTCGCCTGCGACGAGGCTGACATCGGCATTGGCCGTAATCGAGCTGCCGCCGCCGCGGCGGGTAAATATCTATTCTTTATCGACGAAACGCGCGTGTTGCTTCATCAAAATTGTATCGAAACCTTGGTGAATGCTGCATTGGGGAGCCAAGCTGACGTCCTGACTCCGTTACGAATTTTGACCTTATCTGATGGAATGCCGGCACCCAAGGCGCGAGGGTGGGAATTGCCGGTCGGCGCCTGCATCGAGCTTGGCCTGTTAGAGCCTTGCTTTGGCGAACCGGCGATCCTGGTAACCTCCACCCGTTTCGCCGCGAGCAAAGGATTTACGCCTCATTGTGATCCGACGGTAAGAGAATGGTTGTTGCTCGCTGGCATGGCATTGGCAGGCGCCACGCTTGAGGTGGTTCCTGAAGAACTTCTGAATATACGCGAGATGGAAAGCGATTTCGTGGACACCCCGCTTCTGGTCGAAAATCATCGTCAGATCACATCACTATATGGTGCCGTCCCGCTTCTTTCGGTTCGGCGGATTCTGGAGAGCAATCTGCAAGTCAGCAAGCAGACGCAAGTTAAGCTCCAACAATCATTGCAGCGGCTCAGCAAACCGGCGCGCGATATCGCGCTGCAACTTTGTTCCATAAATCCCGAAAGCAAGGAAGCGTTTGAGCTGTTTGTGAAATACTGCGGCGAGCGCCGCATGGTCAACCTGGCGATGGACTTTGCCTTACTGAACGATGTGAGCTTTCTGCCTGAGGCCATGCAAGTCGTCAGCCGCGGGAATGAAAGCGCCGTATTCGATGCCGTGCGGGCAAGGCGGCTGCACGTGCGGCAAAACATTGACATGACGGCCGAACTTCGCGGTCTCGGCCGGCCGTTTTGGGGATTGCCGGCCAAGCATGTCGGTGTGCCAAAAAACGGGCTGATGACGCAATCGGCGGTTCCTGGCGACGGGATCGTAAAATTGGCGGCCGCGCTTCCGCCCGGAACATTGGCTGTTTATCTCAGCGCAACCTCGGACGCCGCCGGTCCTGTTAGGCTCGCCGGCGTCCTATGCCGAACCTTTGCACGGCCAGTACTAACCGAAGCGGGGCTCATATCCGGCAGGGACGCATGGTGGTCGGGCTGGGTTGCCGCGCCGGCATCCGATGCCACCGCGATAATGAAAATTGCGCTGGACAACCGAAGTACGGAGATGCTCGATCTCTATTTGATTGTTAGACGCAACGATGATGGTTCCGACGCTCCGATCAACATAAACTGGAAGCAAATAACCGCGGATGTCTCATTGAATGGAGACGGCTCATCAAGCATTCTTGAAAGAGCGACCGTCGAGACGCCCTTGGACACGGATTTGCTTTTGGCGGGACAGGTCATAACCGACCTGTCAAACGTGTCGTTTCGAATATTCTCGCCTGGCAAGCGTACAATGCTGCACCCTTTGAATGGAAGGCTTGCTTTGGTCAGGATCGCCAACGCCATCCCGGCCGGGGCCAGCGGCCTGCGCTGCAGCGTTTCCATCGAGCACGAAAAATCCCACGCCGTTGATTTTGGCGTTTGGGCGGTTCCAACGACCGCCCCCGTTCGAGACGCAAGCCAATTGAGCGACACGGACAATTTCAGCGATTGGGTGACGGTCTCCGAGCCATTTAAACTTCGGTCCATCACGCTGCTATTCGCCGACCCATGCACGGAACCCATGGATATCTATCTGGCGACAAGGGTGAGCACCGCGCAAGATGTCCATTTCTGCC
>Ga0116230_10008231_pt1 | contig 10300 bp, 8 predicted proteins | sample S1TSphfallax_3_FD_88678 | JGI IMG/M metagenome (GOLD analysis project Ga0116230, IMG submission 88678) | Host-associated microbial communities from peat moss isolated from Minnesota, USA - S1T2_Fd - Sphagnum fallax MG | ecosystem: Host-associated > Plants > Peat moss > Unclassified | place: USA...
ACGTTTTCGGTGCCCAGCAGCGCGCGGTACTGCGAGATCAACGCGTTCTTGGGCTGGGTGAGGATCGTCTCGAAGTCGGCGGCCGTGAGCGATTCAAGCTCGACACGGATCGGGAACCGGCCTTGCAACTCGGGGATGAGATCGGACGGCTTGCTCATGTGAAACGCACCGGCCGCGATGAACAGGATGTGATCGGTCGCGAGCGGGCCGTATTTCGTGTTGACGGTCGAGCCTTCGACGATCGGCAGAATATCGCGCTGCACGCCCTCGCGCGAGACGTCGACGCCGCCGCGGCCGTCGCGCCCGGCAACCTTGTCGATCTCGTCGATGAAGATGATGCCGCTCTCGCCCGCGCGGTGCAGCGCTTCGCGTTTGACCGCATCCATGTCGATGAGTTTGCTCTCTTCTTCGGCGGCGAAGATGCGGCGGGCGTCGGCGACCGTCACGCGCTTGCGCGACTTCTTTTTCGGCAACATCCCGCCGAGCATCTCGGAGAGGTCCGCGCCGGTTTGCGACGGATCGCCGCCGGCCAGGCCGATCGGCACGTTCGGCGCTTCCTCGACGTCGATTTCGATCTGGCGCACGTCGTAGAACCCGCGCAGCACGTCGGCGCGCGCCTCGTCGCGGATGCGCTGCGCTTCGTTCGGCGGGACGTTTGGTTGCGAGGGCTGCGGCTGCTGTGCTTGCGCGCCCGCGTTGCCGAACGAGTTGCCGAAGATCGAACCGAGCGTCGTCGCGAACGGGTTGGTCCCGCCGGGCTGCGGCGGCCGCGTTTCAGGATGCAGCACGTCAATCACGCGTTCGACCGCAGCGCGGTCGGCGGCTTCGAGCACATCGCCGCGGCGTTCGTCGCGGACCATGCGAATCGCCGCCTCGGCGAGATCGCGGACCATCGACTCCACATCGCGGCCGACGTAGCCGACCTCGGTATATTTCGTCGCCTCGACTTTGACGAACGGCGCCGCGGCAAGCGTCGCGAGCCGGCGCGCGATCTCGGTCTTCCCGACGCCGGTCGGCCCGATCATCAAAATATTCTTGGGGCTGATCTCGCGGCGCACGTCCTCCGGCAGCCGCTCGCGGCGCCAGCGATTGCGCATCGCGATCGCGACCGCGCGTTTGGCTTTGGCCTGCCCGACGATGTAGCGGTCGAGCTCGGCGACGATCTCGCGCGGCGTGAGTTCGGCGAGGTTAGACAACTTCGGCGATAATGTCGTCATTGGTGTAGATATCGATTCGTGAAGCGATTTTGAGGGCCGCGCGGGCGATGGTTTCGGCATCGAGCGCGGAGTGATCGAGCAGGGCCAGCGCCGCGGCTTGTGCATAGGGCCCGCCGCTGCCGATCGCCGCGACGCCTTCGTCGGGTTCGATCACGTCGCCGGTCCCCGAGAGCACGTAGAGGTGACCGGCGTTGCCGACGATGAGCAGCGCTTCGAGCCGGCGCAGCGCGCGGTCTTGGCGCCAATCCTTGGCGAGTTCGACGGATGCGCGGACGATATTGCCTTTATACTCCGCCAGCTTGCCTTCGAATTTTTCGAGCAGCGTGATCCCGTCGGCTGCCGATCCGGCGAAGCCCGCGAGGACGGAGCCGTCCGAGATCCGGCGCACCTTGCGCGCCCCGTGTTTCATGACCGTGGTGTTGACGGTGACCTGACCGTCGCCCGCCATCGCGAGTTTCCCGTCGCGGCGCACGGCACAGATCGTCGTGGATCGAATACGCATCAAATCTTGATACGGCGGGCGGATAGCGTAAGTTGCAGCACCAGCGTGCGCACGATATCACGCTAGAGCGATGTTGGTTGGGTCGTGGGGGCGGGGACGGGCGTGACCGGGATCGCCGTGGCGGGCGGGATCGTCGGCGTGGGCGTCCCGGCCGGGGCGACCGTCGGTTGCACCGTCGCGGGCGGCGGGAGCGGGGTGAGCACGGGGATCGGGGTCGAGCCGCCGCCCGTGCCGGAGCCGGAACCGACGCCGGACGTCGTCGAGGTCGCGCCCGGTGCGGACGTTTGTAAACCGCCGGGCCCGGTATGCGGGACGATCAGCGAGCCGCCGGTGCCCGCGCACGCGGCGAGCAGCATCAACGCAAAAAGAACGTAGGCCGAGGGCTTCATCTCACGGCGAGTGATACCCCGATCGGCGCCGAGATTCGCGCGGCGAACGCATCGATGTGCGCGAGCGCGCGCGCGGCGAGCAAGCCGCGCTTGGTTCGTTTGTCCAGCTTCTTTCCGCTTTCAGCCTGTCCTGAGCTTGTCGACGGAGGCGAAAAATACGACCAGGTAACGTTGGCCGGTTGAAAATCCGGCGTCGTCGTGTTCTGCAAATGCGCCACGACCGCACCGAGTGCCGTATCGGCCGGGACCGGCACCGGATCGAGCCCAAGCGCCTCACGTGCTGCTGCGATGCCGGCCATCAAGCCGCACGCGGCGGCCTCGACGTAGCCTTCGGCGCCCGTGATCTGACCGGCAAAGAAGATCCGCGGCTGCGAGCGCAAGCGCAATTCACGATCGAGCAAGCGCGGGGCATCGAGGAACGTGTTGCGATGCATGACGCCGAGGCGCAGCCACTCGGCCTCGGCGAGGCCGGGCAGTTTCCCGAACGCTTCCTTTTGCGCGGGCCACGTCAGGCGCGTTTGGAAACCGACCAGGTTGAGCGCCGTCCCGGCTTCGTTTTCTTTACGCAACTGCACGACGGCATACGGCGCCTTGCCGGTTCGCGGATCGCGCAGGCCGACCGGCTTGAGCGGGCCGAAACGCAGCGCGTCTTCACCCCGGACGGCCATCTCTTCGATCGGCAGACAGCCCTCGAAGAACGGCTTTTTTCCGCCCGCCGTATCGCGCTCGAATTCTTTGGGCTCGTGCTTGGGGAGCGAGCGCAAGTCGTCGACGAAGCGCAGATACGTCTCGCGGTCGAGCGGGATGTTGAGGTAATCGTCGCCGTCGCCCTTGTCGTAGCGCGACTTGCGGTACATCACGCCGGTGTCGATCGAATCGAGCGCGACGATCGGCGCGGCCGCATCGTAGTACGCCAACCGCCCGCCGGTCAGCGCGTCGATCGCGGCCGCGAGTTCACTCGATGGGAGCGGCCCGCAGGCGACGATGACGGTCCCCTCCGCCGGGATCGCGGTGATCTCTTCACGCCGGATCGTGACGTTGGGATGGGCGGCGAGCCGGGCCTCAACGAGCGCGCCGAACCGCGCGCGATCGACCGCGAGCGCGCCGCCCGCCGGCACCGCGGCGTCACGCGCCGATAAAACGATCAACGAACCGCAGCGCGCGAGCTCTTCTTTGAGCAAACCGACCGCGTTCTCGAGCGCCGCGCCACGCATCGAGTTCGAGCAAACCAATTCCGCGAGCATGTCGGTCTGATGCGCCGGTCCACGTTTGTGCGGCCGCATCTCATACAGCGTGACGGCGGCGCCGGTTTGCGCCGCCTGCCAAGCGGCCTCGCAGCCCGCGAGCCCGCCACCGATGACCGTGATTTTCGCGTCGCCCATCGAGCGATTAGACTTCGACGGGCTCGCGGTCTTCCTCGTCGCTCGTGGCAGCGGCGCCACCCATCGTCGAGGTGTCGTGCGTTTTGTCGGTGTGGCACTCGAAGGTCACGATCCCGCCGCGCTTCGTCTTGGCGGTGACGTAGCCGCCGCATTCGGGGCACGGGTCGGGGACGACGCGGTCCCACGAGACGAAGTCGCACGCCGGGTAGTTCGCGCAGCCGTAGAACGTGCGGCCTTTGCGCGACTTGCGTTCGGCGACCATCCCGCCGTCCTTGGGGCACTTCGCGCCGGTATCTTTGAGGATCGCACGGGTGGTCTTGCACTCGGGATAGCCCGAACACGAGATGAACTTCCCGAACCGGCCCGTTTTGATGACGAGTTCGCGCGTCTTACAGTTCGGGCACATCTCGCCGGTCGGCTCATCGCGCTGTTCGAACTTGGGCAGTTTCTCTTCGGCCGTGGCGAGTTGCTTCGAGAAATCGCCGTAGAAATCGGAGAGCACCTTGACCCAGTCGTCGCCGTCCTCGGCGACGCGGTCGAGTTTTTCTTCCATCGACGCCGTGAACGCCAGATCGACGATATCCTTGAAATGCTCGGCCAGCAGATCGTTGACCGAGAAGCCGATGTCGGTCGGATGGAAGCGGCGGTCGATCTGCTCGACGTAGCCGCGCGCCTGAATCGTCTCGACGATCGCGGAGTACGTCGACGGGCGGCCGATCCGGTTCTCCTCGAGCGCTTTGACGAGCGAGGCTTCCGAATAGCGCGGCGGCGGCTCGGTGAAGTGCTGCTTGGCATCGAGCGCACGGCGCTCGAGCGTCTCGTCCGCCTCGAGTTTCGGCAAACGCGGACGCGCCTTCGCATCCTTCGCCGACGGAACCGCGCCATTTTCCGCTCCGGCTCCGGCCGCCAGTCCCGAGCCGCTCGAAGGCTCGGTCGACTCTTCGTAGACGGCCGTGAAGCCCGCGAACTTGAGGACGCTGCCGGTCGCACGGAACGTGTACGTCTTCGCCGCGATGTCGACGGTCGTCTGATCGAAGATCGCCGCCGCCATCTGCGAGGCCATGAAACGCTCCCAGATCAACTGATAGAGTTTGAGTTCGTCGCGCTTGAGGATCCCCGCCACCGAGTCGGGGGTGCGATGCGGGAACGTCGGGCGGATCGCTTCGTGCGCGTCCTGCGCGCCCTCGCGGACCTTGTATTGGCGCTGGCCGCCGTAGAACTCCGCACCGTAGGTCGCATCGATGAACTCGCGCGCGGCGTCCTTCGCCGAATCGGCGACGCGGGTCGAATCGGTGCGCATATAGGTGATGAGGCCCTGCGTACCGTCGCTCCCGCCGAGGTCGACGCCCTCGTAGAGCGACTGGGCCAGTTGCATCGTCTTGCGCACGCGGAACTTCAGTTTGCGCGAGGCTTCTTGCTGGAGCGTGGAGGTCGTGAAGGGCGGGGCCGGGTTGCGGCGCTGTTCGCGCTGCTTGATCGAGGCGACGCGGAACGGCGCGCCTTCGAGATCGGCGACGATCGCGTGCGCCTGCTCGCCGGTCGTGATCTCGGCCCGCGCGCCGGCGATCGCATGCAGCTCGGCGGCGAAGACGATCGGGCTGCCGGCGCTCGCGAGTTGCGCCGTCAGGGTCCAGTATTCGCGCGGGACGAACGCCTCGATCTCGCGCTCGCGGTCGACGATCAGCCGCACGGCGACCGATTGCACGCGACCGGCCGAGAGGCCGCCGCGGACCTTGGCCCACAAGAGCGGCGAGATTTTGTAGCCGACGAGCCGGTCGAGGATGCGCCGGGCTTGCTGCGCGTTGACGCGCGGCATGTCGATGGCGTGAGCGTCCTTGAGCGCAGCAAGCGCTGCGTCTTTGGTGATCTCGTGGAGCTCGATTCGCTTGGGATTTTCGAGCTTCAGGAGTTCCGCCAAATGCCACGCAATGGCTTCGCCTTCGCGATCGGGGTCGGTCGCCAGATACACTTCGGACGCCGATTTCGCCGCGGCCTTGAGCTCCTTGATGATATCGCCCTTCCCTTTAATGGTCAGGTACTTGGGCGTAAAACCATGCTCGACGTCGACGCCCAGCGTCGATTTGGGAAGATCGCGGACGTGTCCGACCGAGGCCTTCACGACGTAGCGCGGCGGTAAGAACTTCTTGATGGTTTTTGCTTTTGTCGGCGATTCGACGATGATCAGGGGCTTGGCCACGGGACTCCTCAACGAGTAAACGCCCTCAGTATAACCCTGGTCGTCAAGGCGGCGGAAATCCATCGCGCGGGCGCGCGTTAACGAGCGATTGCGCCGAAAGGTTGCAAAGATTGCAGAATCCTTGTAGGATGCGCTTAAATGCGTCAGTTCCTAACTCGACGCTTTGCAATTCGAATTGCCGTCCAGATATGGACGAGGAGGATCGATGGATTCCGACGAGATGACCGGCGCGATGCCGGAAACCCCGGCGCCGAAGCCGCGTAAGAAACGCGGTCGCAAGAAGACCACCGCCAAGAAAGCCACCGCCAAGAAGACGGCCGGCCGCAAGAAAAAAGCCGGCAAGAAGACCGCGGCCAAGAAAACCGGTACGCGCAAGAAAGCCGCCGGCAAGAAAAAGACCGCCGGCAAAAAGAAAGCCGCCAAGAAGACCGGCACGCGCAAGAAGGCCACCGGCAAGAAGAAAGTCGCCAAGAAGGTCGGCGGACGCAAGAAGAAAGCCGCCAAGAAGACCGCGGCCAAGAAAACCACCCGCAAGAAAAAAGCCAAGAAGAAGTAACGGGTCTCCCGCTACATGGAAAGAGCGATCGCCGCGGCGGTCGCTCTTTTTCTTTGGATTCGTTAGGGATGGTCTGTTTTGCGCCAGACCTAGGCGCCGATGACGGCGGGGCCGCGGGTTAGGTCGGGTGCGGTGCCGCCGTGTTCTTCGACCCAATGACATGCGGCGCGATGCCCCGGCGCGTATTCATTGAACGCCGGCACCTCCGAACGGCAGCGATCGAAGGCGACCGGGCAGCGGGTATGAAACCGGCAGCCCGACGGCGGATCGACGGGCGAGGGGATGTCGCCGGTGAGGATGATCCGTTTACGGCGCCCCTCGACGCGCGGATCGGGGATCGGGATCGCCGAGAGCAGCGCTTGCGTGTAGGGGTGGAGGGGGTTCGTATAGAGTTGATCGCGGTCGGCGATCTCGATGATTTTGCCGACGTACATGACCGCGACCCGCGTCGAGATGTGGCGCACGACCGAGAGATCGTGGGCGATGAACAGGAACGTCAGGCCGAGCTGCTTCTGCAGGTCTTGCAAGAGATTGATGACTTGGGCTTGGATCGAGACGTCGAGCGCGGAGACGGGTTCGTCGGCGACGATGAACTTGGGGTCGACGGCGAGCGCGCGAGCGATCCCGATGCGCTGGCGCTGGCCGCCCGAAAACTCGTGCGGATACCGGTTCGCGTGGTTCGCCATCAACCCGACCATCGCCAAGAGTTCCTGAACGCGCGCGTCGGCCGCTTTGCCGGTCGCGATGTGATGGATCGCGAGCGGCTCGCGCAAGATGGAGCCGACCGTCATGCGCGGGTTGAGCGAGGCGTAGGGATCCTGGAAGATGATCTGCATCTCTTTGCGCAAGTGGCGCAGATCGGTGCCGCCCAGCCCCAAGATCTCGCGGCCCTCGAAGAACACGTCGCCCGAGGTCGCGGGCGTGAGCCGCAGAATCGCGCGGCCGGCCGTGGTTTTCCCCGACCCCGATTCACCGACCAGACCGAGCGTCTCACCCCGGTTGATGGTAAAATCGATCCCGTCGACCGCGCGCACGTCGGCGACGTGGCGCGAAAAGACGCCGGCCCGGATCGGAAAATATTTCTTGAGGTCGCGAACGGCGAGCAGTTCGTCGCTCACGCGGGGATCGCTCCCGCGACGCGCGGCAGGTTCGGCGCCTCGATCGGTTTCTGGCCCTCGGCGCGCTCGTCATAAAGGAAACAGCGGGCGACGTGGCCGTCGCCGAAATCGTAGAGCGGGACCGGTTCGTCGCAAATCGGCATGCGATATTTGCAGCGCGGCGCGAACGCGCAGCCTGAGGGCATGCGCAAGAGATTCGGCGGCTGGCCCGGGATCGGGACGAGCCGATCGCCCGCGCCGTCGAGCCGCGGCAGCGATTCGAGCAGCCCGATCGTGTACGGCATCTTCGGCGCGTTGAAGATCTGATCGGCCGAGCCGTATTCGACGAGATTACCCCCGTACATCACGAGCACGTTTTGGCAGGTCTCGGCGACCACCCCGAGGTCGTGGGTGATCATCACGATCGCCGAGCCCAGCCGCTCTTGCATCTCGTTCATCAGATCGAGGATCTGGGCCTGAACCGTAACGTCGAGTGCGGTCGTCGGCTCGTCGGCGATCAGCACCGCCGGATCGCACGAGAGCGCCATCGCGATCATCACGCGCTGCCGCATCCCACCCGAGAACTGGTGCGGATATTCTTTGATGCGCTTCTCCGGCAGCGGGATGCGCACCAGGCGCAGCATGTCGACGGCCCGGTCCATCGCGTCTTTTTTCGAGTAGCCCAGATGCAGCCGCGTCGCCTCGGCGATCTGATCGCCGACGGTGAGCACCGGGTTGAGCGACGTCATCGGATCTTGGAAGATCATCGCGATCTCGTGCCCGCGGATCGCGCGCATCTCGTGATCGCTTGCCGCCAACAGATCCTTGCCCTTGAAGAGGACTTCGCCCGCTTCGATCTGGCCGGGCGGCTGCGGGATCAGCCGCATGATGGAGAGGGCCGTAACGGACTTGCCGGACCCGGACTCTCCGACGATGCCGAGCGTCGAGCCGGCGTCGACCGAGAACGAGAGCCCGTTGACCGCGTTGACTTTGCCGTCTTCGCTACGGAACGTGGTTTTGAGGTTGCTGACGCGCAGGAGCGGCGGCGGCACTGAAACCGTTAAATACCCGAGAGGCTGACGAGGGTCGCGAAGATCACGAACACGGTTGCGACCACGCCGGTCACGCGCGCGATCTGGCCGTCGAACCCGAGCCGGCCGCGGTAGTTCGCGTCGACGCGGCCGCCGATCGTCCCCGAGAGACCCTCGTTCTTCGTCGTCTGCACGGCAAGCAACCCGATCAGCAGCACCGCCGCGATCATGAAGATGCCGGCGAACGCGTGCGTCGCCCAGCCCGCGTGGAGCGAGAGCCAGCTCTGCGGGTGCAGATTGCCTTGCTGGGCGGCTTGCGCTTGCAGCGCCTTGAGTTGCTCCGGCGTGAGCTGGAGCGTTTTCGTAACCGGCTTCGCGGTGGCCGTAGCCGCGGCGAGCAGCGTCGAGAACATGACGAGAGAAACTCCTAGAACCGAACGAGGGACAACCTGACCACGGTACGCGACCGCCGGGAAATTACCTGGCGACCGGGCTCCCCTCGTGGCTGACGGCACCGACCCGAGCGGCCACGTGCTCGACCGAGAGACCGACGGCGGCGCGCTGCTTTTCGACCTTGTTGTGCTGCACGAGCACGTTCGGCACCCCGATCCGTTCGACGCGCAGCGGCAGCCCACGATCGCTCACGAACTCGACCACGGCCGACCCGAACCCGCCTTGCAGCGAGTGTTCTTCCAGCGTGATCAAGCGCGTATGGTTCTCGGCGAGTTCGAGCAAGAGCGCCTCATCGAGCGGCTTGACGAAGCGCGCGTTGACGACGGTCGGTTTGGGGATGCCCTCGGCGATCTGATCGTAGGCGCCCAGCGCGATCTCGGTCGTGTTGCCGAGCGCGAGGATCGCGACGCCGCTGCCGCGGCGCAGCACTTCGGCGCGACCCTGGACGATCGGCGCGAGCGGTTCGTCGTAGGCGCCGGTCGTCGAGCCGCGCGGGTACCGCACGGCGGCCGGAGCGTTGAGCGACAAGGCATGATCCAGCATCGGGCCCACTTCGGCTTCGCTGCGCGGGGCCATGATCGTCATGTTCGGGAGCGTGCGCAAATAGGCGATGTCGTAGAGGCCCATGTGTGTCGGGCCGTCGTCGCCGACGAAGCCCGCGCGATCGATCGCAAAGACGACCGGCAGATCCTGGATCACGACGTCGTGGACGACCTGATCGTAGGCGCGCTGCAAGAACGTCGAGTAGATCGCGCAGACCGGCTTGAGACCGACCGCCGCCGCGCCGGCCGCGAAACACACCGCGTGCGCTTCGGCGATCCCGACATCGAAGTAATGGTCCGGATGCGCCTTGCCGAGCTTCGCGAGGCCCGTGCCGTCGGGCATCGCGGCCGTGATGCCGATGACGCGCTTGTCGTTGTCGACCGCTTTGACGATCGCATCGCCGAAGGCGAGATTGAACGTCTGGCGGCCGGCCTTCTTCTCGAGTTTGCCTTCATCGGGCGAATAGACGTTGGGCCCGACGCCGTGGAACGTGCGTGCGTCGCTCTCGGCCGGACCGAAGCCCTTGCCTTTCTTGGTGCGCACGTGCAGCAGCACCGGGCCGGGGATCTCGCGGGCGTTCGAGAGCACGTCGACGAGCGTATCGAAATCGTGGCCGTCGATCGGACCGATGTAGCGGAAGCCCATCTCCTCGAAGATCACGGCCGCTTTTTCATCGCGGTTCACGAAGCGCATCGCGGCCATCTCGGCGGTCGAGAGCGCCTTGCGCGCGGTGCCGCCGAGCGGCACGTGGCCGAGGATCTCTTTGGTCAGCTCGCGGCCTTTGGTGAAGAGCGGCTTCGAACGCAGCACGCCGAGGTACGAGGAGATCGAGCCCACGTTCGGCGCGATCGACATCTCGTTGTCGTTGAGGATGACGATGAAATTGGTCTTGAGCGTGCCGGCGTTGTTGATCGCCTCGTAGGCGAGGCCGCC
>Ga0116230_10008232_pt1 | contig 10300 bp, 10 predicted proteins | sample S1TSphfallax_3_FD_88678 | JGI IMG/M metagenome (GOLD analysis project Ga0116230, IMG submission 88678) | Host-associated microbial communities from peat moss isolated from Minnesota, USA - S1T2_Fd - Sphagnum fallax MG | ecosystem: Host-associated > Plants > Peat moss > Unclassified | place...
AGAGACCTCTTTATTAAGAAGAGCATACTGAGAGTTGAACTTTGGGTAAAACATATGGGATAAAATCAAGATGCTATTGGGAACATTCTCAGGAACATCTTGGAAACATTTCTTGGGAACTTCTCGCTTGCCCCCCTCCCAAAAGAAAAAAACTGGACCCTTCATGAGTGCATGCTGGACCTTGCCATTGGCTGCATGAAATTTCTCTTTTCAAAACTGTTCATCGCCATTTTCCTTCTTAGGAACTGGGGTACCTAATTAACCCTCTGTGTGGGGGGGGGGGTGTTGTTTCTTGAATAAATAAAGTATTCTTGAAAGTTCAATGTTTTCCTTCACAAAAATAAATTTTAATTTGAAATTTTAATATTAAAAAATTCTAAAAATTCTAAAAATAATATAATTAGTGTGAAAGCTGCCAAGGTAATAAGGTAAACAGTTTCCTACTATCCCTGTTCACATTAGAAAGCCATCACAAGCCTTTCTGCCGCTGCTCCTTGTGCTTGTGCTGAGTTTGCTTTGCGAGTCGTTGGCGGTAGAGTGCGCTCGCTAGCTGGTTCGTGTTGCGAGCGATGGCGACCACCTGCGGTGCTCTTTCCTTGGCGATGAATAGCAGCACCATTGCGTCTCCTCAACGATCCTCATCTTCCGTACTTTCTCAGCCGTCCGGATCGCTCAATTGGCCGCAACGCTTGCAATCGGAGGATCGTGTTTCTGAGAACTACAACTGTAAGAAGGAGATCTTGAGAGCGTTGTTTTCCACCTCTTCTTGTTCTGGTTCTTCTGGTTCTTCTTCATCTTTTCGCTGTGGATCGACTGGGATTTCGCTGCTTTTCCCTAAGATGTGCAAGGAGAAACGAGTTCCACTGGCGCAGGTAAGAGTCATGCTCTGTGTATCTATCCTCTTTTGTAAAACTTGATGAGAAGGAAAAAAAGAGAAGAGGACTCCAGTTTGTTCCGGTCAGAATATTTCAAGCGCCACATTTGGAACTTCTGGCAAGAAAAAAGGACAAAGAATTGATGATGCCACGGAGGTTTTCCTTTCCCCTGGTGTCGATCGTTGCTGCGGAGTGAGTATTTTTTGTTCAAATCCAATTCGTCGTCGTCGTCACGTTTGTAGTGGTACTGCAGTTTGCGGTATAATGCCGGAGGTGTGACTGTAGAGAGTCATAAGACACAAGGAGAGTAGTTTATCGGTTGTCTTTTGGAAACTGTTTTGTTGCGCAGTTTGGAGTGCAGGCTTTGGCGGGAAAGGAGCCCCTGAGGATTATGATTTCTGGAGCTCCTGCATCTGGAAAAGGGACGCAATGTGAGCTTATCGTAGCAAAGGTGTTTGTTTCTCTCTCTAATTGCTATCTGACGAAACTCCCTCCCGCTTGGCTAATAAGAAAGATTTCTTCTTGAATTGTGAATGAAAACTCTTGTGATTCTATATTGCTGTGCAAGGCCCTTCACCCTGTTTCTGCGTGCAGAAAAGTATGTCCTTTTGAAACCCTATTGCACTTATGAGGAGGACCTTGTATTCCTACCTGTTTGCTGAAGAATCCGAAGCCTTGTGCTGATTCTTCTTTGTGTGGATGATTGATGACACAGTATGGATTGACACATATTTCAGCTGGAGACTTGTTGCGAGCAGAGGTGGCAGCAGGCACTGATGCAGGGAACAAGGCTCAAGAGTACATGCAGGAAGGCAAGCTTGTTCCGAATGAGATTGTTGTAATGGTATGTATAGAAAGGTATCTTTGTTCTTATGTTAGGATCAGACTGCCATGACCACTATTGCCTGGCATTTCTACACATATCAGTCTCCCCTCCCCTTGTTTGTCTCACAAGTTGATCATCTTTTTGATACACTGAAGAACTAGGGCTACAGTATGGTTCGGTGTCAGGCATATAACAAAATTGAGTGGTTCTTTCTCAAGTAGAATTTTGCATCGCTGATAATCCAGCTGCTTGAAGTTCCAGCACCTACACCACCACAGCAAAAACAAACAAATTCTTCATATCTGAACAATATTGCTGGCATTGTGTAGTCTCTTAATTCTTGTAGTGATGATTGTTATGGGATGCTGTTGGTACATGCTCCAGATGGTGAAGAATGCATTGCTTCAAGCAGTGGATCAGTCTGGTGGGTGGCTGTTGGATGGATATCCACGCAGCTTGTCACAGGCAGAGGCCCTTGATGCTCTTGGCATCAGGCCCCAACTTTTCATCCTTCTTGATGTGAGTATCTAGGTCTAGATTTGTGTTTGGCTTGCAATGTCACAGACAGAAAAAGACATCTCATAACTTCTATGGTGAAGATCAACATTCTCTATATGTCATTAAGAGCTTTTAGACCTAGCCATTGACCTAGTAGTTCATGTTCATTTCCTTCTCCTGGTGTTTTGTCTTGAATGTGCACACTGACAATGATATTGCTAGCAGGTGCCTGATGAGATTTTGGTGCAAAGATCAGCTGGAAGGAGGTATGATCCTGTGACTGGGAAGATTTATCACCTGATGTATGCACCTCCAGAAACTCCTGAGATTGCAGCACGACTCACTCAGCGCCTTGATGACACAGAAGAAAAGGTGGGTTGTAGAACATGAGATGCCGTTGAGCACAAGTGCCAAAGCATGCACATTGAATTTCCTACATGAGAGTAGGAGCACTTGGATTACTTTGTATGACTTAGTCTTCACTGCACGCTGTCCATCCAGCTTAGAATGAGGAAGATGAACCACAGAGAGTTACTGATGTTAAGACTAAGGGACTTTCAGCTTGCTGTCAAGTTCCCAAGTATTGATCCACATGGAGGCTTTTTGCAGAGTTTTCACCTTTTAATTTAGAGAACTTAATTGGAAACTGCTGTATGGTCTTGTTGGACTGACAGTGAGGTTTCTGGGCTGTGTTTGATCTCTTGGAACAATCTTCGGAACCACATGCCAGTCCACTGAAGGATGCCTTCTGAACCGCATTTTGCTTTTAAACTAGTACTGTAGCCATTTTATGGACACTTTTCTCCTCTTGTTCTGATCTTGTCTCATGGACTCACCAGGTGAAACTACGGCTGCAGACCCATGAAGCAAATGTTGCAGCAGTGATTGGCTCCTACAAGGATGTTATCAAGCATGTGAGTTTCTTTTATAGAATCTGCCTTTCCTTGTGTGTGGCTGCTGTTGAGATGAAAGTGTTCTAAAGAGCTTTCTCTTCTACTTATTGCAAGCTGCATAAACAGACAATCAATTTTGACATTGCTCTTGGCAGGTGGATGGTAACCGTCCTAAAGCAGAAGTGTTTGCTGAGATTGATAAGCTTCTCTTGGAGCTTCAAGAGGGGGAAACTGAGGAGGTTGGTGCTACAATTGCTGCGAGGAGTTTATGAAAGCTGGATATTTAAAGGAATGGTTCAATAATGATGTCTGTCATTCTTGTTCAACGCAGCCATCAATAATAGACAGGGAGAAGGGAGGGGAAGGAACTTCTGATGTGTGACCTTCTTGGCTTTAATTGTTTATGGGACTAATCAGAGCCTCCTTGAGCAGTGAAGCAGAAGCTGGCTGCAATTCACATAGACTTATACACGGTGCCTAGACTATCTGAGTTAATGGTGGGGGAGCACATCAGTTTGGAAGTCAAGCCAAGCACCTTGCAGTTTGAATCCTTTCTGGTGAGAAGAATTCTGCACAGGTCATTGCCAGAAATGGAACTGGGATTTTAGTTTTAAGTAAATTCAGTATTAGTTGAAACTAAGCTAAGCCAAGTTCTGGGAAGCAGAATTCCCATCTCAGCAGACTATCTAGTAAGAAAGGTACAGAAAGTTGGACTCAAATTTCAATGCTAACTGCTGCCACTTCATTGTAAAGTAACATAAGGTGTCCATTGAGGAGGGGAATTCCTCTCTAACATTGTTAAATGCTGTTGTTTCCATGTTGGTAAGAGGTTATGTCTTGTATGTTGGTAAGAAGAGGTTGATTTGGTGTGATGTGGAACTGACAGTTCTAAGAGCAGCAGAGCTAGTCACTTGATTGATATGGTATGCTGATTTTCTTGCTTGGGCACTTCAGTTATTAACAAGGTCATAGAAAAGAATTTGATTCAAGGGCCTTTCATGAAACAGATACAGGTTTTAGGAGTCTACACCTGATTCATGAATTTGGAATGTATGTGTTGTATGTACACAGCAGCTGTTTAAAGATTATGTGCAGCAGGTGACAGCCCTATGTAATTCACTTGTCAGAACCTTGCCATTATATTTCTGTCATCACTTTAAAGGAAAGAAGCAGCATAATTTTTTTCTTAGAACTGGAAGAAGCACTTTAGAAACCTCATTGAATGACTATGTTACATGATTGCAGTCTACTAGGTCCAGGGAACTTGACAACGATCAACCTCTTGCTTGGACAATCTGCAGATGCATGTCTCCAATCCTTGACAACATAGCCATGCATGCAGCAATTGAGGCGGCACATCTGAGAAGGTAGGTTGTTCTAAAGAGGGGTGAGTTCATTTGTCGTTGCCAGGTTCTGGATAAAGGCTTTGGATGAGGGTTCTTTTCATGCATGCCTGGTCAGCCACATGCACTTCTCTACTAGCAGATAGCACTGATACAGGCTGAATATGAAGCCTTGCTGTCTTCCATGCAAGATAGAGCCTGTTTAGCTAACACTCAAGCAATAAATAGTACTTTCCCCCTTGGAAAATGGATTTAGCAAACACCTTAGTTTTTTGCAATGTGTATGTGAATGTTTCTGGTTTGGATTTGCCTCCTTGTTTGAGTGACCCTCCACTGTCCTCATCATATTCTCTGTCATGTCATACCTTTCTTCTGTATTTCCATTTGCACCCATTTTCCAAGTATACTGAAGCCTATTCCTTTTCAGTCTTCTTACCCTGGTGACTTCTTCACATTCACAAAGTACCTGTCTGTGCTGTCACAGTTAGTTCTATTTATTTTGATGGGTAGCTGAGGGAGGGTTTTTTTTTTGTGGTCTTGTGGTGCTCGGTGTGCATTACCACTTCTCAACATAAAGTATACAGCACTCCTAGACCATTCATATGAAGAAGGTGAGACAAATCTTCACACCATAGCTTGGCATCTTAATTGTAGGTTTGCACCTGATTTCTGCTTGATGACTGTTTGAGACAGCACAGTACTGTGTGTTAGATCCATGCATTATGTGCCTTATGTGATAGATATTGTGCATCTAGCAGGGCACTAGCATGTTGAAGCTAAATAGGATCTCTACTGAGTGTTCTCATTACTGTCTTCTTTTTCAGTCTACCAATAGAACTCCTGTATAGGTTTTTATGATTTTCATGCACACATCAGTTGTGTGCTGGACAGTAGAAGTGTATCTGATTATGGTCATTTTTCTGCTGCTGGTTAAATGTCTGCAAGATTTCCTACAAAATTAAGGTGAGTAAATGGGAAAGGTGGAGGATAAGCATGTCCTCTTATTGATTTGATTCTTATTCTCCTCAAGTATATGCTTGTCTAGGATTGAAATGCAGCCTTCTCAGTCCAAGTTGATGACATCCTTTCCAGCACACAAATTTTGCAAAAGTCGGATGACCTGTTACTGTCTTTATTATCTGTTCAAGAGTAGCCACAATTCTTCATGTTTTTCTGGGCCCTGCTTGTTGCATCAATATTCTAATTAGTGAAAATTTTGTGTCAAAGAAGTTCATATGGGCCATCCCTACTGTATCGTGACTTTTGAAGCTTCTTGATTTGTTTCTTTGATAGGATGATAGGACCTGCCTGGCAAAGGTGGAGTGATGCAGGTCAGCTTCCTTTACCTTTGACCAAATTTTGCAAATCATGAGGATTGAGATATGCAAACCCCTTACAGAAGAAGTTCCAGACAGTCATTAAAACTCTTAGTGTCTTTCTGTCTATCTAGGCTTGGGTTAATAAAGTAATCAATTGCATCGTGCCTGCAGCAGAGCATTTGATATTGTCCTGCAGCTTCAGTACAAATAAGTGGAAGATGAGACTACATCCTGGAAGGCTCTGACTGGATATGTATGTTTCCTGGGACCAGCATGTTGCAGTTCTTGAGAACTTTTGGCTTTACATTTGCAGGAAGACAGAAGTAGCACAAACTGGCTTTTCAGTAACTTCACAAGAAACCACTCTCCGAGCATTACAGCCTCAAGTTGTAATGAGTAGTGGCATCATGGAAGAACTAGGGACTGTTGAGGAAGACTCTGTGAACATATGTGTTGCAGTTGGAAGTCTTGATGGTTTCACTTGTTGAAAATTCTGGGCTTTTCTCATCAAAAGTAGGCAAAAAGCTGGTCAAATTCTGAGTATTTATGTGCTTATGTGTCCATGGTTATGCTGCTTATGCTGCTTATCCATAAAGCTGGTCAAATTCTGGGCTTTTTGCCCACTTTTGATGAGCACACTCAGTTGTATTGCTTTTGAACAACAGCTGTGTTTCACTAGAAGCCTGTATTGCTAAATTTTCCAAATGGAATCATTGCCAACTAGGTCCCAGACGTTGTTACATGGGTCCTCAGAGGCTCCAGTTCATGGGTGTGTAAGCAGGAAATTCTCTGCAAGCCAGTTGAACTTGAGCATTGCCATGCTGCAGCACCTTACAAAAGTTTCTTGGCTTATGCAGAGTATTCTTTTCAGGCTTGTTGAACAAGAGGATCACTAGATTGATTCAGTGATAAGTCTCCCTCTTCTTCAGCAGCTATTGGATTCCTGGTCCAATGGATGCCTTTCTTGGCAGGTTTCCACCAAGCTCTGTTACTGACCTGCTTCTGTTTTGGACATCACACCTTAAGGTTGGTTTTTCACCATTTTGAAACACCAATAGTGTTGCTACTGTAGACATCACGCGATATGTTTTTGTAACCATTGTTGACTGGGCAAACATAAGTATTTTAGACTTTCTTGTAGCACTAGCTGCCATGGCATTACAATTGTTTACTCTTTGTATTGTTCCCATGGTGATATTTGATTCACAAGAATCTCAGAAATGCATGATGATCTGATTTGAGTACTCTTTTCATGTCATGTGATGGAATTTGATTCATCAGAATCCTTCAAACACATGATTAACTGTTCAGATTCGGATTGACACTGGTGCAAACCACCTACATGACCTACATGGTATACTGTTGATGGATTTGTTGGTTTTGCCTGTCAGGAAGAGACTATGGGATGTTGTGCATTTTCATTTGGTACCACATTTGGAGGAATGTTTGCAAAGGTATTACTGAGTTCATTTTTGGGGGGCTTCATGGAACATTTCCTATGTTAATTGTTGCTGGTTTGAACTTTGCCATAAGGGGCAGAGCCACTACTCAATGAGACGCTTGTTTGGACATAAGTTTTGGGAACTATTTGTAGAAATACAAAATGTTTAGACTTAAGTCAGCATATTTGTTCCTTCACCTTGGTAATAAACCATTCCCTGCCTTGCATATGATGACAACCAAGGTTCATTCATGAAGAGGACTGAAAGTACCACAAAAGAACTTTTGAGGCCACTGGTTTTCCATATTCACCCTATCAAAATTCAATCACATTTGTGAGGAACTTTATTGGCCCTACTTGTGAGGGGAAATCGGGCCTTGTTACTGACCCTATTTCCCTTCAAAATGCTTAATCTGAGAGGTAATTGCTTCTACTTATATATCACACAAAGGAGAAGAATTGCTTTCAACCTATGGCTATTCTTTCTAAAGCAACCAGCAGTTTTTCAGATGACAAATTCGTGACACTTATACATATGTTTGTTTATTTCTTTTTTTGGGATTCTGTGCTTTGTTGAGGCCATAACTAAGAAATTACTATATCCAATTAGTTTTAGTGTCTGAATTTGATTGGTTTCACATATCTGAGGACCCTATCAGATCTTGCATTTTGTTGACTCCACATCTTGAGCCATTGTCTACATGCACCTGCCCCGACTTGAATTTTTTCTCTTGGGACTAATTGAACTTCGGCACATAGAGCTCAATCAACTTCCTTAAAGTCTCCAGGCTACTTGTAAATGGGTTCAACTGAACTCCCTTTGAAAGGCCAAGGGCAGAAAATCTGTTGGACATTGCATTCTCGAGTCCAGGATTGGCCATCATGCTACGCAAGTCATTCATTGATGTTTCCTCACAGTCCTGAGGAGTGTCTTTTATGTCCTCTTCATCATAACCCAAAGTCCCCAAGAGTTTCTTCTGTGTGTCAATGAACTCACGCCCTGGATTTGGTGTCCGAGAATAGATCTGACACACACACCCATCCCCCAAAATTTTGGATGCAGATATATATACTGAGAGCTTTATGCTGTCTGTTGGCACCCTCAAGGTTAACACATCCAACAGTGAGAGACACTCATTGGAAGGATTATAATTGCACTAAACTTCTTCTCTGTACCTAGTATCTTCCTAGTGGATCTCCACCATGATCTGTTCTGGTACTTGTAGAACTGAGGTTCGTTGTGTACTTCTAATTAGTGTAGCCTAAGCCACATCTTGAAGCTTGCGGCAAGCAATAGAGCTGCTGTGGAAATATTTTAAATTGAAAGGGAAACAGATATTGAGGAAAAAGCAGTGCCACCAAGAGTGTATACCTGAATAAAACTGGCATCCTTGGCCCCCGATACAAGGGCATAATTGTCATAGTCAGTTGCTATGACATTGTAAGGTTGGCGAGGGATGAAAGGGAGGTTGGGAAAGCGCAAGAAGCACTTTTGTCGTATCATTTGCATCCTTTCAAATTCACTGATCTTCAGCTTAGAAAGCTCTGCATCTGTGACACATTGGACTCTGCCACGAATGCCAGTGATGTAACCTGTGGGGCTCCCATGCACGCAAAATGTTTCCACCTGTTCCAATTTCATGCCAGTCAGCTTGAAGCCTGGGACTTCAAACTCAGATTTCAAATTTCACCATCCATGCTATCTCCATATGCATCTATAATCTGTATATCTTCTGACATTAATTTGTATCTGAGTTTGGCAATGATAACCCACAAAATTGTGATTCATGTGTGGGTGTGGGTTACAGAACAATCTGTAGCCTTGTGTTCATGTAAAGGCAGCATTCAGATGAGTGGTACATCCTTAAAAGATGTCAGTGGTCGAGAAGGAAAAAAAAACTCACCTGAATTGCCTGATTTTTTTCATCAAATGTGTAGACACCCTGCAAGAGAGGGAAAAACAAATCAAAGTGAGGATGATTGCCAAATGAATTCTGTTGCTGATGGGACTATATGCATAGATTAGTCACTTCATGATACCTGTGTGCAATGGCAATCTTCTTGACCTTGCCCAGCAAATCCAAGCTTCAAGGAGGCAACTTCAAACCACCGGCCAGCATAGCTTGCTGGATTGAAGTTCCTCATTGTCATGCCTGCTGTCATAGCTGCTGGTCCACCTTCCTCGTTACCAGATTCTGTATCCAGTTGGAGAACTGTGCTTGTATCTGGCAAAGCAGCAATCTGGCACATATTTCCAGTCCTTGAATGCAGCTCTGCAAGCGCCATCTGTGGCACATTATCACCATGACTCTTTCTTTAATCAGTTGCTTTTCATCATCAGCCCATACCCAACAACTCAGTATCCTTATTTCTTCATGCCTTCAAGTAAGAAGATGGTAAAGATGGAGGAACAGAAAGCAACTTTGCACCACCACTTCATCATCAAATGATGGATATGATAGCTTGAGTTTCAGAAGCTGAATTTTGCAGATTGACCCACTTCAAGATTGCAGAATCTACATCAAACCCAATTTTTCAATCACAGAATAAAGAGACCACACCGAAAGACATTCTCCTGGAAACTAATGTGTGCTTCCAATACTCAAACAGGTGGTCGATGCTTGTCACTGTAAACAGCCCCACCCGTGGTGCATAACACAGCAGTTCAAGCAGTTCACCTGGCTGGATGAAGCAGTGAGCAGCATAGCAGCCATAGATGTCACTACAGCAGACTGCACAGAGCACCGAACTCGCACCTCCACATTTCTGATGGTGCATGGCTCACATCTGCCCCAAAATCAAATGCAGGTTGTGGACCTACATCTCATGAGCTGAATCGGTCCTTTACATAACAACAGCAAACAGAAGACAAAACAACACAAAGAGAGGACAAAGTTGTATGGCACAACATAAGGTTAGAATAGAAACAACATCAAACCCAGCACATACTCTTCATTCCTCCACAGTTGTTCATGGAGAATAAAATCTCCTGTGATAAGCTTAGACAACATTTGTTGGCCAATTGATGCACTCTCTGAATGTAACCAGAACAAGTTTGATTCTATCTTATTTTCTATTGCAGAAAATGACTGCACATTAATCTTC
>Ga0116230_10008235_pt1 | contig 10298 bp, 10 predicted proteins | sample S1TSphfallax_3_FD_88678 | JGI IMG/M metagenome (GOLD analysis project Ga0116230, IMG submission 88678) | Host-associated microbial communities from peat moss isolated from Minnesota, USA - S1T2_Fd - Sphagnum fallax MG | ecosystem: Host-associated > Plants > Peat moss > Unclassified | place...
AAGCACTGATTTCAGTTTTAAATTATTCAACGCATTACTTAAGGAAAGCAAGGAAAATGTTCTTATTTCTCCCTTTAGTACTTATGCTGCTTTAAGCATGGTGTTGAACGGAGCGGATGGCAATACACGTGATCAAATGGCAAAAACCTTAGGTGTTGCCAGTGATACCATTGCTTTACTTAATTCAAGAAATCGCTCTATCATAGCTGAGTTGAATACTAGCAGCAAAGTCAAGTTGAAAATCGCCAATGCTATATTTGCTGACAAAAGCTCACCATTTAAGAAAAGCTTTTCGGATATCTGCAAACAAATTTATGATGCTAAAGCCGAGAGTTTCAATTTCCATGATAACTTCGCGCTTAAAAACATAAACGATTGGGTTGACGTCAAAACAGCAGGAAAGATACCAATTATCATAGATAAATTTAAGCCCGACGAAAAAATGGTTGTGCTAAATGCCGTTTATTTTAAAGGTGACTGGGCGAGTCCCTTTAAAGTAACCGACACAGACGATGATAAATTCATTACTTCCTCTGGTGATATTACTGATATAAAAATGATGCATAAGCGTCAGAAATTGTTTTATTTCAAGAGTGATACATTTAAAGCAATAGCCATACCCTATGCGGGCGAGCATCAGAGTTTGTGCATTTTCTTACCCAATAAAAAGTCAAGCTTATCTCTCTTTGAAGCCGAGTTTAACGAACAAAGTTGGGATGAATGGACAAATAGTTTTCGCCTAACCGAAGTTAATCTATCCCTCCCTAAATTCTCTATTCGGTTTGCTGCAGATATTTCTTCTGGGCTAAAATCTATTGGTATGGCCGATGCTTTTAATGCGACAAAGGCTGACTTTTCTAAAATGCTTTGTTTTGGTTATAGTGCCGCCCTAGGGCGTGTTTTAGAAAAAACATATATGGATGTAGACGAGAAGGGTACCGAAGCCGCCGCAGCTACAGCCGCCACGATATGTGTGAAATCGGTTTCTGTTGTCAGCCCCCAGCCCATCGAATTTCGAGTGGATCATCCTTTTGTTGTCGCTCTTGTGGACAACGACAGTAAAGAAATTCTTTTTCTTGGCTCAATTGTAAAGCCTTAGACCGTTGCCAGCATGGAGCGTATTGGCAGGCTATTTATGGTATATTTATTCTCTTGTAAATTCGGTTAATTGTTTTAATTGAACAGCTTGCCGCTTTGCGTTACCCTTTAATGATCTGGCTTCTTGCCGAGATAGCTCAGTCGGTAGAGCAGAGGACTGAAAATCCTTGTGTCGTCGGTTCGATTCCGTCTCTCGGCAAATCATTATTCGTACTTTATTCTTAAACGGCGTATGGCGTGTGATTTCCTTAATTAAGAACTATCGACGTTATATTTTGGCTGCTTTGATGCTTTGGCAATGTGTGGCGCCATCTTGTCCCATGGCGAATGCAGCGGATAGCCATACTGACTTTGTTGTCAAACCTTATTTGCAACTGGGCAATCATTCTGGACTTAGTAAAGAAGAAAACGAAGAGCTTTTTTGGGTTAGCGCGAGCAATCGTGACAAGTGGCTGTTAGAAGTTAAAAGTCATGATGAATCGAATTGGCGGCCGCAAAAACCACCTTCTAGCTTAGTTCTATCCTATTCTGTACCGGAAAGACTTTATATCTTTGATAATCCTATAGAAAATCTTGAACCGGGAAGAAAGTTTTCTTATCGCCTCAGTAAAAATGGGCAGAAGGTATTCGAAGGAAAGACAGTTGCACGCAAAGGCTTCAACCAACCATACAAGTTTGTCCTGTTCGGTGATACCGGTGCCAATACATCTTCTGAAAGAAAAGTAGTTTATCAAGCGTATAAGCACGATCCGGATTTCCTAGTTGTGCTTGGCGACATTGTTTATGATTTTGGCTGTTTGTCCGAATATTTAATAAAATTTTTCCCGAGCTTTAGTAACGATAAAGCCGCCGAGGAATTAGGCGCTCCCATCCTCCAATCCATTTTAACGTTTGGTGTTATAGGTAATCACGATATAGCTTATGGTGCTAATAGAAGTGGTGTGGATTTTAATAAGCACACGGATGCTCTGGCTTTTTATCAATTATGGTCTGAACCGTTAAACGGACCGTTGAAACAAAGAACAGGACCAAATATTCCGAAGTTAATCGGGACTGATGAAAGAGTTCAAAAATTTTTGGAGTCCACAGGAGACCGGTTCCCGCAAATGTCTAATTATTCCTTTGACTATGGCAATAGTCATTGGCTTGTTTTAGATGCTAATCCGTACATGGACTGGACCAATGAAAAATTGCGGACCTGGGTAGCTGGCGACCTCAAATCTGCCAAAACACAGGTATGGAAATTCGTCTGCTTTCATCAGCCAGGTTTTAGTGTAGATAAAGCGCATTACAACGAGCAACGGATGAGATTGCTAAGTGATATTTTTCAAAATTGCGGCGTTGACCTGGTTTTCTCAGGACATGCTCATAATTATCAGCGTTCTTACCCATTAATTTTTCATGGCCAAAATAAAAATGGCATACCGGTGATGAATAACGATGGTACTGTAGACGGTGGCCTTACATTAGACAAAAAATTTGACGGTGTTAAAAATGTCAAACCCTCTGGTGTAATTTATATTGTTTCTGGCGGTGGTGGAGCTTCACTTTATGCTTCTCTCGCTGACAGCCCTTCCAGGAAAAAATTGTCAACTAGTCCCGATATACTTAAAAAGGCTTTTACTGATAAGTTTGATGCCTCAACACACTCCTTGACTGTGTGCCAGGTGGATAATCATAAATTGTCCGTAAAACAAATTTCAGAAGATGGGAAGGAAATAGATTCGTTTGTAATCGAAAAGAATTCTGTAAGTAGGTGAACAAATGCAGGTAAATGATCTTAACGTTGGCAGCATTGTGATTTTTGCTGTGTTGGTTCTGGCAGGCGGCATAATGGGCTTTATTAAAGGCAAAAGCAAAGCCTCTTTAATAGCAGGAGTCTCCAGTGCTGCTGTATTGTTTTGGTGTGCTTTCTCTGCCCATGGACGCTCGCAGAATGGTGTTATGAGGGCTTTGTTTGTAATCGCTATTCTTGAAGGTATATTTGTTGTGCGTTTAGCTAAAACCAGAAAGTTCATGCCGTCTGGATTGATGCTCATTCTGTGTTTTCTAGAGCAAGCATTCCTTTTATGGAATTGTTCACGCTTGGATTTTTAAGTTCTGCCATAGTTTCTCTCTTGCAGCCTTCAGAGTTTCCATTTTACGGCTGAAGCAAAAACGAGCATATGAATTGGCTTTGGGATTATCCGGGCAGAGAAATGTTGATCCCGGTATTACAGCCACACCCACCTTTGTAAGCATAAATCGCAAAAATTCTAAGTCACTTTTATAACCATATTGTGAAATTTCAGCGAAAACATAGTAGGCTCCTTGTGGTTTGAAATAAGGCATAGCGATATAGTCCAAGGTTTCTAATAAATGATTGCGTCTTTCTGCGTAAACTCTAGTAACTTCTTGATAATAATTTTGTCCGAATGAAACGGCTGTAACTGCAGCTTTTTGCAGAGGGGCCGGCGCTCCAATTGTAAGAAAATCGTGTACTTTGCGGATAGAGTCGGTTATTTTTTTATTGGCCATTACCCAACCTATACGCCAGCCCGTCAAGCTGTAGGTTTTCGAAAGACCACTGATGGTGATAGTTGAATCACGCATATCTGAAAGACTGGCCGGATATACGTGTTGAACATTATCGAACAGAATATGTTCATAGATTTCATCTGTTATAAGTAATACACCATATCTTTGACAGAGATCAGCAATGAATTGCAGCTCTGTGACAGAGAAGACTTTGCCTGTAGGGTTATTTGGGGTGTTAACAATAATTGCCTTGGTTTTTTCTGTGAAAGCACTTTGTAATTTGTCGTGATCAATCTCAGCCGAGGGTAATTGCAAAGGTATAGACCTCACAATAGCATCGGCTAATAGTATCTGCGCCAAATAATTTTCGTAGAAAGGTTCAAAAATAATGACCTCATCTCCGGGATTAACAACGGCTATCAACGTGGCAATTAGTGCCTCCGTAGCGCCACAAGTAACTGTGATTTCTGTTTCCGGATCTAAATAAAAACCTAAGGCAGTGGAATATTTTTTGGACAATGCTTCCCGTAGATTTCTATCGCCCCAGGTGACGGCGTATTGATTGATATCATTATCTAAAGCTTGACTTACAGCCTCTTTCAATTCTACTGGACAAGGAAAATCAGGAACGCCCTGCCCGAGGTTAATTACGCCGTGCTTCACAGCCATTCGGCTTACTTCACGAATCATCGATTCTTTTAACTGATTTGCTTTTATAGAATTTGTTTGCTCTGGTGGTTTCTGCATATTTTTATAGTTGGATTCGTACAATCTAAATAATACGCAAGTTCAGTTTAATTTACGCGCTCAGTATTGATAGAACTTAGTAAAATCTATGATAATAAACTGCTCTTCATAATTTTGGCTGATAACTTGCTTTAGTGAAGCCTAACTCCAATGAGATACTTTATTCCCCTACTTTTCCTGATTCTTGCATTGCTCTCTTTGCAAACTGGTTTGATTCGTCCTGGGCAGTCCAGTCCGGGTCAGGAAGCCGTTGCCTTTTTGAAAGATGTCCAGTCGGGGAATTTGACCCAGATTGTGAGGCATTTTGGTGGTAATACGTGCCGGTGTCCTGCTCGCAATGGCTGGGGAGCATTTTTGGCATATCAACCAGGACAAGAGACTAATCTGGCGTTTTTGCTTGGACACCATTTTTCTATAGGGCAAGCTATAGCTAGAAAAATAAATAGTCCACCGCAGGCAAAATATGCCGCACCTTTTGAACAACCTGAAGATTATGTAGTAGATGTTCCGATTACTTTTAATAAAATAGAGTACAGCCCTTTCTTTTTACCTTTGCCAATGGCATACGGTAAAACTATGACTTGGCAGCAAGTGCAGGATTTCGTAGAGAATCCAGCCCGAGAAGCATCGAGAGGGTTTAGTTTAAGATTAAGACCAGGGCTTGCGCCCGGCGCTATTAAATTCAATACCACGACCATTTCACCGAATATTTTGGGCGAGTTTAAATTTTTAAAGCCGGCTGCTTTTAGTGAGATAAAAGTTGCTGAAATAAAAAAAGATATTAAAGATAACGATGATCAGTTTTTAGTTCCACAGGAGGCTGGTCCAGTTAGCATGCCTGATGGTGGGCGAGTATCTTTGCAAAAGCTGACCGAAGTCCTGCCCAGATTAAAATCGCTAACCATTCGTTTTCACGTTGTACGCCGCGGCAAATTTCAACCCTGGACAATTTTTCATTTTCTTCTGCAGAACGCAATTGTTGAAGAAAATGATGGCACCAAAACAATTCCGTTGCATAATTGAGATATGGGATATTTTCACAAATTAATTAAACCAACAAATAGCAGACTAACGTTAGCTGTTCTTTTGCTATTAGTGGCGAGCTTTTGTATTAAGCATCAAGCTATTTTGGCCGCAGATTTAATAAAGCCTTCTGCTCTTCCTCAGACTGCAAAAGTTTTGTCACCGGAAAAATTTGTTGGTAAAGTTTCTCTTGGTTATAAGGCTGCTCAGACTATCCCGGAAATATGCAGCAATCTCTTTTGTTACTGTGGATGTGATTTGACCGATAATCATACAAGTTTGCTTGACTGCTTTACCTGTGAGCACGGCATGGACTGCGATGTTTGTTTGGATGAAGCTATTCTTGCTATGAACAAAAAGGAACAGGGTAAATCATTGTCTGATATTCAAAAAAGCGTAGAACAAGACTTTGCTTCCTTATACCCATGGGATAAACCGAGTGCCGCTTTAATTAAATATAGAACAACCCATAAAATAGGTCATACTGATGGCAGTACTGAATCTGGTGCTACAGCTACTAAAACAAATAAAAAAAGTCAGTCGGGTAAATGTTGTGGGCATAAATAACTATTGGCTACTATGAGAAAACTAATTTTATTAGTTGGCATCCCTGCTTCGGGCAAAACAACTCTTTCAAAAACACTAGAGGAAAAAGGTTTCGCCCGTTTGTGTGCAGACGATATTCGTTTAGAGCTTTATGGTAATGAGGCTGAGCAAGGCAATCCTAAAGATGTATTTGCTATATTTTTTCAGCGATTGGAGACGCTTTTACAGGCAGATAGAGACATAGTAATAGATAATACAAATGTCAGAATTCAGCACCGTCGACAAATCCTGGAGCGCGCTCATAAATTTCAATATAGCGACATAGAGCTTTGGTTTTTGGATACTCCGCTTGAAGTGTGCTTGCAAAGAAACAAAGAGCGGTTGCGGCAAGTAGATGAACAAGTTCTTTCCAATCTATTTAAAGAGGTTAATGGTCCAAGTTACCCTAGAGCCAGTGAGGGGCGCCTGGTCATGATTAAGCCGGGCGAAGAATATAATAAACATTTGGCTTGAATTAGTATTGGTTAAGCAGCCCTTAAGTCCAGATTGACGGGCTTTGTTGATCCACGGTAGGATTGCCTAACAGTGTTTGACGATTTGAGAGGAACACACGGTGGCGACCACAAATTTGGCGTCCAGCCATTATAAGCAGCTGGCAGATTTAATTGACAAGGCACGCATAGTTGAGTCTCTGGACTATTTAGCCACTATTACTGATCCCTCCTTTGGATCAGTTGGTGTTACGCGGTTAGCATATTCAGATACTGATATAAAAGGTAAAAACTATATAGCAAAGTTAATGGCAGAAGCTGGACTAAAGGTGCGCGTTTCGCCCATTGGTAATACGTTTGGACGTCTACAAGGTCCTAATTGTGACGACCAAGTAGTTCTTACAGGTTCGCATACGGATTCAGTCATAAATGGTGGGCATTTTGAATGTCATTAAAGAAGTCGGTATGATTTTTGTTCCTAGCAAAGGCGGAGTTAGTCACCATCATGAAGAGTGGACTGAAATCGATGATATAGTTTTGGGTACGAAAATTCTTTTACTCACACTATTTGAATTGGCAACAAAAAAATGAAAGCGGCGGCAAATTTGTCAGAAGATAAGTCAACAAGTAAATTACCTTGGTCGGGTCGCCGCCATATTATTGATACAAAGGATGTCACCTGGAGCGAATTAGAATTTTTATTTGCTATTGCCCAGCGATATAAAAAAGCCGGACCTGAGGCTCTACCGCTACCACAGCAGTTCGTTGGTAAAGGAGTTGCTAATGTATTTTACGAGAGTTCCACGCGGACGCGAAGCAGTTTTGAATTTGCTGGCAAAGTATTGCGTTTGAACGTAGTCAATATAGATAGTAAGGTTTCATCGGTTAACAAAGGCGAATCGGTTGAAGATACTGGGCGTAATTTAGCTGCAATGGGATTTAAAATTATAATCCAGCGTCATTCTGCAGCTGGTGCATGCGACTTATTAGTAAATGCAATCGGTGATAAGACTTGCATTATAAATGCTGGCGAGGGCGCAAGTGCTCATCCTACTCAAGCTATGCTTGACATTATGACTATGCTCACATATAGAAAAGATTTAAAGGGCGCCAAAGTGGCAATTATTGGTGACATAAATCATAGTCGGGTGGCTCGCTCAAATTTATGGTTATTGAAAATGCTTGGTGCTGAAGTTCATTTTGCCGGGCCACCAACACTCATGCCGAGTTTCTTGCCAAGTCTTGGTGCGCATGTTCATATGCGTCCAGAGGAAGCAATAAGAGACGCAGATTTTGTTATGGTTTTAAGACTGCAGCTGGAGAGGCAACAGAGCGGTTTAATTCCGAGTATTGAAGAATATCAGCGTGTATTTCGTATTAATCATGAGCGGTTAAAATTAGCCAAGCCTGAAGTTAAAGTACTTCATCCGCAGCCGATGAATAGAGATATAGAAATTACCTACAACTTGGCGGATGATCCCCAATATTCTTTAATGGACGAACAAGTCAGTAACGGTTTTGCTTTACGCATGGCGATTTTACACACTTTACTCACCCAAATATAGATATGAAAGAAAAAAAACTACTACTTAAAAATGCCACCATATATAGTCCTGACAAAAATGGCACAGTTCAGAAATCAACAACCAAGCCATCAGACATCAGGATCGAAAATGGTATTATTTCGGACATAAATGAGAATCTCAGTGCCTCTAAAGAAGAGGAAATAATTGATCTCAAAGGATTAACTGTTTTGCCAGGTTTTATTGATCTGCATGCTCACTTGCGAGATTTCGATCAAGAAGATATAGAAGATTTTGGTACTGGGGCAAGGACCGCGGCTGCTGGTGGTTTCACTACCGTAGTAGCCATGGCAAATACCTCACCTGTTAGAGATAATATAAATGCGCTGAAAGATACTCTTGAACGTATCCGGCAAGTTTCTTGCATAGACATTTTACCGGTGGCGGCTGTCACTAAAGGGCTTGCTGGAGAAGAACTAACTAATATGGTTGAGTTGGCTGAAAATGGCGCTATTGCTTTTTCTGATGACGGAGTACCCATTATGAACATGGGTGTTTTTCGTCGAGCTCTTTCCTATCTTGCTTTGACTAAAAAATTCATTATTAGTCATGCTGACGATAAACATCTTACAGGTCGCGGCGTAATGAATGAATCACCGCAAGCAACGCGCCTAGGGCTTCCTTGCACACCCTCTGCATCAGAAGCAGTGGCAGTAGCCCGTGAAATAGAAGTGTTGCGCCTTCAAGGTGGACATTTACACTTTACTCATATTTCTGCAGCACCTTCTATAGCTTTGATAAAAAAAGGTAGAAAAGAAGGATTGCATATAACTACTGATGTCACTCCCCATCATTTAACTCTAAAGGATGAAGATGTAGTGCCTTATGACGCCAATTTTAAAATGAACCCGCCTTTGCGTTCTACCCGGGATCAAGAGACTTTATTGGAAGCAATAGTAGATGGCACTATAGATGCCATTGCTACGGACCATGCGCCATGGACAGCTCTTTATAAAATAAGACCATTTGAAGAGTGTTCAGTGGGTATAATCGGATTCGAAACGGCATTTGCCCTTATGTACGAAAGGCTAGTTTTATCTAAGCTAATTTCTTTTGAACGTCTAATAGAGTTATTCACATCCGGGCCAGCCAAGATTCTCAATATTGACGATAAACAAGTAGCAATTGGAAAACCAGCTAATTTAGCGATTGTTGATCTCGATGCAAAATGGACCTACGACGTGAACAAAAGCTCTTCCAAAAGCCGCAATTCACCATTTCACGGTAGGAAGCTTTTTGGTAGAAATGTGATGACTATTTTTAAAGGTCAAATTGTTTTTCAGAATAGTGACGATCTCGCCAAAGTTTAGTTTCTATAACTTATCGCCTCCAGTTCAAGAGAAAGTAAGCAATTTCACTCGCAGTCATAATTACTCGAGATTTTTGCTAAATCTAGATGCAATTGCCAATCAGCTTATTTAGACTACTGATTTAATACTGCTAAATGCAGATAGTGCTCGCTGGCGGGCTATTTTGTGATCCACTATGGGGCGGGGATAATTGTAATCAAGTTTGACTGCCGCAGTTGCTAGATCTTCTTGCGGGGCTAGCCACGGTTGGTGTATCCATTTTGTAGGTAATTTTTTCAGTTCGGGTACCCAGAGCCTTACATAAGTTCCATCTGGGTCGAACTTTTCCCCTTGAAGCACAGGATTAAATATGCGAAAGTATGGCGCAGCATCGGCACCACATCCTGCTGACCACTGCCAGCCCAAAGTATTGTTTGCCAAGTCTGCATCAACTAACGTGTCCCAGAACCACTTCGCTCCTTCTTGCCAGGGAATTAGAAGATCTTTGACTAAAAACGAAGCAACTATCATGCGTACTCTGTTATGCATCCAGCCGGTGTGCCAAAGCTCTCTCATGCCAGCATCGACAATCGGGTAACCGGTTTTTCCGCGCTGCCAGGCTTTTAAATATGTTTGGTTTTTTGACCAGGGAAATTTATTGAATTCTTCGCGTAACGGTTTGTCTGTTGTTTCAGGGAAATAATATAAAAGATAATTAGCGAACTCACGCCAACCTAGCTCGCGTAAATAACAGGCTGCCTCAGTAGATGTTTTTTTGTCCAATAGGCAGCGTTCCCTGACAGCGTGCCATACCGTTCTAGGGCTGATTTCGCCGAAATGCAGATATGGGGAAAGTCGCGAAACATCGGATAAGGCCGGTCTGTCTCTACCCTGGCTGTAATTTGATAGTCCCTCGTTCAGGAATTTGTACAACGCGGCTAGTGCACCAGTTTCTCCTGGTTGCCAGGCATCTTTTATTCCAGATGTCCAGTCAATTTTGGGGA
>Ga0116230_10008236_pt1 | contig 10298 bp, 8 predicted proteins | sample S1TSphfallax_3_FD_88678 | JGI IMG/M metagenome (GOLD analysis project Ga0116230, IMG submission 88678) | Host-associated microbial communities from peat moss isolated from Minnesota, USA - S1T2_Fd - Sphagnum fallax MG | ecosystem: Host-associated > Plants > Peat moss > Unclassified | place: USA...
GAATTCGCTACAGTCGGGTGCGATGTCGATGCCGACGATGACCGTATCGGGATGCGCAAAGTATTGGCGCCAGAGCTTCAAGGACGCTCCGCCGAGGACGCCGATTTCGAGTATGCGCAAAGGTTCCGCCCGGCGCGGACCGAATACCGCTTCGTAGATCGCGAAGTAATGCGTCCATTTGTGCCCCCCCGGGATGGTCGTCCAAAGTTTGTAGAGAGCGTCGGCAGCCAGTTCCGGCGTGGGGACGTTGGTGCGATGAGTCGGCCACTGAACCGGCCTCAGATACCGTGGGTCAAGTCCGATCTCCGCGTTGAGTTCGGCGATGCTTGCCGCGGTCGCCGTTGTCGCGGCGACCGCGGCCGGCGACCGAACTTCCGTGGGCGGGGCCGGTGCTGTCGGTGGGAGGGTTCCCCCGAACGGCCGCCGGGCGTGATACCACACGAATCGCCCCAGTGCCGGGAATAGCTGTTTCAAAAGGATACCGATCATCTTCTCATCCTGGGCTGCGAGCGTTTGCCGAAATTATAGCCGTCTTGATGCGAGCAGCCGCCCCTTCGAGGTGTGCGGCAATTCCCGGTCGGCATGCATTTTTCAGGCTATCATGCCGTCGCAATGGAGAGCGCAACGGCGACCGGGAGTCGCGAGGTTTTTGCCACCATGTTCGGAAATTTCTTCAAAACCACGGATGTCGATCAATTCGCCGATTGGATCGTCGCCGAGGTCAAGCAATCGCTGCCCGCCGGGTTTTCTCCCGGCACCAAGAACATCGCGGAGCGCGCCGACAAGCTCAACGAACGCATCGCCAAGCGGACCCGGGAATTCGTCCGGGATTCCCGTCTCAATATCTACAAGAAGGCGCGGTTGGCGGCCCGGGTACGCGAAGGAATGAGCGCCCACGGTTACCCCGAGCCTTTCGTGAAGTCCTTTTCATTCGATCTTCTCGCACGGCTGCAGTCCGCTACCAAACAATCTAATTGAGCATGTCGAGGCGGCTTTCCCCGGATCTTCCTGCGCTCGAGCAGGCCGTGGCATTGCATCACGCCGGCCGAACTGCCGAGGCCGCCGAGATTTATGAGGGCATACTCGCGGCGGTTCCGCAGCATTTCGATGCCATGCATCTGCTGGGCGTGATAGCCCTTCAAGAAGGGCGCCTCGATCGAGCCTTGAGTTTGATCTCGGCGGCGCTGCGCTTGAAGCCGCGCGATGCAGCGGCGATCAATAATCTGGGAACCGTGCACCTTCGCAAACGGGAACTCGAGCGCGCCTCCGAGCAGTTCGAACGCGCCGTCAAGTTGCAGCCGAATTCCGTTGGCGCACTGACCAATCTGGGAACGGTGCTGCGCGAGTTGGGTCGACCGCGCGAAGCGCTCGTTCTATTGCAGCGGGCCTATGCCGGCTCGCCGACATCGACCACGGTCTGCAACCTGCTAGGCGCCTGTTTGCTCGACACGGGGGATGTCCGCGATGCGGTAACGGTGTTCGAGGCGGCCACGCTTGCCGACCCCGCTGACCCGGACGGTTGGAGCAATTTGGCAGTCGCGTTGAATCGGACCGGCGACGGCACCCGAGCACGGGCTTGTGCCGACAAGGCCATTGCGATGCGCCCTGATTCCTCGGTCGCCCTTGCAGCGCTCGCCGCCGTGCAGTTCGAGCAAGGGCAGATCGAGGCTGCCATTGCCACCTACCGTGAGGCGGTCGCCCTGCCTGAACCGTCGACCCAGACTTATTGCGGGTTTGCCAATGCGCTGTGGACGAGCGGGCGGTGTGCGGAATCCTTCGAACCGCTGGGCCGGGCCATCGAGATGGACGGCAACAATGCAGTTGCGCTTTGGAAGCGGGCCATGTCCCGGTGTCAGCCATTTTACGACTCCGTCGCCGAGATCGAGGCGTCACGCCGGGCGTTCAATGAGGAGCTGGCGGAGCTCAAAGATTGGTTCGATGCCGCCGCGCATGCCGAAGCCTATGCGGCGGTCGGTACGACCCAACCGTTTTTCCTCGCTTACCAACCCTTCAACAACAGGGATCTGCTGACGTGCTATGGGCGACTGTGCTGCGAGTGGATGGCCTCGATGCCGCTCGGTGCTCCCGATTCACTCCGCGACCCGGGTGCGCGGAAGAAAAATACCCAGTCGGCCGCACGCGCAGCCGGCAAAACGCCCGGCAAGATACGGGTCGGGTTCGCCTCCGCGCACATCCGCAACCATTCGGTCTGGAACGCGATCACGCAGGGATGGATCCGCCATCTGGACCGGACCCAATTCGAGGTGTACCTGTTCCAGCTGGGGCAAACGCGCGATGAACTCACCGAACGGGCGAGGGCTGAAGTCACGCATTTCGAAGACGGCCCCAAGACCCTGCCGGGCTGGGTGCGCGCGATCCGCCGGGCCGGCCTCGATGCGCTGATTTACCCCGAGATCGGCATGGATGCGTTGACCACGCAGCTCGCCGCATTGAGGCTGGCTCCGGTTCAGGCCGCTGCGTGGGGCCATCCTGAGACGACCGGATTACCCACGCTGGATTGGTATCTCTCAGCCGACGCCTTGGAGCCCGATGTCGGCGATCACTACAGCGAACAGTTGGTGCGGCTGCCGAATCTGGGTGTTTGCATAGACCCCCTCGAGCCGCCGATCGTGGCGCCGGACCTAGCGGCTCTGGGGTTACCCACGAATGAACCTCTGCTCCTCTGCCCCGGTACGCCGTTCAAGTATGCGCCCGGCTGTGACGTGGTATGGGCGCGCATCGCCAAGGGGTTGTACCGCAGCCGTCAAGGTTGGGGCCGCATTGCGGACTCCTTTCGCCGAACCGGGTATGGCCGACTTGTTTTCTTCCGCAGCGGCAATGATCACTTGGATGATTTGCTGGCGCAGCGCTTACGTCGCGCCTTCGCTGCTGAGAACGTGGACTTCGATGCGCGCGTTTGCCTGATTCCGTATCTCGACCGGCCACGATTCTTTGGACTGATGCAGCATGCGACGCTGATGCTGGATACGCTGGGATTTTCAGGCTTCAACACGGCTGTCCAAGCCATCGAGGCCGGGTTGCCGGTGCTCTCGCACGAGGGTGCTTTCATGAGGGGACGGTTGGCGAGCGGCATCATGCGCCGCATGGGCCTTACGGAACTGGTGGCTACCACCCAGGATGAATTCGTCCAAACTGCGCTTCGGCTGGCAATGGATGCGGGAAGATGCGCGGAACTGCGCGCAGAAATCGCGCAGCGACGCGGTATTTTGTTTCACGATTTGGAGCCCGTGCGCGCGCTGGAGCGCTGGTTGACCTCATCCGTCAAATGACGCTCGAGCGCCCTGATCGGCGCCATGTCCTCGAACAGCAAGCCGCGGCGCTCGATCAACGCTGCGCGCAGTTCGTCGCGACGCGAGGCGTCTCCCGCGAGTTCGCGTGCCTTTTGCACGAAGTCCTCGCGTGTCGTCGCGATCAATTCCGGCAAGTCGAGGCGCCGCATGATGCCGCTCGCCAGTCGCCCTCGCATGAATTCGCCTTCGAACGCCAACACCGGCAGGTCGCACTCGATTGCCTGGAGCGCCGTGTTGAATCCCGAAAATCCCAGCGTATCCAACATCAGCGCGGCTTGGCGCATGAGGCCGTAGAATTGCGACCGTTCGAGGGTCGGCAGAATGACGACGCGCGAGTCGAAATCGACTTCGGCCTTGCGGAACGCGGCACGCAGCCGCGTTTCCAGCATTCGATCGATGGTGTCGCTGCGGCTGCGGAAGAACACCAGCCGGCCGCCGCTGCTCCTCTTGAGGAGCCTTTTCTCCAGGTGCTGCGCAATCTGCACCCACACCTCGTCATATATTGGAGAGTATTTGAACGGGGCGCCAGGACACAGCAATAGCGGCTCGTTGCCGGGAAGTTTGAGTGATCGCAGACTCGGCTTGACGAATTTTGGCTTGAGCGGCTCGACGTGCACACCGAGGTGCGGCAAGCATAGGAGCTTTTCAGTGTAGTTGGCCGGCGCGGCGGGGGATTCGAATGCCTGCCCTGAAATATATAAATCGATGGTGGGCAGTCCCGTCGTCTCGGGGTGACCCCAACTGGCCGCTTGAATGGGCGCCAACCGCAGCGACGCGAGCCGCGCGGTCAGGGGATCCATGCCAATTTCGGGATAGATCAGGACGTCGAGCTTGCTAGCCTTGATCGACTGTACCCACGCGGCCAAGTTCGTGGGCTTATCTTCGAAGCCAGCAGCCACCCGTCTCGCCGCATCGGTTTCTCGATCGGATGTGGGATTCAACTGGAATAGGTAGAGATCAAATTTCGTCCGGTCGAGATGGTTGACCCAGCCCTTGGTGATTGCATTCCACACCGAATGCTCGTGAATGTGCGCGGATGCAATGCCGATGCGCAGTTTCCGGTTATCTAGAGTGGTCTGAAAGGCCGGGCCGCCCACGTGGTCTACCGGCTCCTCGGGCACGGTCGTCACGGGTAGGGAGGTCATCCAGCTTACGCATATCTCACCATAGCGTCGTAGCAAGTCGCGATTGTTGTATGGTTGGTAGGCTAAATAGAACGGCTGATTCACGCCCACCGCATTGTAGGGTTCGATGATCGGTCCGGCGTTGCGATACCATGCTGCTACCTCGTCCATCGACCGCGAAAACCGTTCACGCGAATCAGCGATCTCGGATTCGCTAGAGTAAACGGGTTTCAAGTGACCGATCGCGATGGCCCAACGCGCTGCGAGATTATTTCCATCGAGGCTCACCGCGCGTTGCAGTTGTTCGATCGCCTCCTCGTTGAGGCCGCTGGCGAGCAGCGCATGGCCGAAGGACAGCAGCATTTGCGCCGACGGCGCGGCGAGCGCAACGCCCTGTCTATAGCTTTCGATGGCCTCCGCCATCCTGCCCTGTTCGATTTGGGCGGCGCCGAGCGCACCCAAGGCAGTCGAGGACCCGGGTCGCAGTGACACGGCTTTGTCCGCGCACTCGCGCGCTTCCGCATGTCGGCCCAGCGCATTCAGTGCCACCGACAGATTGGCCCAACCCTCGGCGTCCTGCGGTTCGCTGCGAGTTGCCATGTCGAACAGTTGGGCGGCTTCAGCCGCGTCGCCGGTCTTGATGAGGCACGCACCCAATGCGCTACAAACCGCATATGAACTCGGATCGGCCGCGAGGGCGCGCCGCAACAAGGGGATGGCCTCGGCGTTACGGCCCATGTTGTGCAGGACGGTTCCCGCGTTGGTCAGCAAGATCGGCGCATCCGGTTGCAACTTCAAGGCAATTTCGAACCATTGCAGGGCTAAGTCGAGCTGCCCATCCCGCATGTAGCTCGTGCCCAAATTGCCCATGGCCGACACGTCGTGCGGATTCTCAGCCAACGCGGCGCTGATCATCCGTTGCGCGAGCTCGAGCCGTCCCTGTTGAAGGGCCACGACACCGAGCAAATGCGTGGCATCGAAATCGCGCGGCGATCCCGCGAGTATCTGCCGATAGGCGGCCACGGCGTCATCTAAGCGGCCGGCCCGGTGACACTCAACCCCTCGCGCGAGCAAGTCGTCGCGCTCTTCAACAGAGAGGGTGCTCAATTTCTGCGGCTCATAGAAGGGCCGCGCCACAGGCCGTCGTCAGAAATCGTCTGATGGGTTCGCTAGAGATTCCTCGCCGGCAGCCCGGCTCTCGTCGGGAATCTTGTGCTGTTCGGTCAGCCACGCCCCGAGATCGACTAGTCTGCACCGATCGCTGCAAAATGGCCGATAAGGTGATTCGGCCGACCATTCGACCGGTCGCCGGCACGTGGGACACTTGACGATCGCGGCCATCGTGCCGGGACTCGATCAGGCGCAGCACGTGAGCAGGAACGGCACGTCCAAGTCCACGTGTATGGGTCTGGCCGTCGCGCTCGACCATTGCAGAAATCGAATCGTGCAGCGATGGCCGCTGCCGCTGATTTCAGGAAACAGATCGATGTGGGGAGGCATGGTCACCCTGACCAACTGGCAGGGGTTCTCGCGGTCGAATTGCAGCTGAAAGATGCCGCCGACGGCCGTTTCCGACTTGCGCTTGGCGTTTTGGCGGGTGAGCCACAAGAGCTCGGCTATGCTGTCGCATAATGGCCGGATCAGCGTGAGCCATGCATTGAATTCGGCGGCGCGCACTTCGGCTGGCCGCGTCAGCCAAAAGCAATAGTCGGGCAAATCGAAATCGCAGGTGCCGCCGGGAATGGCGCTCCGATGTTTGATGGCACTCAAAAATTCGGAATCGCGTAAAGGCCCCATGAAATTTCCGCCGACGGTCGCCAGCTCCTCGCGCATCTTGACGAGGTTCGACATCAAGGATTTCAAGCGGCTATGGTCGACGCCGGTCTTCGATTGAAAGTCCTTGAGCAAATTGACGTGCCGCTCGAGTTCCTTGAGCACCTCGCTGCGCGAATCGCCGCGGGCGGTGATCGCTAAAATCTCGAGCAGGCTGGTCACGGCCGATCGTGTACTCCACGGATTCGGGAAGTCGGCGTGATATGAGGCCTGAGTGTAGAGGAATTCCAGACGTAAGAACGTGCGCATGCGCTCATTGAGCGGTTGCTCGTAGGTTACCGGCGCCAATTCCGGCTCTGCGTCGGGTCGAGGATCGGGGTAAGAGTTCATTGCGCTATTCTGAGCCAAGCCGTGCCCCACGGTAAACCATGCGTTTCGGTTAAATTGGCATAGGGGCGACTCCGGCGAGGCGCAAATACTTCGAATGTAGAGCGTCGACGGACCTGCGCAATTCCTCGAGCGATCCTAGATTCCGCAATACATCGTCCGCCGCTTTGATGCGCTCTTCGCGGCCGATTTGGGCTGCGAGAATGGCTCTTGCCTGATCCTCGCTGCCACCGTCGCGACTCATCACTCGTTGCACTTGCGCCTCTTCGGATGCATCTACGACCAAGATGCGGTCGACCCGATCTTGGGTGCCGCCCTCGAGCAGCAGAGGTATCGCCAGAACCAGGTAGGGGCCCGTCGCCGCGGCCGCGCGGTGCTCCATCTCCGCACGGATCAGCGGATGCAGGATCGACTCCAATCGACGCCGCGATGCAGGCGCCGAGAAAATGAGATCGCGCAGCGCGCGCCGATTGAGTTCGCCTTTGGAAGTCAAAACGGTCGAACCAAAGGCCTTGGCGACCGCGTCGAGCCCCGGTTGTCCCGGTGCGACGACGACGCGAGCCGATTCGTCGGCATCGATGACCGGAACGCCTAGTTCGGTGAACCGCCGGGCCACCGTGCTTTTGCCGCTCGCAATGCCGCCGGTAAGCCCGATGCGCAGGCGCGGCGCCATGGGCTAGTGTTGCAAACCCGATGCACGCAGATATGCGCCCACCAGCGAATCACCGTATAGCATCGCGATCCACCCCGCCGTCGCGAGATACGGTCCGAAGGGCATCGGCGCGGCGCGATCCCGGCCACGCAGCACGATCATCGTGATGCCGAATGCCGCCCCGGTGCCCGCGGACAACAAGATCACCAGCGGCAGCATCTTCCAGCCCAGCCAAGCCCCCAGGGCCGCAAACAGCTTGAAATCACCGTATCCCATGCCTTCCTTGCCGGTGACGAGCCTAAACACATGGAATACCGTCCATAGACTCACGTAACCGACGGCCGCACCGATCACCGCGTCGGTGGTCGACACCGGCAGCAACTGACCCGGCGCCGGACCGATCGCCACGGATGCGAGCAGGCCTCCCCACATCAAGGGTAGGGTAATCCCGTCCGGTAGCAATTGATGATCGATGTCGATGCCGGTCAGCGCGATCAGCGACCACGTGACCACCAGGGCGCACGCGGCATTCGGGCCGAATCCGAAATGCCAGGCAACGAATGCAGACAGCAGCGCCGTCGCGAGCTCCACGAGCGGATAGCGCGCCGAGATCCGGGTCTTACAGACGGCGCATCGCCCCCTCAACATGAGCCAACTGACGATGGGAATATTTTGCCAGGCCGTGATCGGTGCTTTGCATGCGGGACAGGCCGACCGCGGGACACTGAGGGTGAAGCGCGGTGGCGGTTCGGCGACCGCGGCCGCCTCGCCGGCCTGCGGCATCAGCTCGATGGCTTGCGCCCGCCATTCCTGCTCCAACATGATGGGCAGGCGATAGATCACGACGTTGAGAAAACTCCCCACGGCGAGACCCAAGAGAAACGCGGATCCGGCAAATAGCAGGACGTTTTCCGAATACAGTGACGCGATTTCGTTAAGCATGCGCCGGCCGATGCGAATCGCTTGACGCGTCCCGCGATCCGACCTCCCGCTATCCGACCACCTGGCCGAGCTTGAAAATAGGAAGGTACATGGCGATCACCATGCCGCCCACCAACACGCCCAGCACCGCCATGATCAAGGGCTCGAGCAAGCTCGACATGCTGTCCACGGCATTGTCGACTTCGGCCTCGTAGAACTCGGCAACCTTGCCCGACATGGTGTCGAGCGAGCCGGACTCCTCGCCGACAGCGATCATTTGGACCACCATGTTGGGGAAGAGACCCGTGTTCTCCATGGCACGCTGCAAACGCTGGCCGGTGGCCACCTCGTCCTTCATGCGCAGCACGGCTTCCTCGTAGACGATGTTGCCAGTGGCGCCCGCGACCGATTGCATGGCTTCGACCAACGGCACACCCGCCGCAAACATCGTCGCCAGCGTGCGCGCGAACCGGGCGATCGCCGCCTTGACGAGGATGGGACCGATGATCGGAAATTTCAGCAGGATGCGGTCCGATGCCAGCTGCATCTTTTTGGAGCGCTTATAAAAATAGAAGAAAGCGTAAAAACTGCCGCCGATGACCAGCGCCACCCACCAGCCTTGGTGTTGGACGAAGCGCGACAGGTTGACGACCATTTGGGTGAAGGCGGGAAGGTCGGCCCCGAATCCCTTGAACAACTCTTCGAATTGGGGGATCACGAAAATCAGCAGAATGACCGAGACGATGACCGCGACCACCAACACCGCGATGGGGTAGAACAACGCCTTCTTGATCTTCTTCTTCAGAGCCTCGGTTTTTTCCTTGTAGGTCGCGATCTTGTCGAGCAGCGACTCCAGTGCACCGGCTTGCTCGCCGGCCTCGACGAGGTTGACGAACAGGTCGTCGAAATACAGGGGAAACTTCGCGAGGGACTCATGCAGCGTGCTGCCTCCCTCGATGTTCGCCTTGATGTCGAGCACGAGCTTCTGCATGGACGGCTTTTCATGGCCGTTGCCGATGATCTCGAAGGCTTGCACCATCGGTATACCCGCGGACATCATGGTCGCGAGTTGCCGTGCGAAGACGGCGATGTCTTCATTATTGACCTTGCCGCCCGAGCGAAAGGCGTTGCTTTGGGTCTTGACTCGCGTGGGCGCCACGCCCTGCCGTCTAAGATCCGCGCGCAAAATGGCTTCGCTCGCGGCCAAAGTCTTGCCCCGCACTTTGTTACCGCGCTTGTCCTTGCCTTCCCAGACAAATTGAGTCTCTTTTTTCCCTGCGGTTGCCGATACGGCCATACATCGATCCTTGCGCCAGTTGGCTATTCGATAGTGACGTTGTTGATCTCTTCCAGGCTCGTCACGCCGTCCCGCACCTTCTGGAGGCCGGAACGGCGCAGATTCCAAATGCCGTCTTTCGTCGCCTGGTCGCCGATATCGAGCGCGCCGCCGCCTTCCATGATGATGCGGCCAATCGTCTCGGTCACCGGCATCACTTGATAAAGTCCCATCCGACCTTTGTAGCCGTCGGTGCAGTTGCCGCAGCCGACCGCCCGGTACACCCTGATGCCGGCATCGATGTCGGCTTGCTCGAAGCCCTCCTTTTTCAGGGCCTCCGCGGGAATGTCGATCGGTTGCTTGCAGACGCTGCACAGCTTGCGGGCCAGCCGCTGCGCGATGATGAGGCTCACGGAAGTGGCGATCGCATACGGCTTGACGCCCATGTCCACCAAGCGCGTGAGTGTCTGCGGCGCGTCATTGGTATGCAGTGTCGATAACACCAAGTGGCCGGTTTGCGCCGCCTTGATGGCGATCTCCGCCGTCTCCAGATCGCGGATTTCGCCGACCATGATGACGTCGGGGTCCTGTCGAAGAAACGCGCGCAGCGCGGCTGCGAACGTGAGGCCGACCTTGTTGTTGACGTTGACCTGATTGATGCCGGGCAAGTTGATTTCCGCGGGATCTTCCGCCGTGGAAATATTGCAGTCCTCGGTGTTCAGTATGTTGAGGCCCGTATAGAGGGATACCGTCTTGCCGCTGCCCGTGGGTCCGGTGACCAGAATCATGCCCTGGGGCTTCGCGAGATACTTCAGATACAGCTCACGTTGGGCGGGCTCGTAGCCCAGCGCGTC
>Ga0116230_10008237_pt1 | contig 10297 bp, 10 predicted proteins | sample S1TSphfallax_3_FD_88678 | JGI IMG/M metagenome (GOLD analysis project Ga0116230, IMG submission 88678) | Host-associated microbial communities from peat moss isolated from Minnesota, USA - S1T2_Fd - Sphagnum fallax MG | ecosystem: Host-associated > Plants > Peat moss > Unclassified | place...
CGCCGCAGACGGTCAACGCTTACTACAATCCGGTCATGAACGAGATCGTGTTTCCCGCCGCGATCCTGCAGCCGCCGTTCTTCGATGCGAATGCGGACGATGCGGTGAACTATGGCGGCATCGTCGCCGTCATTGGTCACGAGGTCAGCCATGGTTTCGACGACAAGGGCAGCCAGTACGATGCCGACGGCAACCTGCGCGACTGGTTCACACCCGCCGATCATGCTCGGTTTGCGGCAAAGACCAAGGCCTTGATCGCACAATACGACGCGTATGAGCCGGTGCCCGGCTACCACGTCAACGGCGAATTGACCCTCGGCGAGAACATCGGCGACAACTCGGGCTTGGCATTGGCCTACAAGGCATACCGGTTGTCACTGTCCGGGAGAACCGCACCGACCATCGACGGCTTCACCGGCGAACAGCGTTTTTATCTGGGCTGGGTACAGGTGTGGCGCGGCAAAGTGCGCGAGGACCAGGCCATCGAGCTCATCAAGATCGACCCGCATTCCCCGGCTGCGGTGCGCGGCACCGCTCCGTTGGTCAATCAGCCGGGTTTCTACTCGGCCTTCGGCCTCCAACCGGGCGATAAGATGTATCTGCCCCCCGACGCGCGCGTCACTATTTGGTGATACTGGAGCGCGAAATGCGACCAACCGTCAAATAATCGACGGTTGGTGCTACCGCCACCGATTGCCGCGCCGCACATCTTACGTAAGCTTCTGATTAAGAAAGGAATAACCAGCCCTTAAGCCGGTGGCATGGAACTTGCTCGAGACTTGATGCGGTAGTCGCGCCGCGTTAGGAATCGACAATATGGCTGATGCAGCCGAAGAAGCCCCTGCAGCGCCTCCCAAGAAGTCGGGCGGGATGATGGGCACCCTCGTGAACGGGGTTGGAATTTTTGTGCTGACGTTGGCTGCCGTGATCGTCGGTGGAGGGATCAACGCCAAGCTCCATCCCATGCCCGACTTCAAGTTGGACAAGGACGGCAAGATCACCCCCGTGATGCCCGCGGCCTCCTCCGGCGGCGGGCACGGCGAAGAGGGCGGCGGCAAAGGGTCCGTGTTCTACGCCATCGACCCACCCATGGTCGTCAATTTCGAGGATGGCTCGGTGGTGCGCTTCCTGCAAATCACCATGGAGGTGATGGCCCACGATCCGAAGGTCATCGAGAGCGTCCAAAAGAACATCCCGCTGATCCGCAACAATCTGCTGCTGCTCATGAGCAATCGCGATTATCAGTCGATGATGTCGCGCGAAGGCAAGGAGAAACTGCGCACGGAGGCATTGGCCGAGGTCAATGCCGTGCAAAAGAAGCAGGGCGGTGAACCCGTCGACGACCTGTTGTTCACGACGTTCGTGGTGCAGTAGTGGCCGCCACCGAAACTGATGCCGCAGCGCCAGATGACGCGGCAGCGCGGAAGGGTCCGGCGCCGAGTGCGATCTCCGAGGAGGAGGTCTCTGCGCTCCTCGAAAAGGATCCCGCGAACAGCGTCCGTCCCTATGATTTCGCCGCGCAGCGCATCAACCGCACGGAGCTGCCGATGCTCGAAATCGTCGCGAAGAGCTTCGCGGATCGTGTGGGCGCATCGCTCAGCACGCTCTTGGGCCGTGATGCGACGGTGCAGTTCACGGCTCTCGATTCGGGTAAGGCCGGTGAAATGCAGGCCACGTTGCCGGTGCCATCGAGCCTCGTCATATTGCGCATGAAACCTTTACCCGGGTTCGCGTTCGTCAGCGTCGAGCCCGCCTTGTTGCTCACGTTGCTCGACGGATTCTTCGGTGGCTCCGGGCGCGCCACCAGCGACAGCCAGGCGGCCATCGCTCCGGCCGCGCAGCGATTTCTCGCGTTGATGTTGCGCAGCTTCGCCGCCGATTGGCTGACTGCGTGGACGCCCGTGGTGCCGCTCGAACTGGAAATCGTGAAACAAGAGACCAATCCCCGCTTGATGCAATTGGGTGCACCCCAAGACTCCTTGATCGTGATCAAGTTTGCGGTCGAGTTCGGCGCGCGCAGCGGCCGTATCGACTGGCTCGTACCGGAAAGCATGCTGGCACCGATACGCGAAGCGCTCTCGACGGACGGCAGCAACGCGCCGCCGCCGCGCAAGCAGGAGGCTTGGGGGCCCGCGCTCGGCGCGGCACTCAAAGAGGCGCAAATCGAGACGCGCGCCATTCTTGCGGAAGCGCAGATCAGCCTGCGCGAGCTCGTACGGCTTACACCGGGCGACGTCATCCCCATCGACGCACCCCAACAAGGCACCTTGTTGGCCGGAGAGGTGCCCTTGTATCGGGGTCGCTTCGGCATTTCACAGGGGCACAACGCACTCAAGATCATTTCCGGAGGACCCGCATGAGCGTACCCGATCCCAAGAATGCCGCGGTGGCGCGCGCCCAATTCAACGACTTGGGTCCGAGTGCAGCCACCCCGGGCAATCAGGAGATGAATCTGAATCTCATCCTCGACGTGTCGGTCACGCTCGCGCTCGAGGTAGGCCGCGCCCGCATGCCGATCCGAGAGCTGCTCCAGCTGGCGCCCGGCGCGATCGTGGAACTCGACCGATTGGCCGGCGAACCGCTCGACGTCCTCGTCAATGGCGTGCGCATCGCGCGCGGTGAAGTCGTCGTGGTCAACGACCAATTCGGCATCCGCCTGACCGACGTGGTGAGCGCCTCCGAAAGGATGGAACACGCGCGATGACCGGCATGGTGCAACCCGCATCGCCGTTATCCGTGAGTAGCTTGGCGCAACTCACGTTGAGTTTGGTGGCCGTGGTCGCGCTGATCTTCGCCATCAGTTGGGCGTTGAAGCGCTTGAAGCTTGCAGGTCCGCGCGGCCGGGGCGAGATCGCCGTGCTCGACGAACTGGCCGTGGGGCCGCGCGACCGAATCATGTTGATTCGCGTGGGTGAAAGCCAGGTGTTGGTCGGAGTCGGCGCGGCCGGCTTGGTGGGCCTCACGCCGTTGCCGACACCCATCGTCCTGCACGGGACTATCCCTGCGGCGCCGGCTTTCGCCGATCGACTGCGTGACTTGATGAAGCGTACCGGAGGGTCGGCATGAAGTCGCCGCGGAGGGTCTTCGCGGCGTTGGTCCTGCTGCCCGTCGGTCTGGCTCTGCCGGATCTCGTGGGCGCACAGGCTGCGCTGCCGGCGGTCGCCATCAAAACGGCCGCGGATGGGGGGCAATCGTATTCTCTGACGATGCAGATGTTGATCCTGATGACGGTGCTGACTCTGCTGCCCGCGATATTGCTCGCGATGACCGCGTTCACCCGGATCATCATCGTGCTGTCGATCCTGCGGCAGGCGCTCGGCATGACGACGACTCCCTCGAACCAGGTGCTGACCGGACTCGCCCTGTTCCTGACGTTTTTCGTCATGAGCACGACGCTCGATCAGGCTTACGGTCAGGGTATCAAGCCCTACATGGACGGCCAGTTGGGCGGCGAAATCGCCATCGAGCGCGCGGTGGCTCCTCTCAAGAAGTTCATGCTGGCGCAAACCCGTGAGAACGATCTGCAGCTTTTCACGCGCTTGTCCGGCAAGTCACAATTCGCGAGCCCCGAGGATGTGCCGCTCACGGTGCTCTTGCCGACGTTCATGACCAGCGAACTGAAAACGGCTTTTCAGATCGGCTTCATGGTGTTCATTCCGTTCCTCGTCATCGATCTGGTGGTGGCCAGCGTGCTCATGTCGATGGGCATGATGATGCTCTCACCGGTCCTCGTCTCGCTGCCGTTCAAGATAATGCTGTTCGTGGTCGTCGATGGGTGGACCCTCCTCCTGGGTACGTTGGCGGCGAGTTTTCATCAATGACACCGGACAACGTCATGGATCTGGCGCACGCCGCGCTTCTCGTCACCTCGATGATCGCGGCGCCATTGCTGTTGATCGCCCTCGTCACGGGTCTGGTCATCGGCATGTTGCAGGCCGCGACGCAGATCAACGAGTCGACGTTGAGCTTCATTCCGAAACTGCTGCTGTTGGTGCTGACGCTGTTTGCCGCCGGGCCCTGGATGCTGCGGGTGCTGGTCGATTTCACGCACGACCTCTACAGCAACATTCCCAACGTGATCGGCTGAGGGCGCATGCAACCGGTCGTCATCAACACGGTCGATGTTTCGGAATGGGTGGGGCGCGTGTGGTGGCCGAGCCTGCGCATCGGTGGTTTCGTGGCTGCGGCACCCATCGCGAGCGAGAAAACCATCCCGGGCAACGTCAAGATCGTGCTGACGCTCAGTCTGGCCGTGCTGCTGGGTCCGCTCGTGCCGGTACCGGCGGCGCTGTCGATCTTCTCGGCCGCCGGGCTGTTGACCGCGGTGCAGGAAATCCTGATCGGTGTCGCGATCGGCATGGTGATGGAACTCGCCTTCGAAGCGTTGACGTTTGCCGGACAGACCATATCCATGACCATGGGTCTCGGGTTCGCCACCTTGGTCGACCCCCAGCGCGGCGCAAGCGTGCCGGTGCTCGGCCAGATGTTCTCGATCATGGGCACGCTCACGTACCTTGCGATCAACGGCCACCTCGTGCTGCTCGGTGCGCTCGCCAACAGCTTCAACGTCCTGCCGATCGGCGTCGCGAACATCGACAAGAATTTTCTCGTCGCGGTTGCGACGTGGGGCACGCGCATCTTCGAGACGGGTCTGTTGGTCGCGCTGCCCGCCGTGGTCGCCCTCGTCATCGTCAACCTTGCGCTCGGTGTCGTCACGCGCGCCGCGCCGCAGCTGAACCTGTTCGGCATCGGTTTCACGATCACGCTCTTGTGCGGGTTTTTCGTGTTGATCGTGGGCCTCGACGGCATCATGTTCGGGATCTCGACCTTGATCGGTGACGCATTGCGTGCGGTGCTGGATTTGGTCGGAACGGCGGGGGTGCACTGATGGCGGAGTCCGAGTCCGGCGGCGAAAGAACAGAAGAGCCATCGGCGCGGCGTCTGCAGCAGGCGCGCGAGCGCGGCCAGGTGCCCCGTTCGCGGGAGCTGGTCAACTTCGCGACCATGGTCGGCGGTAGCGCGACCCTGATCGCGGTGGGCGGAATGCTGGCGGCCCGCATGTCGCACATCATGCGCCACTCCCTGTCCGTCGATGCAGAGCGCTTGCGCGATACGGATTCGATGACGAGCTCGCTGTCCGACGCGACCATCAGTGCGCTCCTGGCATTGCTGCCCATCTTCGGTACCTTGATCGGCATGGTGCTGCTCGCCTCGGTGGTGCTCGGTGGCTGGAATTTCAGTCCCGCGGCCATGGTGCCCGACTTCACGCGCATGAGTCCGCTCGCCGGACTCAAGCGGCTGTTCGGTTTGCACGGTGTGTCGGAACTCGGCAAGGCGCTGCTCAAGTGTGTGGTCATCGGCGGCGTCTGCGCGGGTATCGTGTCCTGGCTGTTCAAGGACGTGATGGCGCTCGGACTCATGGCGCCGCACGCCGCCATCGGCAGGGGGGCGAGCCTGCTTGGTTGGTCATTCGTCTGGCTGTGCGCTTCGCTCGCCATCATCGCCGTGGTCGACGTGCCGCTCCAGCTGTTCCAATTCAACCTGGCGTTGCGCATGACGCGGCAGGAATTGCGTGACGAGGCGAAGGAGTCGGACGGCCGGCCGGAGACCAAGCAACGCATCCGCCAGATGCAGCAGCAGCTCGCGCGACGCCGCATGCTGCACAAGATTCCAACGGCCGACGTCGTGATCGTGAACCCCACGCACTTCGCGGTGGCGCTCAAGTACGACCCGAAGAAGATGCGCGCACCGCGCGTGCTCGCCAAGGGCGTGGATCTGGTCGCCGCCAACATCCGCCGCATCGCCGAGGAGCATCGGGTGCCCGTGTTCGAGGCGCCGAGGCTCGCGCGGGCGCTGTACAAATCCACCGACCTCAACAAGGAGATTCCCGCCGGGTTGTACGTGGCGGTCGCCCAAGTGCTGTCGTACATCTTCCGGGTTCGCACGCTGAATCCGACCCTTGCCGCGCGCGTGGCACGTCCCAACCCGACGGTTGGCAATGAGTACGCCGACGTATGAACAGCCGCGCCGCCATGACCACCGTCGGTGAGTTCGCTCGCAATGGGCTGGGCGTGCCCATCCTGGTGATGGCCGTCATCGCGATGATGGTGCTGCCGCTGCCGGCGTTCCTCCTCGACATCTTTTTCACGTTCAACATTTCGTTATCCCTCATCATCTTGCTGGCCGTCATCTACGTGCGTCGGGCCCTCGAATTCGCGACCTTTCCCACGGTGCTGTTGGGCGCGACGCTGCTGCGGCTCGGCCTCAACGTCGCCTCGACGCGCATCGTTCTCATCAACGGGCACACCGGCGCGCACGCGGCCGGTCACGTCATTGCGGCATTCGGTCAATTCGTGGTCGGCGGCAACTATGCGGTGGGCATGGTGGTGTTCATCGTGTTGGTGATCATCAATTTCGTCGTGATCACCAAGGGAGCGGGCCGGATTTCGGAGGTGAGCGCGCGCTTCACGCTCGATGCCATGCCCGGCCGGCAGATGGCCATCGATGCCGATCTCAATGCCGGCATCATCACGCAGGCCGAGGCCATCGTGCGACGGCAAGAGGTCCGCGAAGAGGCGGACTTCTACGGTGCGATGGACGGCGCGAGCAAATTCGTGCGCGGCGACGCCATCGCCGGCATCCTCATCGTGTTCATCAATTTGTTCGGCGGCACCATCATCGGCGCGGCGCAACACGGCATGTCATTGGCGGACGCCGGCAGAACCTATGCGTTGCTCACCATCGGCGACGGGCTGGTCGCGCAGATTCCGGCGCTCTTGTTATCGGTGGCCGTGGCGATCTTGGTGACCCGGGTCTCGCGATCGCACGACATGAGCCAGCAGATCATGTCGCAGATGCTCGGCCAGCCACGCGCCCTCGGCGTCACGGCCGGCATTCTAGGTCTGCTCGGCATCATCCCGGGCATGCCCAACTTGGTGTTCCTCGCCATGGCCGCGGCCTGCGGCGTCGGTGCCTATTTCCTCGGCCAACAGCGTGCCTCCGAGAAGAAGTCCGCCGCGTTGCCGGTGACCGCGCCGGCGACGCCATTGGAGCAACGGGAACTGTCCTGGGACGACGTGGAACCCGTCGACCTGATCGGCCTGGAAGTCGGATACCGGCTGATCCCGTTAGTCGACCGGAATCAGGGCGGCGAGTTGATGGGCCGCATCAAGGGAGTGCGCAAGAAGTTGTCCGAGGAACTGGGATTCCTGGTCCAGCCCGTACACATCCGCGACAATCTCGAACTCGGTCCCAACTCCTATCGCATCACGATTTTGGGTGCACCGGTCGGAGAGTCGGAGGTGTTTCCCGATCGCGAATTGGCGATCAATCCCGGCCAGGTCTCCGGCACGCTTCAAGGTGCCGTCACCAAGGACCCTGCGTTCGGTCTGGATGCCATGTGGGTGGAAAAGTCCCGGCGCGAGCAGGCCCAGGCATTGGGTTACACGGTCGTCGATGCCAGCAGCGTGATCGCCACCCATCTGAGTCATCTCCTGCAATCGCACGCGCACGAACTGTTGGGTCACGAGGAAGTGCAACAACTCCTGAATCGATTGGGCAAGACCGCGCCCAAGTTGATCGAGGATCTGGTGCCGAAGCTCCTGCCGATGAGCGTGGTCGTGAAGGTGCTGCAGCAGCTGTTGCTCGAGCGCGTGCCAATCCGCAACCTGCGCACCATATGCGAGACGCTCGCGGAACTTGCGCCGAAAACCCAGGACCCTGCCGCGCTGGTCGCGGCGGTGCGCATCGCTCTCGGCCGCAGCATCGTGCAAAGCATCGGCGGTCTGCGCGAAGAGTTGCCCGTCATGACGCTCGACGCCGGGCTCGAGCAACTCCTGCAGGACTCGATGGCCGGGGGTGGCGACGCACCCGGTTTCGAACCGGGCCTCGCGGATCGCGTGCAGACGGCGCTCAGCGACAGTACGCGGCGCCAAGAAGCGGCCGGCGAACCCGCCGTACTGTTGGTGGCGCCGAAAATCCGGCCCTGGGTCGCGCGCTTGATGCGCTATTCGACACCCACCCTATCGGTGCTCGCCTATAACGAAATCCCGGAAAACCGGCGCATCCGCGTCATTGCCGCGGTGGGCCGTTGATGAATTGCTTGACTAGGAGATCCATATGAAGATTAAACGCCACATGGCCGACAGTATGCGGGCCGCGCTTGCCAAGGTACGTGCCGAACAGGGGCCCGACGCCGTCATCCTGTCGAGTCGCCGGGTCGAGGAGGGCATCGAGGTCATCGCCGCCGTGGATTACGACGAAGGCCTGTTCGTCGGCGCTCCCGTCAAGCGCGCCGCAACGGCCGCGTCGCCTGCGGTACCGACGCTCGTACCGAACTCGATTGCGGTCTCGTCCGCAAGGCGAGCAGCGACAGCCGCAACCGCTGCCCGCGCGGTGCCTCCCGCCAACGCGCCCGCGCCCGCTGCCGCTGCTGTGCCCCCCGCTGCCGCTGCTGTGCCCCCCGCCGCCGCCGCGCCCGCCGCCGCCGCTGCGCCCCCTGCCGCCGCCCCCGCACCCGCTGTCAGGCCCGCCGCGACCCGGACGGAGGACGGCGCCTTCCGGGCAATGCAGCAGGAGGTCAAGGATCTGCGCGAATTGCTGCAGGGCGAATTGGCGCACCTGTCGTGGCACGACAAGCGTTTGCGTGATCCACTGCAGGCGCGCGTGTTGGAAGAATTCACGGCGTTGGATATTGCCCCGGATGTAGCGCAAAAGCTCGCCGGCCTTGCGCCGAGCCGCACTTCTCTGGAAAACCCCGCCCACATCCCTCTGGCACTGCTGGTACGGCACCTGCCGGTGGTCGACCGCTTGAGCACCGTCGATGGCGGCGTCATCGCATTGGTCGGTCCCACGGGTGCCGGCAAGACCACCACCATCGCGAAACTTGCCGCGCGCTGGAGCATGCGGCACGGCAGCGAGGACCTGGCATTGGTGAGCACCGATGGCTACCGCATCGGTGCGCGGGAACAGCTGATGACCTACGCCAGGATATTGGGTGCTCGCATGTACATTGCGAATAGCGGCAAGGAATTGGCGCGAGTCCTCGAGCGTCTTCAATCGAAGAAACTGGTCTTGATCGATACCGCTGGAATGGGTCCGCGCGACGCACGGTTATCGGAGCAACTGGCGGCCTTGCAGCTCGGCGCCGCGGGGGCAACGGTGTACTTGACTCTGCCGGCACAGGGCGAAGTGCATGCGCTCGAGGAGATCGTGCGCTCGTTCGGCACCGTCAATCCCGCGGCGTGCATTCTCACCAAGGTCGACGAGTCGGCGAGTTTGGGTGCGGCCATATCGACTACGCTGCGTCATGAATTACCGATCGCCTATTTGGGGACCGGGCAGCGTGTACCTGAGGATCTGCACGCAGCGCACGTGCGCAAAGTCTGGTTGATTCATCTGGCGATCAAACTCAAGAACGCCGCACCCCCAAATATCAACGAGCGGTATCTGGCGCGGCACTTCGCCGGAGCATCCGCCCATGCGTGATACACGATTGTCGCGCAGCCAGGCGCAAACGATCGAGGAGCTCAACTCCTCGCGTCCGGTCAAGGTCATCGCCGTCACCGGCGGTAAAGGCGGCGTCGGCAAGACGACGGTGTCGGCCAATCTGGCCGTGGCCATTGCCGCCCAAGGGCGGGACGTCATGCTCGTCGATGCGGACCTCGGCATGGCCAATGTCGACGTCATTCTCGGACTGCACACACGGTTCCATCTGGGACATGTCGTGAAGGGTGAATGCACGCTCGAGGAAGCCATCGTCACCGGGCCGCATGGATTGCAGATCGTACCCGCCGCGTCCGGAATCAAGCACATGGCGAATTTGCCGGGGTCGGAACAGGCGGGAATCATCCGCGCGTTCAGCGACTTGTTCCACCGCGTCGAACTGTTGGTCGTCGATACCGCGGCCGGGTTGCACGACAGCGTGCTGACTTTCAGTCAAGCGGCCCATCACGTGGTCGTCGTGGTCTGCGACGAACCGGCGTCGATCACCGATGCGTATGCGCTCATCAAAGTGCTGAGCCGCGAGCATGGTGTGCAGCGCTTTCAAATTCTGGCCAATCAGACGCGTCGCTCGGACGAAGGGCCGGATTTGTTTCAGAAAATTTCCAAGGTTTGTGACCGGTTTCTCAATGTGACCCTTGAGTTTGCCGGCTCCATACCGTTTGACGACTACCTGCGCCGTGCGGTGCAGCAGCAGTCGGCCGTGGTCGAAGCTTATCCCTCCTCAATTTCGTCCGTCGCGCTCAAGAATCTGGCCATCAAGGCCGATAAGTGGTCTGTGCCACAAGGTGCACGC
>Ga0116230_10008238_pt1 | contig 10297 bp, 11 predicted proteins | sample S1TSphfallax_3_FD_88678 | JGI IMG/M metagenome (GOLD analysis project Ga0116230, IMG submission 88678) | Host-associated microbial communities from peat moss isolated from Minnesota, USA - S1T2_Fd - Sphagnum fallax MG | ecosystem: Host-associated > Plants > Peat moss > Unclassified | place...
CAAGTTCATACCATCATAGTTTAAACATTTTTAAAAAACATCTAAAACTATGGGTCTTGAAAAAATCAATTTAGCTATTGAAATGGACATTACAATTTTTCATTTTAAATCTTAAATTTTTTTTAAGACTTTTTATTACTTGATTTTTTCATTTTAAGTGTTATATATGGTACTTCAATGTGCAGTGGTAAAAAGTTGTAGGCTTAATTTCCAACTCCACTAGAAGAAAAAAATCCATAATGATATTTTTTGGGGAGTAGTTTGAACTGTGACATTGGATGTACTATCCTTTGTAAAATCCACCTTGGATTCAACATTTATCCTTTTGGTAAAAAAAAATTGGGTTTATAATATTAGAATGTAGGTTTCAATTTTTCATCTCATTTTTGCCAAGTTTCTCAAATAAATTTGAATACAATGCAACAATACTTGACTCATCCAAAAGAAACTACCATTGTGACTTTCCAAAAACATTCATTGTAATGTGTTTTTACAAAGGGGGGCATGTGTTTGTTCAAGTACATCTATCACTCTTAGACCTACATAAACGTTATTACAAAAATTAAACATGGGAATATTTGGATTTGATTCCATGTTAAATTTTGACTTGCGCCTTTTTGGCTTTCAGTGCAATACAATTCAACCTTCTAATTACGCCGCAATTTAACATCATTTGTAAAAAAAACTTGGCTATTGTGCATTGGAAAACCCTAAGGACTAAGCAAAAAAAAGGGATCGAACATTCAAAGTTCACCAAAATGAAACCATATTCATCATGTTTCACAGTTATAATATAACTTTTGTAATTTGCCACCACTTAGTTGCAAAGAAATACAACAGTTTGAAACCTACCATAATCCATGTCTAGTATTTCCTCAATTCACCCAACATATTATAAGGATGCCACCACCAAGTTTTTGTCATTTGAATGTGAATGACATTTTTGTTCAAACATTGCTACCACCCCTAAATTTAAACATGACAAATGGTGTTCAACACTTGCCATTCGTAAATGGTTTCCAAATGCACACATACATCGATATCCAATAGCCATTTTTAAAGCTCGCCTACTTATTGAGATCATGTAATCTATGACCTCCACAACTGCAACCATGTTTTTTGCAACAATATTGATAAACCACAATTAAAAAGGCAATATGTCTACCAAGTTGTTTGGTAAACAAGTTGTTTCCTATTCCTTCTTGTTGTCCTTTGTGCAAACACTTCCCTTGCAATTGTTTGTTGTTGCTGAACTATTTAATACCTCTCCTACATAATAATTAGCCAACTATGAATCAAGGTTTGGTTCTTGGCAAAACATAAATATTATGTTTGGGTAGATTAATCTGTGGGTTTACATTTAGTGTTGTGGTGAACAAACCATAAACTAGGGAAAAAATGATTGGGTAAAACATTCCATCAAATGAACAACATGGCACTTTACAAACTATGATAACAAAAGACTTAGACATGATCTTTAAATGCTTGAAATACATCTTAGATCGTAAATAATAATATTTTGCATGAATGATAAAGTTATAAAAACATTTAGATTTTAGTTACACTGTGGTTGCATTATCGAGCACAAAAATGTGGGCCCATCTTTTAAGATCAGTACCCAATCTTCAAGGGTGCATGTTGCCTTCAAGTATTTCATCATGCATTGTTGACTCCACTTTACTATCCCACATTCTCCTCCTTGTAGATTTCATTTCTTGAATGTATTCGATACAAAAGCCTAATGTTTCTTCAATGGCATACTTAGTTGCCATGTTTATTTATGGTCATGTTTGATATTTAACATGTATTTTTTTAGGGCTTTCATGTATCGTTCCATGGGGTACATCCATTGTGTGTGAACTGGGCCACACATGTCAAGTTCTTCCATGAAGTGGAATATTATATGTGATATCACATCAAAACATGTATGTGGGAAGACGTTTTCTAAAATACACATGGTTTTTGCAACTTCAACTTTTAACACTTCCGTGGTATTTGGGTTAATCATTTTCAAGCAAAGTTTGTTAAACACTCGATGCCTTAAGTTGATAAGGGATTTTCATGTCTATTCTTGCATCAATGTATGGAGTCAAAGTGGTAGTAACTATTTGCATAAGGACATGGTAATCATGGCATTTTAATCCTCTTAACTTCACATCTTTAGCTATCCTACTTCCCAACTTTGCAACATAATTTGCTAAAGTCCTCAACAATTTGATAATTTGTAGGATTTTTTATTTTTATTTTTTGTCAGCACACATGGTGCAACTAGTTTTATGTAATTAAAATTAGGCAATTGTTTCAACCAAAGTTCAAATTAAATGTCAACCTCCTCCATATCCTTCCAAACAACCATTATATAAATATTGTTTTCAACACGTTTTTGCATATTTTTTCTCATAGTGCATCACATCCAATGTGTGCCTCACTATTAGAAACTATCACATGAAAACAAAACACACAATAAACCAAGTAAATTGAAAACCAAGTCTTGTGAATAAATCAGTTTCAAAATTGGTGACTAGTTTCAACATCTCATGTAAACATTGGAATCCCATAGTCTAGTATGCACCTTATGTCATGCACATCTCCAACCAAATTGTTTGTTTGACCCACAAATTGCAATTTTTTTAAGGCTACATGTTGGACCAATTAAATGCACCAATGAAAGGCATCCTATTACATATGGTGTAACCTAAGACTTTATGGGATTGTAATCAATTCCAAAAGTTACTTGAAAACCTATTAGATGGGTAAAACTTAAATAATCTCCTCCAAATACCAACACCATGTTAATATGAAACAACATCAAGTGTAGATAAGGTTGTGTTGTTAATTGAAAATTAAAGGAGCTAAATAATGTTCATAAAGGGGTAATTAGTGCATTTGGTATACCATTTATTCTTATTCATATTTAAACAAGGTGCCAAAATCCCATACTTGCCATATGCGAGAAGAGTACCCTTAAGTCCTAGCATTAAGACCAAACCAAATGTTTTGAAATCATCATAAACTAGACCACCAATAATTTAGACTAGCCAAAGTGAAGTAGTACCTTCTAGCATTGTTTTAGTAATGGTACTTTAGATATTATCACAAATGTAGGTGAATATAATCCCAAATCAAAAACAGAAAAATTATCACATATTCAACAAATATCTAGCTCAACAACAAACCACTAATTAAGCAAAATCCCATGTTATTCACATGCAGAATGAACTTAGATCAAATGTATAAGCAAGTGGTTGTTTAAAGCAAATGGCATCCACATAATTGAAATTATACAATGTCATGTACTAAAAATTATGGGTACAAAAAAATAGATCAGATTTTGTTCTTTACATTCCAATATAGTAAACAAAAGAATATGTTTTTCCATGACGTTCACACCATGGATATGAATAGGGTCATTTTTAGGGTTTGTAACCTGCACTTTCCTATTTAGCCATTCTTCACGTTCTTTTGCCTTTCTAAAAAAAACAGTAGTAGATATTTGAGATGGCACAAGTCTAACCTCTGGTTGTCCATCAAATTTACACAATTCCTCCAATATGGGTGTTGCCTCCCAACGTAGCATCGATGTCCAAGGTAGACATTTTTTTAGGTGGGATGAATGTTTGGTTTTTACATTTGGACCACACAAAGGGCAACCCAAATAGCCTTTCATTTTGCACCCCACAAACAAGTCATATGCGAGAAAAATCTTTGAAACCCCTGGTTCCTAATGACATCATATGTTAGAACCCCTACCCACAATGCTTTCAATCCTTCAACCAATGACTACAAATAAACATCAATGTTGTCATTATTTACTGATTTTTTCCTTATAATTAATAATGTCAAGATCACAAATAACCATTTAATTATTAACTAAGGTGGTAGGTTATAGTTCAAGAAAAGGATTTGCCAAGTAGAATGGCTTGTTGACAAGTCAACATATGGATTGACACCATCAAGGGCTAAACCTAGCCTAATGTTCCATGGGTTTGTTGCAAATCTTAACCAAATATTGTCCACATGTTTCCAAGCTTTTGAATCAAATACTAAGCGCACCATTCCATCATCATTCTTGTTTGCATCATGCCAAGACATCAATTCCATGAGTGAAAAACATTGATACATTTGCTTCAAACAAGGAATTAATGTAAAATGTTGAAACATCTTGCAAGGGACACAATCTGACACATCAATAAAATGTGATTTCTTACACTTCGAACAAGATGTAACATCATTTAAGTCCCCTCTAAACAAGACACATCCATTGTAACAAGCATGAATGGACTTGTAACCCAAACCCAACTATTGAATCACCCTTTTAACATGGTACATTGACTTTGGCAAGTTGTTGCCCTTTGGGAATAGGCCAATCCCTAGAAATGAAAAGAACCAATCAGTAAATGCATTATTCACCCCATGTACAATCATTAGATTTAGGAGTAACAAGATGGTAATAAGATGGCTAGTGGGACACCTTTCAGAAAGTGGGGTGCAAGCTTCTTGGAACATTTGGGTCATGGCCATGTTGTCTAAATTCCCCTCTTGTTTTATATCCAAGTTTGGAAGCTTATTGTTTTCTTATCACAATTACAAAGACACCAATATGAGAGTTCACGGAAACAAATTTCTTACAGTAAATAAATGAAATGAAAGTCCAATAATTTGTGTAATATAAATGGAAGTTTTGAACCATTGGCTTTTATAACAAGTCATATGATCTACTTCCAAAGTAAGAGGCAACATTTTGAGTGCAAGACATAGGTTTTGTCCACTAGGTTAAACATAACTTGAAATGATCATGGGTGTGTTCAACAAAATCAAAGAACACAGTGAAATGTTGAGATAAGAAACTATTATTAAGTTCACAATACATTGTTTGGAAGTCAAATTTGTAGAATTTAACAATGGAGATGAAGTCACAAATGAAAGTGGTTTCTACTTCCATGCAAACTTGGACAAGGTTTGTATTAACTCCACATGTGAAACGTTTAAAAGTGCTTCCACATCATTAATTAAAGAACTCATAATTTTTTTTGTAATGTCAATGGTGGCATTCTTGATAGTCATCTTTATAACCAAAGGCTTATATTTCGCCAATCTACCCACTTGGAAGGTGACAACATAAATTTAGTCAAGTATTTATGTTTTTCAAATTTTGTAAATTATTGCCTTTGCTTTCCAAATTTTCAATGTGTTGTTGGCCTCAAGATGTCATTTAAGGGTAGTATGAACAAAATAATTATGCATGGAAGCAAACATATATTAAATTTGGAAACCAAACTTGAGTTGTTCAAGGTTTGAATAGTTAACACTAGTAGTAATTAGCCAAAATGTAAGCACCAATATATTTCTAATTATATGCAATTATTAATCATTTATGACTAACTTTGAAAGTATTTGCAATTATAGGATCAAAATTCAAACTTGTAACTTATGATTTGTTTTAGGCAACTAATGTGAAAATAATTGCAAAATTAACGTTGTTGTGATTAAAATATAATCACAAACACTAATCACAAATTATGATTTTTCTTTTAATGTAGGTCGTTGCGATGAACCATGTGATGAACATCATTCACAAATGGAACATGTTTCTACATGAATTAGGTGATAACACCATTTTTCACACCATGAAAAACCATAATTCCATTTGCACCAAAACAAACATGAGTTTGTTAATAATATCCATTTTTTCAACCCACATATTCAACAAGATTTTGGACTATCAAGGAGGTCAAATTGTCAACAACAATTTCATTAAATATCCTATACAAGTTGAACAAATTGGGGAATCTTCTCCATTGTTCAATCATAGAGACATGAGTAGACAACCAACTTTGATTATCGATGGTGGTGACTTTGTCATAAGTTTTTAAAATATGATTTAATTTTTGCACAACTATTGTGGCATTATGAACAACTTCCTACATTACCTTTGCCATGCTCCACCTTGTAGAGTTGAATTAATATTTGTGAGGATAATTTTCAATATTGAGAAATTGGAAAAGAAATTTGAAAGCTACAAAATCAATCATGGGTCTACCTTGTTGTAAAGATGCCACATTGTAACAAATTGAAATATTTTTATTTCCCCACCTTTCCATGATTCTGAAATTAAACTAGTATTATGTCACACCTTGTGGAGGCAAACAATTTCTCATTCTTCACATGCGTGTTAGTAGGACATAAGTAAAACTAACCAACAACAAAACTAGGTTTTGCAATAATGCACTTTTTCAACCCATATTGTTTCACCAAGGAAACCAACTTTGGCACTTGGAGTTTTTCCCTCCTTTCAACAATAGAACACACATTACATTTCACCATTTTCATCTTCATGTCTTTCCCACAAATAAGTTTTACCTAACAACACTTCACAACCTAATGATCATGAACAACCCGATTTAATTCCCATTAAGGTTTCCTTCTTTTTATTTTCAATTCACTACATTTAGCTTCAACTTTTGGAGGATTTGAAGTAATAACAAGTTTAGATGTCATTTCTAAGGTAACTTTATACTTCCCTTTTGCAACTACCAAACACAATGGCATTGGCAAACTTTCAACAATTGTAATTATTTTGAATGCATTCCCATTCAACATAAGTGGAAATGTATTATTTGCATTACTAAGGTTTGAAAAATTAAAAAATGTGATAATAGGAAAAAAAAAAAAAAACTTGAAACTTGTCAAAGGTTTTAAAATTTGCCATAGTTGGATGTAAACAAATGGAAAATCTACAACTAAAATGAATCAAATTCAATGGGTTTTTTGGCCAAATGTTAGCTTGTTGAAGCTTTCTTTCACAAATGTTAAGGTCAATCAAAGATTTTTTCAAAATGTTGGGTAGAAGGTAAAAACAAAGTGCAATAATACATGAATTTCACAGATTAAAACTTGAAGAACCAAACACAAACTTCTATCACAAATGTTAATACACAAAGGGGTGTAAAAAAGACAAAACAAACATGATGAGGTTGAATTGTCACAAATGTTAGAATGTAAAAAGGTGCAAAAAGAAACACAAACATGATTTCTTATGAAGATAAAAAAAATACAATTGCACATACTTTGAATTAAAATGCAAGTTCCAATCATTTGTTGACGCACTCCCAAGCTCTTTAGTGGACTCAAATGTGAGTCTAAAATAAAAACAGTGGAAGAACAAGGAGTCGGGGCATGCTTCATGGCTCACAGCACTTTGGAGGTAAAGGGGCGTGTTGGAGCTCTGGGATGGGACTAGGAAGAGTGACAAGCATCAAAAACTTACATGAACCTGCACAAAACCAAACACAAGGTGGTTAATGCATAGTTGGTGCACTTTTGGTGCTAGGACGAACCACGGGTAAATTCAGATTCACAAGACTCACCACGACCCGGACTTGGGGGAAGCCACCACCTTCCCCCTCATAGTATACTATGTACCTCTTCACAAGGCCCACATCCAAATGGCATTTTGTCACGGGACTCCCAAATGGGAGTCCCAAAATTCCCAAAGTTGGGACTCCTACGGGTTTAGGGCCCCATAACTTTACGTGTAGACCTCCGATTGAAATGAGGTTTCAAAGTTGTAGCCCTTGTCAAGAACTTTCCAACAATGTGTCGCACACCACTTACACACAAGGAAATCAGGTCAATTCTTGACTTTTAATGGTTAGGAGTCAAACTGCCAATTTGATTCTCGACCTTTCTTTTGGTCATAACTTTTGTTTTAAGTGTTCAAATGGGTCATGCAAGCACATTTTAGACATATACGTTTCAATATCTTTTCAATGATATAAATAACTCTTCAATCCAATGGGTTTTGACCCCTGCAATCGCTCTTTGAACATTTGGGAGTCCATTGGGATTCCAACTCCCAAAGTGGGAGCTCACTTGGGAGTGTGATGGTTCATTCCCTCACACTCACTTGCAATCTTAGGAGCATGAAATGTGGCTCCCAAGCTTCCCTCTTGGCTCGTGCCTTTGCAAGCCCTTACCTTGGTTGCGAACCCAAGGCTAGGATTGTGACATTTACCCTTTGTACATATCACCAATCTTGAGTTATAATATTTAAGAACACCCCCCCCTTTTCAACCAAAAAACACACTAAAAAAAAATGCAACCCATAATCAAATTTACTTTCAAGATTGGAATTGAAGGGGCACAAAAGATTATTTGCATGCTACAACTTGATTTTACTCCTCGTATTTCCTTTAATAATTTTGTTCCCTATTTAGATTTTTCCCATGCTACATTAACTCATTAATACAACTACAATCTCATCATACAACAAATATTAACAAACAAAATCTTGTGTGGGTTTTTGTGGTGATCTCCAAATTGTAGTTTCAATGTTGGTGATGATGGCTTCCCATTGCAATAGACGGAGAAGCAAAGGAGTTCATGGGGTCATCAAGTTCATAGAATTCAAATGTTCATAACAATTGGTGGAGATGACACACATGCCTAACCCCATAACCATCCCCTCCCATTATTATCATCCAAATCCTATGACATAAATTCCTTGAGGCTTTTTGCTAAGGATTTTTTTCATTGGTGTGTGAAATTAACCAAAAAATTCATTGATTGTGAATAGTGGGTACAATAACCAAACCCAATGGTTTTTTAAATGATTTTTTTTATAGAAAACTAAAACTAATAGAGTCCATAAATTTGAAAACATAACCTTAATATTAAAAACACCTCCAACCAACAACTTTGAAAATGACTTGTACCTAAAAAATAATAGCACTCATGTAAGGCCTGTCATTTAAAAAATATATCTGAAACAAAACCCACCCACCCCAATTGTCATGGCCCACCATTAATCAAAATACTTGTATCTTTCATCTATCAAAGCATTTTTGGACAATATGGTGTTTTTTGAACAATGTTCAAGCCCATTTTACAACCAGTGTATTTGATTTCATTTGTCTTGCTCATCTTGCAACATGCTTCATATAATTTTGTTTGCTTTGTTCGTGTAACAATCTGTTTCATTCGATTTTATTTGTTTCGTTTATGTCACAATGTGTTTGTCTTACTCATTTCACAACTTCTTTCAATTGCAACAAGATGGGTGATATGGCAACAACTTTTCAAGATTAGACATGCATTTGAAGATGAAGTTTTGGTTGATCTTATGTTTGTTGCATTGTTGTTATGGTTACCAAAGCTTGTTCAAAAGATGGATGCATGTGGTGTTGTAGGTTTGAGCTCCATTAAAAAATGCACAAGTGCATTTCACATGCTTATGTAAGATCACACTACCAATGCTTGTGGTGAATATTGCAAAATCAAAAAAATTGTCCTATTGCTTGATAAGGTTACTTCACAAACAAAGATGGGAACAAATCATTGATTTTGGAAGCAATATCTAATCAAAGGTTATGGATACATATGGCATTTCAAATTGGTAGGAAGCAACAACAAAATAAATGTTTTAAATAGGAGCCCTTTGATTCAAGGTTTGTTGAAGGGTGGAAGTGTTAACATCAATTTCAAAATGAATGACAATGTGCATCCTCATTATTATTTACTTGTCAATGGCATTTGTCCTTGATGACCGTGTTTTGTATTTACCATCCATGAACCAAAAGGAAAAAAGTGCCAACATTTGTCCAAATTACAAGAAGCGAGTCACAAAGATGTCAAGCACTACCTTAATGTTTTGTAGGTGAAGTGGCAAATTGTGGCCAGTTCTTGTCAATTGTGGGATTATAGTGTGATTGCAAATGTATTGACGACATGCATCATATTACACAACATGGTAATGAAAGATGAGTAAGATGAGATCTTGGAGCTAATCATTAAAGAGTCCAATCTCATTCAAATGAGGCACATAAGACATTAAGAACCAACATGGATACTACAATTTGAAAAGTGATTTGGTGGATTGCTATTGGGCATTGAAAGGACTCAACCATTTCCAATCTCTTTTTATTTCACACAAATTTTGCATTTTTTTTATCTACAAAATTTTCACAGTTTTTTGGCTATGTATCTAGCTCGTCAAATCTATGAGAATTTTGATCTATAATTGCCAAATTGCTTGCCACAAGGGGGGTGAAGCTTTTTGTTGCTTCATTTGTTTGAGGTGTTGAATTATGCATTACTATGTTTGGGTTTGAGGTGAGGTCGAAGCAGTTATAATTCGTTCCTCTTGTCTTCAATGAAAGGCAATATTTGTCAATTGATAGTCCTCTGCAACAAAAACTTACTTTCGATTGCAACTGCAAAAGGACACTGGCTACCGTGGCTGTGTCAACAATGTTGGATGACACCATTTTGTGCACAGTCGTATCAGAAATGTAAGGTA
>Ga0116230_10008239_pt1 | contig 10297 bp, 9 predicted proteins | sample S1TSphfallax_3_FD_88678 | JGI IMG/M metagenome (GOLD analysis project Ga0116230, IMG submission 88678) | Host-associated microbial communities from peat moss isolated from Minnesota, USA - S1T2_Fd - Sphagnum fallax MG | ecosystem: Host-associated > Plants > Peat moss > Unclassified | place: USA...
CGTCATCCACGGCCCCCGCGTCTTCGACCAACCGACCTGCCATTGGCGCCCCTCCGTGGTCGGCGGGGTGCTGGACCAGGAGAGCGCGGCGATGCTGCGGGGGTTCTTTCGGGCGAGGCGGGCTTAGGGTTCTAACCCCTTCCCCCTTCTATGGGGGAAGGGGCAGGGGTTGGGGGTTTGGCCGCGACCGACGAACGAAAGAGCGCGGGAGCCATCGTCCTTCCTTTGCTTCACCGGCGGCGCGGGGACCCCCATCCCCTGCCCCTTCCCCCATAGAAGGGGGAAGGGGTTAGAAGCCGAACGCCGCCACCCTCGCCTCAAGCTGCACCTGCACTGCTGGCCAATCCAGGTCGGTGATCGAAAAGACGCCGGTGTCCCTCACCCGGCCCGTCCAGGTGACTATGTTGCGTCGAAGCACGCCATCCCGCTGAGCGCCGAGCTTCAGCACGGCCGCCTGGCTGCGGGCGTTGACCTGATCGACCATGAACTCCACCCGGTGCGCGCCGCGGCTGAAGGCGTAGGCCAGCAGCGTCAGCTTGCAGTCCGGGTTGATCGCGCCGGCCCGCGCTTCGGGGCCAAGGAAGGTCGAGCCGATCTCGACGCGGCGATGACGGGCGTTGGGGTCGAGGTAGCTGGTCGTGCCGACGACGCGCCCGTCGCTGCGCCGCCGGACGGCGAAGGCGATGCGCCGGCCCTGCGCCATATCTTTAAGCGCGCCGTCGAAGTAGGCGTCGAACGCCGCCCCACCGCCGTTGGACGCCATGATCGCCCAATCTTCCGGATAACCGGCGATGGCGTCCGACAGCTCGGCTTTCAGGTCGGGGGCCAGCGGCTCCAGCCGCACGAACCGGCCCTCCAGCGGGATGGCGTCGAGGGTCATGGCGGTTTGGGGGAGCGACATCGACTTGCCGGTTAAATTGGCGGTGACATTGGCGCGGCTTTTGACCACCAATGGCGACGGGAGTCGATCATTCTGCTGATGAAGGTTTCGGTCATTATTCCAGCTCTGAACGCTGCGGCCTTCATTGGCAGTGCGATCAGGTCCGCCTTGGCGCAGAGCTTGAGCGATCTGGAGGTCATCGTCGTCGACGACGGCTCCACAGACGCGACGGCGGCGATCGTCCAGGGCTTTGCGGCGCAGGACGCCCGCGTCCGCCTGATCCGGCACGAGAGCCCGCGCGGCGTCTCGGCGGCCCGCAATACAGCGATCCGCGCTGCGACTGGCGACTGGATCGCGCTGTTGGACGCGGACGATGAATTCACGCCGATCCGTCTTGAGCGCCTCGTGGCCGAGGCGGACACCAGATGTCTCGATGGTCTCGCCGACAATTTGCGGGTCGTGGACTACGTGACGAAGGCGCTGGTGGGGCTGGCGTTTCCAGACGACTGGATGACGACGGACGCACCGCTGACGCTGGATGAGCTTCTGGATAGGGACACGCCGGGAAACCACGACTTTCGACCGCTGGGGCTGATCAAGCCGATTTTGCGCCGCGAACGTCTCCAAACCCTGGGCGTCGTTTACGCTGAAGATATCGCCTTCGCGGAAGACTTTCTGCTCTACGCCCAGCTCGTCATGGCCGGCTTTCGCCTCGGCCTGACCCAGGTGGCGCTCTACATCTACGCCATCAGGCCCGAGTCCGCCTCAAATCGATCGACCTTGCTTCAAGGGCGCGACGCCGCGGATTTTCTGGAGGTCAATCGTCGACTGATGGAACTGCACGACGCGAGCGATTTTCGCTTGAAATTCAGACGCAGAGAGCAGGCGATCCGCTATTGGCGCTTCGTGACCTTGGCCAAGGACGGCCACGTCCTGGCCGCCCTCAATTCGTCGCTGCGTATCCAGTCCTTGTACTTGGTCGCCCGGCTGACGATGGCTTTGTGGCGCCGGGGTCTCAACGATTTATAGATGTCTCAGCTCACGCTCCCATCCGCTCATCCCGCTTTCGCGAGGATGAGCGGAAAAGTTAAGCGATTCAATCACGTTCCGCCGTGTCTACGACAAATCCAGCGCCTCCCCGGCATTTGGCGTCCAACTCCGCGAGGGGTGGTTCATGCGGAAACGGTAATAGGCCCAACTGGCGATGAATAGACCGCCGACGACCAACAGGCTTGGCCGTCCCGCCGCCGGGTCGAGCCATTCGGCGACGATCATGGCGCATGCCGTCGCGATCACCACGATCGGGATTAGAGGGTGCAGCGGCGTACGGAAGTGGGCGCCGGTTCGCCCCGCCCGCCGTCCGACCAGCCCGGCTGCGCCCATCAGTAGAAACTCGAAGATAAGCTCGCTGGCGTTCAGCACCAGAAGGGTCTGCTCACCCAGCGCCATGAAGGCCACGGCGACCAGCGAGACGATGACCGTCGCCGCCATGGGGGCCTGGGTGCGGGCGTCGATCTTGCCCAGGACCCGGTTGACCGGCGCCGGCCAGATGCCGTCGCGGCCCGTGGCGTAGACCAGCCGGCCATAGCCCATGACGGTCGCTACGATGCAGTTGAAGAAGGCGATGACCAGCCCCATGCTCATCACCGCCGTCAAACGGAGTCCAAGGACTTGGGCCATATAGGCCGCTACCGGCGCGTCGGCGCCGAGGATCACTTTCAGATTGCTGGCGCTCAAAACGACCAGCATCAGCGGCGCCGCGATGGTCACGGCGGCGAATAGGCCGATCCAGCCAATCAGCGGACCGATCCGCCGCGGGGCGTCGCGCAGCTCCTCGCCGAAGTACATAGCCCAGCTCGCGCCGCCGCAGGCCAAGGTGCTGGATACCGCCGCCAAGCCGACGCCCGCGACCGAGAACGGCTTTAGGACGCCATGATCCAGCGTCAGGGGGTGGATCAGGGCCTGGCCGAGCCCCCGGGCGGGATGCTGCAAGGCGACCACCACCAACACGATCAGCGCGACCGCCTCAATGGTCAGAAAGCCGCCGGTGATCAGGGCGCCGACGCGGATGCGAAGCACAGCGAGGCCGCAGGAAAGGACCAGGCAGGCCAAGGCCACCGGAACTTGGGGAAGGTGGGGGTCGATCACCCGGACATAGTCGGCGAAGCCCAGAACGCTGAAGGCGATCAGAACCGGCGCCAGCAACATCATCATGGTGATGTAGGGAAAGGTCCAGAATGGGCCCAGCACACCCGCAAGGCTTGGATAGACCCCGCCGGCCTGGGGAAAGGCCGCGCCGAGCTCCGCATAGAGGAGGCCGCTGATCGCCGCGACGCCGCCCCCGATCAGAACCGCCGCCGCGGTCCCAGAGCCCGCCATGTGCAGGATGCTGTCGCCATAGATGAACACCGACAAGGCGGGCGACAGGGCTGAAAAGGCCAGGAACACGACCTCTATCGAGGACAGGGTCCGGTGCAGGGTTTTGGGCGGCGGCGTTGCTGTGTCCATAGCGTTGAGCTTCGGCGTTGGAGCCCGGAGGTCAAGCGACGGGGGCGTTTTGAGGCGTGGACAGGGCGGTGCGCCTTGCGACGGGCGCCCGAGCCCAAATTCTGTTCAAAACCGCGGAGGTTCGGCTGTCGGACAGTGTGCGCCTTCAGCCTGGATCGGCCGGCCCATTTCTGGAAAATCAATTTGCAATCCGCAGCGTCGCCCCGATAGGGGTGCGCCGGCGCGGCCGCGCGCCGTATCAGGAGGTACAGTATGGATAAGCGCCGCGTCGGATCGTTCGAGGTTTCGGCCATCGGGTTGGGCTGTATGAGCCTGTCCCAGTCCTATGGGCCGCCGCCGCCGCGCGATCAGGCTGAGCGGGTGCTGAAAGGCGCGCTGGACGCCGGCTACACCTTCCTAGATACGGCCGCCGTCTATGGCCTGGGCCACAACGAGCGTCTGGTCGGCGAGGTGCTGAAAGACCGGCTGGGCGAGATCGTGCTCGCCTCCAAATGCGGCATGACCAAGGGCGAGGAGCGGGACCTGAACGGATCGCCCGAACGTCTGAAACAAACCTGCGACGAGAGCCTGGCGCGCCTGGGCGTCGACACCATCGACCTTTACTATCTGCATCGTTGGGACAAGCGCGTGCCGATCGAGGATAGCGTCGGCGCCCTCGCCGATCTCGTCGCGGCGGGCAAGATCAGGAGCATCGGCCTCTCCGAAGTGTCCGCTGCGACGCTGCGCCGCGCCCACGCCGTCCATCCGATCGCCGCGCTGCAGACGGAATATTCGCCCTGGACCCGCAATCCCGAAATCGCCGTTTTGGAGGCTTGCCGTGAGCTGGGTGTGGCCTTTGTCGCCTTCAGTCCGGTAGGGCGTGGCTTCCTGGCCGGGGGCGTGCGCGATCCGGCCAAGCTGGCGCCCAGCGATATGCGCACCGGTATGCCGCGCTTCCAAGGCGACGCCTTCACCGCCAATCTGAAACTCCTGGATGCTTTCACCGAGCTGGCGCGCTCGGCCGGCTGCACGCCCGCGCAGCTTTGCCTGGCCTGGCTGCTGCACAAGGACCCGATCATCGTGCCCATTCCGGGCACCGGCGATCCGGACCACATGGTCGAAAACGCCAAGGCGGCGGATATCCGTCTCGACCCTGAGACCCTGGCCCAGCTGGAGGCCCTGGTGAACGCCGACACCGTCAGCGGCGCCCGCTATGGCGCAGCCATGCAGGCCGCCGTCGATACGGAGGGGTGAGCGCCGGAAACGCCGAGGACACCATGACGCGCTTGAGATTTCGGGGACGCGCTTGAGATTTCAGCCGAGACCCGGCACGCTCATATTGCAGGCGTCGGTCTTTAGGCGTCTTGTTTTGAAATGCGGCGGCGTTTAGTGAGCTTAGCCTTAAGGTTTCCGGTTCCAAGCGATATGAGCGAACGGAACATGACGTGAGCGCCGCGATCTTGGCTGCTGGCTGGATTTTCGCCGCCATGGCTTGGCTGGGTGTGATCTACACCGTCTTCGCCGGATTCGCTGTGAAGTGGTTTTTCGCACGACCGGCCGCGCCGCCGACCGAATGCCTGCCCGTGACGATTCTAAAGCCGCTGCACGGCGACGAGCCAGGCTTGGCCGGCTGTCTGGAAGGCTTCTGTACGCAAGACTATCCCGCGCCGGTGCAGATCGTGTTTGGTGTGCGTGACGAGTCCGACCCGGCCGCTGCGATCGTCAGGCAACTCATCGGAAGACACCCCGATCTGGACATCCAACTCGTCGTCAGCGACCGCACCTACGGATCCAACCGCAAAATCTCCAACCTTATCAATATGGAGCGTTTGGCGCGTCATCCGATCCTTGTGATCGCCGATAGCGACATCAGTGTGGCGCCAGACTATCTGCGGGTGCTCACCGCGGCCTTGGCCAAGCCGGGGATCGGCTTTGTCACTTGCGCCTATGTGGGTGTGTCGACGGGATCGACCTGGTCGCGCCTCGCCGCGATGGCGATGAACTACCACCTGCTGCCGAGCGTCGCATTCGGCCTTTGGATCGGCTGGGCGAAACCGTGCTTCGGGCCCACGATCGCCTTGCGCCGGACCGTCTTCGACGCAATCGGCGGATTTATGCGATTTAAAGATCACCTTGCGGACGATTTCGAGATTGGCCGGGCGATCCGCGACCTAGGCTACGACTTTGCCGTTCCACCGATGACGATTGGGCACGGGTGTCCTGAGGAAACGGGGCTTCAGGTCGGGCGCCACGAGTTGCGATGGGCGCGCACCTTGCGACTGATCGATCCGTTAAGCTACGCCGGGAGCATCATTCTCCATCCTCTGCCGTTCGCCTTGGCGTCGGTCGCCCTGCTGCGAGGGAGCCTGTGGAGTTTGGCGACGCTCGCCCTTGTTTGCGCCGCGCGGATGTTCGTGATGGGACGGATCGATCGGTTTGCGGGCGGCGTGCCGGGTATCTGGTGGTTGTGGCCTGCTCGAGACCTTCTTTCGGCAGGGGTCCATCTGTTTGCCTTCCTCGGCAAGACGGTGACATGGCGGGGGCGGACCTTCCGGATCGACAAAGCTGGCCGCCTGATCCCCCATCCGCCCGTTCTTCTTGCGAATGGGCCTCATCCGGCCGGCGAGCCCTCGTTAGTCCCCGTGGTCGGTTTGACGTCATCCCCTCCGGGTCTCGCGATCGAGACCCCGGCGCCAACGCTGCTTGGAATCGCGCGTTAGATTATGGTCGCGAATAGACCTAATCCGCTCGACTTCTCTCCCGTCGTCCCACCGTTGAAACGAAAGGTGTCGGCGGGCCGCGTCTTAACGCTGATTTTTTTACTGCTCGGCGTTGTCGCTATTTGTGCGTTTCTGGTCCACCTCGGTGTAGGTCCAATTCTGGAGTCCTTAAAAAGTCTGGGGCTGATCGGCTTCGTTGTATTTTGTCTTTACACGCTTGGCGTGCTAAGTTTGCTTGGCGTATCCTGGTATGTGATTGTTCCGGGCGTGCCGCCTAGACAGCTTTCAGGCTTTATCTTCGGTCGCATCATGCGTGAGGTCGCCGCGGATATTCTGCCGTTTGCGCAGGTCGGCGGCTTTATTCTGGGGGTCAGGGGCGCCTGTTTGTTCGGCGTCTCCACCTCGATCGCGGTCGCGTCAAGCATCGTCGATCTTGGCGCAGAGATGGCGGGGCAGCTTCTGTTTACGGCGATCGGCTTGTCGATCTTGGGCCTCCATCCGCCGCCGCGGTTTCCCCATAGTGTCGTCGATCCGATCGCATCTGTCGGTTTGGGGCTTGGCGTCGTGACCGTCGCGGGCTTTTTCTTTTCGCAGCGCTTCGCGGCGCGCGCCCTGACCCGGTTGAGCGCGCAGTGGCCCAAGCAGATCCAAGCCCATTTGACGTCCGTCCAAGACCTGCTCACAGACATCTACCGCAAGCCGGCGCGGGTTGCGCTGTCTATAGCCCTTCACCTCGTATCGTGGTTGACCGCCGTCGGGGGCGTGTGGCTGGTCTTGGGCTTCATGGGCGCACCGATGCAGCCCTCGATGATCCTGGTGATGGAAAGCCTTGTCTACCTCGCCCGCAGCGTGGCGTTTTTCGTGCCGGGCGCTATCGGCGTGATGGAAGGCGGTTATGTGCTCTTGGGCCCTATCTTCGGCCTGCCGGCGGACATTGCGCTGAGCTTGGCGCTCATCAAACGCGGACGTGATCTGGCGATCGGTCTACTGGCGATCGCCGTGTGGCAGACCCTGGAAGGCAAAAAGATCTTAGGGTGGGGCGTAAGACCGTCTTTGTAGGTCGCGCTCTTTTTAAGTCGCCGTCTTTGTAATTTGAACGTCGCTAGGCGGTCCCACCGACGGATCTGGTGGTGGGCTAATCTAAAGCTCTTTCAATATAATAGCCGTGTCTCGTAACGCTTCCGAAGATGCTTTTGACCCTTCAACGACCAACCTGCGCCCCTGGACGTAATCCTTGGTCGAATTGACACAGTCCAAGGCAATGACGCGGCCGGCTCTACGATAGATCACGGAGAAGCTTCTTGTTCCGGGGTCGCCGCGTACGAGCGCCTCATCGTGGTTCAAGGACAGGCCGACCGTTTGCAAACGCAGGTCGTACTGGTTTGACCAGAACCAGGGAATGGCGTGGTAGCTTTGCGGAAGCCCTGTGATCGTCTGGGCGACCGCGTTGGCCATGTCATTTGCGTTCTGAACCGACTCCAGACGGATCCTTGCGCCGCCCGCGAGCGCGTTTTCGTGCGCCGCACAGTCGCCGATAGCGAACACGTCTGGAAGCGTGGTGCGGCAATGCTCGTCGACGTCTACCCCGGAGTCCCCGGCGGCGCCGGCGTCGCGTAGCGCGGCGACGGAGGGGATCATGCCGATGCCGACGATGACCATCTCGCAGGCGATAACCTCGCCATCGGCGAGACGGACGCCGCAGGCTCGACCGTCCCGGTCTTCGATACAGGCCACTGCGGTGTTGAGCCTCAGATCGACGCCGTGGGCGCGGTGCTCTGCTTCGTAGAACCGCGACAGAGGCTCTCCAGCGACCCGGGCAAGGACGCGGTCCAAGGCTTCCAGAACGGTGACATGCTTGCCGAGCTTAGTCAGCACAGCGGCCGCCTCAAGGCCGATATAGCCGCCGCCGATAACCCCCACCTTGGTCGTTGTGGCGAGTTCGGACTGAAGCCTATCCACGTCCTTATGGCTTCGGATCGAATGGACGCCGGCGAGGTTATGCCCGGAGCAGGGCATCCGCCGCGCGTGGCCGCCGGCGGCCCAGACCAATTGGCCGTACCCCAGGGTCGTTCCGTCCGCGACCGTGACGCGATGGGCTTTCGCGTTCACCTCGTTCACACGGCGACCCAGTCCGAGATCGATCGTCCGATCCCGCCAGAAATCCAGCGGCCGGATCAGGATACGATCGAAATCCTTGTCGCCCGACAGGTATTCCTTGCTGAGGGGCGGCCGCTCATATGGCGGCTCGAGCTCTTCCGTGACGATGGCGACCGTGCCTTCGAAGTTGCGCTGGCGGAGCGCGATGGCGACCTGAGCGCCCGCATGGCCGCCGCCGACGATCAGGACGTCGTAGTGATCGGCGAGTTCCTTTGGGACGTCCGTCGCCACGCCTTCCCCTCCGCTTCGCGCTGCCGGCTATCGCTTTAGGGATCAGGTAATGGTCGGGTCGATCACGGCCTTGATCGCGCCGCCTCGCTTCGTCAGTTCGAGCGCTTCGGCCGCGTGCGCGATGCCGAAACGATGACTGACCAACTCGGCGAGGGGATAGCGGTCCTGGAGGCGGGCGGCCATGTGCAGGGCGCCATAGTAGTGCTTCGGCTTGGGGAAGGTCGCGCCTGCGATCGTCAGGTTCTTGAGGGTGAGGTCGCGCGGGCTGATGGGCTGCGTGCCGATCGCCCCCCACAGGCCGAGGATAATATAACGGCCATGTGGACCGGTGAGATCTATCCCCTCGGGGAAGGCCTGCAACACCCCGGCCGCCTCGACGACGATGTCGGGGCCGTGGCGCCCGACCCGGTCATAGATAATACGTTTGCGCTCCTCTGCCGGTGTAGACAGCGGGACGAGGGCCGTGGCGCCGAGAGACTTGGCGGCCTCCAAACGGAGAGGGGCGCCGTCGATCACCACGATCTCCCGCGCCCCGGCCTGGGCGGCCACCAGCACGGCGGAAAGGCCCACGGGACCGGCGCCCTGGACCACGACGGTGTCGCCGACCCTGACCCGACCGCAGCGGTCGAAGCCGCGCAGCACGGTCGGAAGCGCGCACCCGAGCGCCGCCACGGCTTGAGGGTCGGCGTGATCGGGTAGCTTGAAGAAGGGCATGCCCGACGGCAGCCATGCATAGTCGGCATAGCTTCCCCAATTCGGCTTTTCGGCGTGCTCGAAGAATTGCGTGTTTTCGCACGGCGTTTCTTCAAGCACGGTGCAGGCGTAGCAACGGCGGCAGAGCGCGATCGGCGACCAGTAGACGAGATCGCCCGCCTTCAGGGGTTCGCCGACGGAATCCGTTGCGACGCCGGCGCCGAGCTTCTCGATGCGGCCGATGCCCTCATGTCCCAAGATGATCGGAAAGGGCATCTCGCCTGCTTCGCCGGTCAGGATATGGACGTCGCTGCCGCAGACGCCGCCAAGCACGATGGAGACGAGCGCGCCGCCCGGCTCGGGATCAACGATCGGCACGTCCCAGGTCTCTAACTGGTTCGGCTTGACCAGGACCGATGCTTTTCCCTGCATTTCTCTCTCCTTAAGCTCGTTAGCTTTGGGCTGTTCTTAGTTATGAGTTCTAGTCTTCCGGAGCGATCCGCAGGTCGATATCGGCAAGATTGTCGTCGACCTTTATCTGGCAGGCGAGGCGGGACATCTTCGTGCGATGTTCGGAACTTTCAAGAAGCTCGTCCTCTTCGACGGATATCGGTGGCAAGCGCGACAGATAGTCTTCAGCGATATAGACGTGGCAGGTGGCGCAGGAACAATTGCCGCCGCAGAGCGCGAGCAACTCTTCCAGTCCAGCGCCTCGGATGCTCTCCATGAGGCTCCAGCCGTTTTTCGCGTCGATTTGACGACGCACGCCTTCGCGGGTGGTCACATTGATTTGCGTCATAGCTGTTCCAGATTGCGGGATGACGGCGGCGCCGGTTCGGCGAAGCTAGGCTGGCGTCAGGCTTCGTTGGCGTCAGCTCTTTACCGGCCAGACAAGCGGCACGTTCTGCACGGCGGCGACGATGCCGGAAAAATAGGTGGGCTTGGCGTCGACGCGCAGGCTGAACTCGGGAATGCGCTTCAGCCATTCCTCCAAGCTGACGATGGTCTCCATGCGCGCCAGGTGCATGCCGGCGCACCGGTGCGGGCCGCCGCCAAAGGTGCTGTGCGACATGCCCCGACGCTCCAGGTCCAGCTTCCAAGGGTTGGGATTCAGGCTGTCGTCGAGCCC
>Ga0116230_10008240_pt1 | contig 10295 bp, 10 predicted proteins | sample S1TSphfallax_3_FD_88678 | JGI IMG/M metagenome (GOLD analysis project Ga0116230, IMG submission 88678) | Host-associated microbial communities from peat moss isolated from Minnesota, USA - S1T2_Fd - Sphagnum fallax MG | ecosystem: Host-associated > Plants > Peat moss > Unclassified | place...
CCCGCAGAGCACGCTGAGCACCCAGGCAACGCTGAGCACCCAGGCAACGCTGAGCACCCAGGCAACGCTGAGCACCCAGGCATCGGGGCGGCGGCTGCTGCTAGCTTGCCGCAGATGGCGAGGGTGAGACTGGCGAGATGACACACGGGGAGCACCCGATCAACCAGCCCCGAGGCGTCGATCTTTTGGTGCGCGACGCCGAGCTCGTGGCGACGATGGGCGCCAGCGGTGAGATCTCCGGGGGCTGGGTCTCGGTGACTGATGGGTTCGTATCCGGTGTCGGCCCCCGGGGCGACGAGCCTGAGGCGAATCGCACGATCAGCGCACGCGGCTGTGTGGTCACACCGGGCTTTGTCAACACCCACCACCACATCTACCAGAACCTCACACGTGCCTTTCGGCCGGCCACCAAGAGCAACCTGTTCGGTTGGCTGACCACGCTCTATCCGCGTTGGGCGATGCTCGACGAGGAGGCGTCGTACCTGTCCGCATGGGTTGGCCTCGCCGAACTCGCGCTCGGAGGTTGCACGACGACGACGGACCACCTGTACGTTCACCCCCACACGGGCGGCGACGTACTTGGCGCGGAGATCACTGCCGCCCAAGAGCTGGGGATGCGCTTCCACCCGACTCGTGGCTCGATGAGCCTGTCCCAGAAGGACGGTGGACTACCTCCCGATTCGGTCTGTCAAAGTGACGACGAGATTCTTCGCGAGAGCGAGGACGCCGTCGCCAGGCACCACGATCGCTCATACGGGGCCATGGTGAAAATCGCCCTCGCGCCCTGCTCGCCCTTCTCGGTCAGCCCGTCGCTGATGCGCCAGAGCGCCGAGCTCGCCGAGCGTCTCGACGTCCGCCTGCACACGCATCTCGCTGAGGACGCCGACGAGGACACCTACTGTCTCGCAACCTACGGTCGTCGCCCCATCGACCACTTCGAAGACGTCGGCTGGATGTCCGATCGCGCTTGGGTCGCGCACTGCATCTATCCAAACCCCTCCGAGGTGACAAGGCTCGGGGCTGCAGGAGTCGGCGTCGCCCACTGTCCCAGCTCGAACCTCATGATCGGGGGCGGGCTCGCCCCCATCGCCGAGCTGCGACGCGCCGGTGCTCCCGTCGGCCTCGGTTGTGACGGATCGTCCTCCACCGATAGCGCTTCGCTCTGGTTGGAAGCCCGAATGGCATTGCTCCTCGGTCGCCTGCGAGGGGGTCCAGAATCGACAGAGGCACGAGATGCTCTGGAAATTGCCACGCTCGGGGGAGCTGCGTGTCTCGGACGCACCGGTGAGATCGGCGTGCTCGATCCCGGTGCTGTCGGCGATCTCGTCTGCTGGCCGATGGACGGCATCGCCTTCGCCGGAGCGTGGTCCGACCCGGTCGAAGCGCTGCTCCGCTGCGGACCAGTGCGAGCGAAACACACCATCGTCGCAGGCAAGAGCGTTGTTGAGGATGGTGAGATTCGAGCGAGCGGGCTCGACGACATCATGGCGCGCCATCGCGTCGCGTCTCGACGGCTGCAGGGCCTCGACGACTGAACCTCCACATGCTCGCCCATCGTCATGGTTTCGTCATGGGGCGTTAACAATCGAGTAACGCTTGAGAAACGGCCAGTTCGTAGGTTTTTGTCATGGACGACACCACGAACTCATCCCCGTACGTCTCCCGGCGGTCATTCCTGGGTGGCGGACTGAAGCTTGCCGGGGCTGCTGCCCTGGCGGGCAGCGCAGGCACGATGCTCGAGTCGCTCGCCGCTGGCGGGTCGGCTGCGAGCGCTTCCGCCCTCACCAAGGTCCCCTACCAGCTCGGATGGGTGACGAACACCGAGTTCGCCGGCACGTACCTTGCTGCCAAGGAGGGCTACTACGCCAAGGGCGGAATCTCCGTGGAGATCCTTCCCGGCGGATCGGTCACCGTCGAGCCGGTAGTCGCTTCGGGCAAGGCACTCGTCGGTGACACCAATGCCGACACGGTCTCCGCCGCCGTCGCAGCTGGCGCTCCACTGCGTGTCATCGGGGCGCGCTATCAGAACAACCCCTTCTGCATCATCTCCTCTGCGAAGAGCCCGATCAAGACACCGAAGGAGCTGATCGGCAAGAAGTGCGGCATCAACGCCTACAACCTGACGGCCTGGGAAGTCTTTCTCGCCCTCAATGGCATCAAGGCGAGCGACGTCACGACCGTGAATGAAGGCTTCACTGCCGGTCCTGCAGCTCTTGCCGATGGTCAGGTCGATGCATGGATGGGCTTCATCACGAACGAACCCGGTGTGCTTACGCTCTCCGGCTTCGACAACTACACCTTCTTGATGGCGGACTTTGGCTACCACGTCTATGCCGACGTGTACATCGCCACGGTGGACTCGATCAAGAACAAGAAGGACGAGCTCGTCGCCTTCATGGAAGGTGAGCGCAAGGGGTGGACGCTCGACATCGACAAGCCCGCAGTCGGCACTGCGCTTACGACAAAGCTCTACCAGAAGGCTCAGGGCTTCAGCCCCAAGCAGCAGGCGCTGGAGAACAAGGCCCAGGCGAGCCTGATTCTCACGCCCTACACCGAGAAGCACGGCTTGTTCACGATGAACCCGGTCGACGTTGCCAAGAACCTCGCCACGCTGAAGTTCGCTTCGGGTCAAGGCACGACGAAGTACTACACCGGCAAGGACCTCTTCGACACGAGCATCCTGGACGCACTGCCCGCGAGCTGAGATCGCCCCTAAGGGCAAGCCCCGCAACGACGCCCCCGACCTCCCCCCGGCGGGGGCGTCGTTGCGTGAAGGATCGGCTCAGCTCCAGAAGCCCTCGTGGGCAAGGATTGCCTCGTCCACGAGGTTCGGTCCGAGTACGAGCGTGGTGTGCTGGCCACCGGCAAGTACCGCTCGGCAGCCCAGCTGCATTGTCGGATTTTCCTCGTGATCTCCGGTCAAAGCCAGCAGGTCCGCCTCGGACATTGCATAGACCAGGCGTCCGATGCCCGACCAATACATCGCCCCGGCACACATCGCACACGGCTCGGTGCTGGTGTAGAGCGTCGCAGCATTGCGCTGCTCGCGTGACAGCTGGCGTGATGCCATGCTCGCAAGCAGGAGCTCGGCATGCGCCGTATCGTCACCGAGGGTGACAACCTTGTTCTCGGATTCGATCAGTACCCGTCCGGCGCCATCGGCAATGAGCGAGCCAAACGGGTGATTGCCATGCGCCCTGGCGTCTCGCGCCAGCTCGATCGCCCGGCGAAGTAGCCCGACCTCGACCTCCGTCAGCGAAGCTGGCTCGTCCACCAGCTCAGCGCCCGACGGCGCCGAAGCGAGCGAGCACAGGAACCTCAATCGTCGTGACGGTGTTGTAGATGAGCACCGATACGACGGTGATGACGACAACGGCGGCCCACAGCATGTCGTACTGCGACGTCGAGGACGAGGTGACCATCAAGGCACCGAGACCTTTGCCGGTCGCCAGCCATTCTGCGAGCACCGCACCGAGAAGCGCACCCGGCGCCGCGATGCGAGCAGAGGTGAACAACGCGGGCAACGCGTAGGGAAGCTGCACCTTGCGAAGGGTCGTGAGCTCCGTGGCGCCGTAGGCGGCGAGCACGTCAAAGGACTGTGCTGGCACGGACCTGAGCCCTTGAACGAGGTTGACCAGGCTGGGGAAGAACGTCACGATCCCCGAGATGATCGTGACCGCCAACAGACCCTGGCCGAAGACGAGCGTCAGCAGGGGCGTCATCGCGATCAACGGGACGGAGCGCAACGCGATGGCAATGGGCATGAGCGTCTGCTCGACTCCTTTGCGCAGCACCACGCCCACAGAAACGGCAACTGCAGCGAGCGTCCCGGCAACAAAGCCCAAACCAGCGTCGCGCAGCGTCGTGACGAGTGCCGAGACCAACGTCGACCGGTTCGAACTGGCCTCGCTTCCGGTGAAGAGGAAGTCGTAGACGTCGAGTGGACCTTTAGCGAAGTAGGGGTTGAGGTTCAACAGGTCGATCACGCCTTGCCACAGCCCGAAGGCCACGGCGAGCGAGAGGGCCGTGAAGACGATGCTCTTGCCGAGGCGTACCGCAGCCAGCCGGCCCTTTGAAGGCTCACTGGTCGCTGGTGGTGCAAGTGCGGTCTCGACGATCGAGGTGATCATCGAGCCGAGGCCCCTCGTGGTGCCCAGGGTGTGAGGGCTCGACCGACGAGCGAGATGACCAGATAGGCAGCGCCAGCGACTGCGGTCACCACGATGGCGATCGCCCAGACGCGCTGGTCATTGAGGGCCTCTTCGGAGTTGATGATGCCGAGTCCGATCCCCGAGGTTGCCCCGAGGTACTCGCCGATAATGGCCCCGAGCAGTGCTGCGGGTCCCGAGATGGACAATCCGGCAAACGTCGCCGGCAGCGCCGCACGCAACCTGACCTTGACCAGTTCTTTGCCGCGTCCACCGCCATAGGCGCGAACGACGTCGAGGCTCGTCGCATCTGCGGCCCGCAATCCCGTCAGCGCCCCGATCAACGTCGTGAAGAGCACCGACATCGCAGCGAGTGCGATCTTGGGAGCCGTGCCGTTGAGCACGATCTGCAAGATCGGGCCGATAGCAATGATCGGCATGCAGTACGTGGCGAGCACGACCCGCAACAGCGCCCGTTCAAGCAGGGGCACCAAGACAAAGGCCAGCGCCAAGCTCAGCGCAATCAGGTTGCCCCACAAAAAGCCGAGTGCTGCTTCGCCGACCGTGGTGCTCAGAGCAGGCCAGAGCGCATACGTCGGGTCATGGAAGATCGTGGCGATCGCGCTGTTCGGCGTCGGCAGCACGTGCTTGTGGTTGAGCACGGTCAGGGCAAGCAGGTACCACAGACCGATCAGCCCAACGAAACCGATGAACCCGCCGACCCACCGAGGACGCTCTCGGGTCACCGTCCCCACGTGCTTAGAGGTCGTCGCCGCTCGTCGGCACTCCCCGCGAGAACAGCAGATCGGACAGCTCGTCGCACAGCTCATGGAACCGTGGCGTGCGGAGCATGTCGGGCGTGCGAGGACGGGGAAGGTCGATCTCGACCGTCGCGGAGACGGTCCCCGGTCTGGAGGACATCACGGCGACGGTGTCAGCGAGGAACACCGCCTCGGAGATCGAGTGGGTGACAAGGAGCGTCGTCGTGGCACGCTCGGTCCAGATCCGCAGCAACTCGAGGTTGAGCCGCTGCCGCGTCATCTCGTCAAGGGCACCGAACGGCTCGTCGAGCAGCAGGATTTCGGGCTCGACGACCAGCGCACGAGCAATGGCTACCCGCTGTCGCATACCCCCCGAGAGCTGTGCGGGTCGGGCTGACTCGAAACCTTCGAGTCCGACCAGCTTGACGAGATCGGCAATGGCGCTGTCCGGCACCTTGAGACCTGCCACTTCGAGTGGCAGGCGGATGTTCGCCGTCACCGATCGCCACGGCAACAACGCCGAGTCCTGGAAAGCGATACCGAGGCGGTGGCCACTGCGGATGGCCGACGGCGGCTCGCCGTGGACGAAGACCGTGCCGGAGGTCGGCTTCTCGAGGTCGGCAATGATGCGCAGCACCGTCGACTTGCCACAGCCGGATGGGCCGAGAAGAGCGACGAACGCACCGCGCTTCGCGTGGAGCTCGACCTTGTCGAGTGCGATCACGTCGCGCCGCTTGATCCGGAACACCTTGCCCAAATCATTGATGTCGATGCCATCAGCCTGCGGGCTCAGCCCACGGCGTGCACCTGAAGCAAGGACTGACTCACGCGCCGTCGGCATGTGTCCATCTTCCACAGCTGTTGTCATCCCCTCAACCTAGGCACGCGAGGTTTCTTTTGCTTTGCCGAATTGTAAACTCCGTGTTTCGTAACCCTGGTACCAGGGCGGCGATAGGTCGAGAACAAAGTTCACAAGCGTGAAACGCCGCGCTCGACAGAATGGTTCCGTGGCACTCCTTTCTCAAGATTTCACTGCCCCTATGCCGGGCCGGGCGTTGGGCCTTCCGCTCGGTCGGGCGTTGGAGCGTCCAGTGGACCGTCCGCTGAGCAACGTCGACCCGGCGCTTCGCCGCGCGTGGCACCCCATCGCCCGTTCGACACAGGTTGCAGACGATCCCGTCAAGGCATGGCTCCTTGGCGTGCCCTACGTGCTCGTACGCATCGATGGTGAGCTCGTCGTGCTCGAGGATCTCTGCCCGCACCGCCTGGCGCCACTTTCTGCTGGTCGAGTCGTCGATGGCAGCCTGGAATGCGCCTACCACGGGTGGCGCTTCGACAGCACCGGTGCGTGCATCTCGATACCGTCACTCGCGGTCGGCGGGCGAGTGCCGCCGAAAGCGCGCTGTGGCGCTCCGTTCGCCGTCGTTGAACGGTACGGCCTCGTCTTCGTGGCCCCCGAGGAGCCGATCGTCCCGCTGCCGGATATCAAGGCCTACGACGATCCCGAGCGGGTTCGTGTCGATATGGACCCGTTCACTGGCGCCTTTGGTGCGGGCATGCTCATCGATAACCAGCTCGATATGGCCCACTTTGCGTACCTGCACCGAGGGACCTTCGGGACCGAGCAGGCCGCAGTTACTCCGGCCTATGAGGTCGTGCGGGAGCCGTGGGGCTTCACCGTCGACGCCGATATCCCGATCGCGGCGAGCAACGACCCCGGCGTGGTGAGCGGAATCCGGCCACTCGACCAGTACCGCACCATGCACTACCGGTGCGTGGCCCCGTTTCATGTCGAGCTTCACCTTGACTATCCGGTCATGGGTGGCTCGAACGTGATCACCTTCTTCGTCCAGCCCGAGACCGCTAACCGCTCGACGATGTACGTCTCGCTGCTGTTCGCTCAGCCAGGAGGGTTCACCGATGCCGAGCTAGCCGAGCGTGTGGCTTTCGAATACCGCGTTATTGGCGAAGACCTCGCGCTGCAGGGCACGTTTGACGTCCTCGAGTTGCCGGTTGACCTCACCGTGGAGTGCCACGTACGCGCCGATCGGGCCAGCGTCGAGTACCGACGGATCCTACGTTCGCTGATGGCGGCTGCCGACGCTGCGGCGGGCAGCGCTGTGGTGGGCAACGCTGCGGCTAACGCTCACCCGGCTGGCGAGGCGGTGACCGCAGATGCGTGACTACTGGCACCCGGTGAGCTGGGCGTTCGAGCTCGGGGACGCGCCGTTGCCGACGATGCTGCTCGGCGAGCGGCTTGTCGTGTGGCGCGATCTGTCGGGACGTCCGGTGGCAGGCGCCGACCGATGCCCGCATCGCGGGACGGCGCTCTCCCTCGGCGAGATCGATGGTCGAGGGTGCATCGTGTGCCCGTACCACGGGTGGACGTTTGACCCCTCTGGATCATGCACGCAGGTGCCACAACAGACAGCCGACGCGCCTGTTCCCTCCCGGGCTCGCCTCACGCTCTACTCGTGCGAGGAGCGATTTGGCATCGTCTGGGTCTGTCTTGGGGAGCCGGTTGCAGACATTCCCGAGTTTCCCGAGTGGTGGGACAACTCTTACCGACATGTCCCGTGCGAGGCGTACACGTGGCGGACGAGCCCGGAGCGGATGGTCGAGAACTTCACCGACTTTGGCCATCTCGGCTATTTGCACGACGGCCTGCTCGGGACGAAAGACGATCTCGTCGTGCCTGCACATCGTGTCGAACAGATCGGCAACGAGCTGCACTACAAGATCTCGATGCAGGTGCCCAACACCAATGACGAGTTTGCGGTGACGGACCTGAGCTCTGAGCGGGGCACCCAGACGAACACCTACGTCCTCACGATGCCCTACACGATTCACCTGCAGTGCACCTACGAGGAGGCAGGGACACACCGGACGCTCTTCTTCGTCGCTCAGCCACGCGGCGATGGGACGTGCACTGGCTACTGCTATCAGTCGCGCGACTACGACCTCGGTGCTGAGGACCGTCCCTATGCGGTCTTCCAGGAGGTTCTCGCGGAGCAGGATCGCCCGATCGTCGAGAGCCAGATCCCGGCTGAAGTGCCGCTCGAGGCCAATGGCGAGCTCCATCTGCCGTTCGATCGGGTTGCCGTGGCGTACCGTCGAGCACTTCGACGCCTGCTCGACGGGACATCGACGAGCGAGGACGACGACGCCAAGCTCGTGCGCACGTGATGCGACTGTCAAGGAGTGCTCCATGCATGTGAGCGAAATCGCGGGACTTCGCGACCAGTGGTACGCCATCGATCGGGTGGAGGGATCGAGGGGCGCCCAGCCCCGCACGGTCACTCTTCTCGGGCAGGAGTACGTCCTATGGGTGCCCGAAGAAGGCAACGCCTCGTTGACCGAGCCGTACTGCCCCCATCGTGGGGCACATCTCTCTGCGGGATGCGTGCAAGCCGATCGCCTCGTCTGCTGCTATCACGGGTGGGAGTTTGACAATTCTGGCGCGTGTGCCCATATCCCCCAGCTCGAGACGGGCTTGCCCATTCCGCCGAAGGCGCGCCTTCGCACCTGGCCAGTCGTCGAGCGCTACGGGCTTTGGTGGGCCTGTGTCGGCGAGCCTGCCACCGATGGGCCGCCCGGATGGTTCGAGGCCGACGAGCTCGGCTGGCGAGTGAACGTCGACTTCTTCGAACCATGGGACACGTGCGCTCTGCGAATCATCGACAACAACATCGACCAGTCACATCCTGCATTTGTCCACCAGGGAACGTTCGGTGACCCGAGCCGACCGCTCGTGCCCCGCTACGACGTCGAGCGCACCGACGGTGGCTTCCGTGCACGGATTGTGCACGAAGTAGCCGGTGTGGGACCACAGATGGGGATCGATGACGTCGACGCGCGCTTTGAACGAGTGACGGAGGTGGAGCTGCTCGACCCAGTCCACACACGCATTCTTCTTGCCTACGACGGTCTCGCACCGGACTACTGCTTCTACGGCTCGGCAACCCCGATCGACGACGAGCGTGCGTTCTACGTCCGCGTCTCTGCGCTTTCGGCTCCCGAGAGCGAGCAGCCGTACGAGATGTTTCACGAGTACTCCCGGAAGATCACCCTTGAGGACAAGATTGTCCTCGAGACAACCCACGGCGACTTCCCCGTCGACGTCACCTCGGAGGTTCATCTGCGGTGCGACAAGACGACACTCGAGTTCCGGCGGATCTTGGGGCGCCTCGCTGGTGCTTCAAGTAGCTCGGCAGCGGGCCCCAGCTCGGCAACGAACTGAGTGGCGCTACCGAGCCCAGCCGAGCATGGAGATCTCGTCCTCGGTGATTGCCACGGGCGTACCTGCGAGCACGAGTGCAGCAAAGCCATCGTCGGGCGACATGGTCGTGATGGCGCACAGCTTCGTCGTGCCGGTATTCACGACTCTGTGCAGCGAGCGGGGCGGAAGCACGAGCAGCTGACCAGCAGCTACGGAGGTGACGGTCTCATCGCAGTAAGCGACACCTTCACCTGCGAGGAACCAGAAGGTCTCGACCGAACGCGGGTGACCGTTTGGAGGTTGAGCGCCACCGGGCTCCCAAATCTCGAGGAAGACAGAAACGTCGTACTGATCGTCCGGCTGGTGAACGAGCGCGAGCTTCACGGTGTCTTCAGGAGAAATCAGGTAGGCAGTGGCGTCAGTGGCATCGATGAGATTCGGTGGTCGGTCAGCGGCCATGGAGGTCGCTCCCTTCATGTCGTGCGTACCGGATTAGTCCTGCGCCGAGCGGTCCGGGTCCTCGAGTGCTCCGAATGCCATGGAGCTCGCAACGAACCCGAAGCACTGACGCACGTTATAGATCGTGGCATCGGTGCAATACTGCGGCGACGTCGTCGCCGCACAGTCGTCGAGAAGAACAACGTCATAACCCAGGCAAGCGGCGTCGATGAGGGTGGCGAACACGCACTGGTCGAGGTTCACTCCGGCGAACAGCACCGTCGAGACATCGAGGTTGCGCAGCACGCTGTCGAGCTCGGTGTCGAAGAACCCGCTCATGCGGTACTTGTCGACGCAGATATCTCCGGGCTCGATCGACAGACCATCGACCACTGCAGCCGACCAGCTCCCCTTTTCGAGCACGTGCGAGCCATTGCCCGGCAGCGGATCACCAATCCCGACACTGATTCCGTCGGGGTCGTAGACGTGCACGACACCAGGAGGAAGGTTCGCCCGGTCGGGACGATTTCCCCAGTTCAACCAGATCACGGGAACGTCGGCAAGGCGGAGCTTCGGCAGCAGCGCCTGCAACGGTCCGATCGGCAGACGTGCTGGCGAGATGTCGACGCCAATGTGCGCCAGCCAGCCATCGGGCGAGCAGAAGTCATTCTGCATGTCAACGACAATGCACGCCGTCCGAGCAAGATCAATCACGATGTGCTCAGGCTC
>Ga0116230_10008241_pt1 | contig 10294 bp, 9 predicted proteins | sample S1TSphfallax_3_FD_88678 | JGI IMG/M metagenome (GOLD analysis project Ga0116230, IMG submission 88678) | Host-associated microbial communities from peat moss isolated from Minnesota, USA - S1T2_Fd - Sphagnum fallax MG | ecosystem: Host-associated > Plants > Peat moss > Unclassified | place: USA...
AGTAATCATCTTTGCATCATCTTCATGGGCAACAACCACCTTAGAACAAAAGCCCCCTTGCTGAATATTCAACAACAATGTAAGCCTTTGCTCCAAAAATCAAACCCTAAACCTTTCCTTCCATCTCCGTTCAAAGGAAGCTCCCGTAAGGAAAAATGATGGACTGGTGTTTTCGAAGTACTTAGCGGACGCTTACACTCCCATGGCCGTGAAAGGTTCTTGCTCTTGTCACTTGCGAAGGCTGCCGATCTTCATCTTCTCCGCTGCACGTCGCGGCTTCTTTGAGAGAGTTTAATTCAAAGGTAACCCTAGAAATTTCTTCAGCGTTGAAGATCTTTTGTGCTGTGCGATTCTCGAGTTCTTCCGTCCTCGTGTGGTCTGCTACATCTCCTCGGTTTGTGTGATTTCACGAGCTCTTCATCTTCTGTCTTTCCGTCTCATTCCACGGAACCTCAAACTCCACAGGTTCCGAGCTCTGATGCATCATCATCCCTTTGGTTTCTAGTTCTGGTTTCCGGTTTCTAGGGTTTGAGCGTGCACTGCAAGCGAGAGAGCTCGATAGGAGTGCGCGACGAAGTTTGGATAGTGGCAATCTCGCTTGTTAGCTCATCATCTAAGGTGTGTGTGTGTGTGTGTTTGTGTTCCAGCCATGCCTTACATCCCTCCACATTTGCGAGCTGGAGCCGGCAGCAATACAACAGGAGTTGCCAAAGCTCGAGACGGCGGAGGTGGCAGCAGCAGCTCGGGAAGTAACAGGGACCACTACTACGGAGGAAGTTTTGGTGGAGGGGGAGCAGCTAGAAGGTCTGAGTCTTTGTCCAGCAATGGAAGCAGCAGCTATGGACAGGGTGTGGGTGCCGGTAGTAGTAGGGATGGAGGAGGAGGAGCATCATCTACCGCTGCCGCCGGCGGGAAGAAAGTAGAATCATCGCGAGGAGGTGTAGTTTTGCCGGACGTGGTCTGGCCGAAATGGCAGCCATCGGAACGTGTCCGCCGTCTTACAGAAGACCAGATTGCAGAGGTACGAGCCAGGCTCAACGTAGATGTAGAAATCTCTCCTGACATGCCACCTGCATCGGCTCCCATCGAGTCTTTTGAAGATATGAATCTCCATAGCAGCATTATGAAAGACATTGCCTTCCATTCCTACACGACTCCTACTCCCATTCAAGCGCAAGCTCTTCCTGTGGCACTCTCTGGCAGCGATTTACTGGGATGTGCCGAGACAGGATCTGGAAAGACAGCTGCATTTGCTATCCCTCTCATCCAGCATTGCCTGGCACAACCTCCTGTGCGGCGTGGGGATGGACCTCTGGCTTTGGTTCTTGCACCTACAAGAGAGCTGGCACAGCAAATTGAGAGAGAGGTTAAGGCTTTCAGCAGATCGGCAGAAGGCTTCAAGACTGCCATTGTTGTCGGAGGTACAAATATTTATGATCAAAGGTCAGAGCTGAGAGCAGGAGTTGAGGTAGTTGTTGCTACCCCTGGCCGGTTCATTGATCATCTTCAGCAAGGAAACAGCTCTCTTTCTAGGGTTTCGTATGTGGTACTTGATGAGGCAGATCGAATGCTGGACATGGGGTTTGAACCACAGATTCGGGAGGTCATGCGAAGCTTGCCCAAGAAGCACCAAACCCTACTTTTTAGTGCCACCATGCCTGAGGAAATTGAAGCACTTGCGCAGGAGTATTTGTCGAACCCAGTTCGAGTGAAGGTGGGAAGAGTGAGCAGTCCAACAGCAAATGTGGCTCAAACTCTTGAGAAAGTTACTGACAAAGAGAAGATTGACAGGCTTCTTGCCTTGCTTGTTGAGGAGTTCTCGCAAGCACAGGATTCAAATCAGGTTCCTCCACTGACCATTGTTTTTGTAGAACGGAAGGCTAGATGTGATGAAGTGTCAGATGCTTTGGTTGAGCAAGGACTCAAAGCCACAGCTCTTCATGGAGGTCGCAGCCAGAGTGAGAGGGAAGCTGCTCTCGGGGACTTCAGAAAGGGAACTACTAGCATTCTTGTGGCAACTGATGTGGCCTCACGAGGCCTTGATGTTACAGGTATGTTTTCTGTGCTTTGTAATCTCATTTAATTTTAGAGTCTTGTTCTTAATAGAGCTGGAGAATGCTCTTCCAGAATGCTGTTGAATCCTCTGTAACCTGATGGTTCTGAATAATGCAGGTGTTGCTCATGTGGTCAACTTGGATCTTCCAAAGACCATGGAAGATTATGTGCATAGAATTGGGAGAACAGGGCGTGCAGGAGCCTCAGGCCGAGCCACATCATTCTACACAGATAGGGATCTGTTCTTGGTTGCCCAGATCAGAAGGGCAATCACAGAAGCAGAATCAGGAAACACAATGGCCTTTGCCACTGGAAAAGCTGCAAGAAGAAAGGAAAGGGAGCAAGCAGCAGCATTTCGTGAAGGAAGGCTTGCTCCTGTGGGAGTGACACAGATTGGTGCCACAACTGTACGGGTGGATGATAGGTACAAGCACATGATTGCCCCAACAGTTGATGCAAAGAAAGGTGAAGGTGCAGCTGATGATGCATGGGAAGATTGATTCAGGGTAGGCCTGATTTTTTCTTGCTTAAAGCTTCAGAAATCTAAGTATTGATCCCTGTTCTTTGTCTCAATTAAATAGCAGTCAAAAGCTCTGGAACGCAGCTCATATTGTCTCTTGTGCAAAATAGCATTCAAGAGCTTTTTTCTTCAAGAGCTCGTGAAATCCATCTTTCTCCTTGTCAGAGTGCCATCTGGCATTCAAAACGTAGGGAGAATGTTTGAGTTGCATTTCTATGTGCAAAACCAATTCATGGGTCCTTGAGTTCTATTATGTTTTACTTGCATGCAAGAATGTTATACTCTGGAAGAGGAGGTTAAAATTGCCAAGGAGAGGGCTTATTGACATTGTTGGACTGGAATACTATGGGCAGTGTCTAGATTGTGAGTCACATTTTTAGCTGATGAATCAAGAGTTCCAGATCAACTGTATGGTGAAGATGTCCATCTCCAGAGGCCAGACAGGCAGAATGAAATGAATGCTTTGAGTGTCAAGGTGCACCCACCCACTGTTTCCAACATTGCAGTCCACAGGAATCAGGTGCTATAACCCTGAACCCTAAAGACATCTCTCCTTGTGATTCACAGACTCTGGCTCATTGAAGTAAGGTCTTCTAGTCAGTATTTGTGAAGCCTATGGCTTGGAGTTCAGACTACAGTTTACAGGTTCAATTCACTAATGATCATAGTAGGCAATACCAATCAATAGTCAACCCATCTCTAATGGGTTTGTAGTGGTCATCCAATGTGTGGGAACCTTTGGGACTTTTGGTCCTTATTGCAATGGGAAAGGGGAGATAGGGCCACATCTGTTACAATGTGTCCACCTTGAGAAAGATGGAAATAACCCTACTAAGTTAAGATGTTCAGACATTGCCACATATCAGAATTAAGCTTTTCCATTATCAGAATTCACCTGTTCGACCGCAAGAGGTGACCAGAGAAATCTTCAGGTGTTGTATTGGATCAAATAGCTTCTTAATTTGTCTCCTTAAGATGCCATCCAGAGTTAGATAAGTTTACTGTGTTTGACCTTTTGCCACATCTCTGGAATGATGGCCAACATCATCATTGAGTCTTCCTGTTGCTTCTGGAAATGCAACAGAAACTCAGGACACAGATTTTCTATAATGGTTTGCTGAGATTTTGGGTTAATCTTTATGTACTTATTTACATCCCACTGTCGAGAGCTGATGAAGTCAGTGGCTGGTCATGGTAGCTTGTCACAGCTATTCATGAAGAAGGTGATGGTCTGACACTTTGTGAATGACTCTCATGAGATTATGACTACACTCATTGTTGTGATACCTTCAAATTGTTGTGGAGATTTCTCCTGCAATTTCAGAGATAATTGATTAGCGTGTGTAGAGTGATGCCCCTTGTCAGAGGTGAGTAAGGCAAACTTTTGTGGAAGGGCTTGGATGTTGTCTAGCCTCTTATGGATTGAGTATGCAGTCTTTTGTGGGCACCGATGTGGTGCATTGAGTGTGTTCGACAATTGTAGACCAATTGTAGACCAAATGCATTTTCAAATTTGTTAAAATGTATAAGCCTGTTGTATGCAAAGAGCATTTGCATTACTTCACTATACTTTTTTTTTAGCTCCCACTGCTGGTTTGTTGACCATTGATGCTGAAGCTAGTGCAATTAAGAGGCTCTTCCCCTACACAACCAGGTATTGCATCCTTTAGAAAGCGGCCTATGTTATTGTTGCAACCTGAATGGCAATTGGCTGGCTACCCACCCAACACCTGTCCACCCCAGTGAAAAACTTCAAAATGTGTATGGAGTTCATTTATTTATATCTACAGAGTGAGCAAGATTGGCAATTGAATGAAATCAGGTACTAATTCTTGCACCCAGACTTTGCTTTTGTCCTAGAGCATACTATGAGGAATTATCCAAATTTGGTCACAGGTCAGAGAGTGAAGTAGTTTTAATTTTAAGAATCCCATTATATTTTTGCAATCATTTATAAAGAGGTTTCCTCTGTGATATTTTGACCCAAAAAATTCACAAACATCCTTTGTATGAGTTGTACTGGATTTATCTTTTTGTTACCAAGTAGCGCAAATTTATCCAAAAAAACCCAATAAGAAAATATTGCATGGCCATTTAAGACATTAATTTCTCAATGATGATATTAAAGGTATTTGCATGTCCCCACCATACACAACCACTTAAGATAGCAAGCACATCCATCCACATGCAACCCCAACACAAAGCAACATACATGCAACACATCCTTGTAGGCACATTTGGTCATTCAAAGTACACACAAAAATGTGCAGAGTATCCGATACAAAACCAAACTCCTGCATCCCACACCTATCATAGTTGATAGCCAATATGCATTTCAACAAATAGTTTCAAGAGTCTCAAGATTTCTACAATATTTGAAGGATTGTCTCTAAATCTTCTGTAGTCTTTAATCTTCTTTGACATACCAAAACTCTCTACAACTTGAATTATCAACAATCAAAGCATCCACAAATGTACCCAAAAACAAATTGTCCCCATGGGCTTTGCAAAATGTGGAAATGAGTTCAGGACAAAGGACTGCATGCCATGTTTTAAATAGCAATATCATGAGTTCATGCACAATTGGCTTTCTATTATGTGTGTTCAATTGCATTCCTACTATGTATGAGGGGAGAACTGACAGTTAGTTACATGCTAACCAAGTCTTTTGCCCAAAAGAACTGCTTCAAATCCTAGAGAAAAGGAAACGAACCTTCAGAAAGTTACCGCATTTACCCCCTCTGAACTTGTAATGATATATGCTCACTTGATGTCCCAAATTTGATCTAGTTAAATTTCAGCAGGATTCGAAGGATGTGCCTGAAAAAGTATCACAATACACCTCTCAGAGCATGTCACTGTGGCCTTGTGGATCAATTATGAATGATAATTTTGGGAAAAGGGCATCAGAGCTCTCTGAATGTGAGGTTGAGACGACCAGGTCGCAAGTTGGTCCTCTCAAGGAGCTCCTTGGGAGCAGATTTGGGGATTATGCGTGTGACACCATGGAAGAGCATCCGGGAGGGTCCACCAAAGATCAAAACATCCCCTGAGTCAAGGATAACCTTCTCTGCTTTTGTGAGCTCCCTCTCTTTGCCATAGCAAAACTCTGCTGAATCACCCACTGAGAATGATACTACAGGTGCTCCCCGCTGCAAGCTTTCAGCACTCTCATCTTTGTCCTGGGGCAAAAGCAAACTTGTTAGAAATTCCTTATATCCAACAAGACCAAAACAAATTCAAGACAACAAAGAAAGAATACTCGCAACATGAATTAGAGGTTTGAAAAGTGGCTCACTGGGAGATATATCTATGAAGTTGAAGAGAAATCTCCAGAACAACAATGTTGAAGGTAACATACATGACATCCTCACCAGCAGACACTACAAATGAAAAACCATAGAAGAAGTACCTACTTGCACACATCAATCTGATCAAGAAATGGACGTAAGTGATATTTACAGTCAGCCTCAAAACCACAAAGTTGCCACTTTTTACACTTAGCCCCTTTTTTCAAGTTCTACTCTGCACTGCCAGTGTTTTTCATACCAGAAGTATGGAAAATTCACATAAAATTAGACATGCTTTATCACACTGGTATGGAAGGTACCTGGTGCATGCCAAGAGCACCACTGTGCTCATAAAAGTTAACAATACACACAGTAGCAGTCATGTCAGGCAGCTCCCCTTCAGCTTGGGATCGACCAAGTCTAAGGCCCCCAGCATCCTTGGCCACATGCTGCGCTTTCTGAAGTGCATCCTTCACATGAGCCAGAAACCTGGGAGGGATGGGGGGTGGAAGAGCATTGTCATGCCTTGCACGATTTGAAACATATGAGCTCGATGTAGGTTCCCAGTGTTTGATACCCAGGCACATCATCTGCAAGTGCATGTGCCTGCCATCACTGAAGCTGGGTTGATAAAATCCTCCAGGGCCTATTCCAAGAGTCTGGCACTCTCTCACAATCTCCACCTGTTTAGCAATGCCAATCGAGACACTTCAGATGAAAGAAAGGCAGGGAAGGAGCAGCTCTGCATGTTCATACACCCATATTGCCTATGTAATGCCACACCAAGTGAGATAAGTCATCTTGCATTAAGTGATGGCTCCTCTTGGCATTTAAATAGCTTAGCCTGACATACTAGTTTGTTTTGACCTTTTGTAACATAGCCATCTGAAATATGTCACACTTAATCACAGCACAGATCCCCTGTTCACAGAGAGATGTACAAGACAGAGAGAAATTGTACCTGGTTGTCAAGTGAAAGCCATCCTTTAAGTAGTACCATCCCTGGAATCAAAACAGTGTTAGACCAGATCCTGGCACGTGAATGTTCTGACTGCTTCAGTGTCAATGGTGAAGGCACTAACACCACAGGTCCCTTCCTCCCATCTACTTGCTGTGTTTGATGTGGACAGAGATCAAACAGTGGCTGTGACACTGCATTGCTCTCTACCTCCATTGGTGAACTGATCCTACTGACTGATCTTGGCTGTCCTGTCATTTCTCTAGCCTCCATGTTATCTTTGTTCTCCAAGCCCTGCACCTGCTTTACTTCCAACCCATGCCAGCCTTCATTGGATTCCCTGTGTCCACCCTCAACCTGAATGTGTCCCAGTGTCTGTCCCATGACAGCTTCCACTACAGGGTCATCATGCTGCACACGCCCTGTCTTGGCCAAAACCATGCCCTGGAGATATTTTCCAGTTTTCTTGATTCTGTTCTTCACATCACCACTCCCCAGTCCTTCTGATTCCACATACACAGGAATGTGGGTAACAACAGGATTAGGTTTGATGCGGTAGCTGGTTGATCTTTCATTTTTAACTGGATCACCTGCAAGGATAAGACTCTCATGGAACCCATTCTCTTTGTCTTCACCTGTATTTGCCATTATGACCTGTTTATCACATCCCCCAGCATCACCCATGCAAGTTTGAATCACAAGCTGTTGAAGATGTCCAAATATTGGGAGAGTGATTACCAAAAGAACAGGATATATCCAACAGACCTTGCGACCTAGGAGGTCAATTGTAACAACAACTCGCTTTCGTCTTTGCTCTTCTGCTTGTTCTTCCTCCTCCTGGCGCTGGCGCAACAGTTGCTTCTCCTATAGACACACGGAACAACAAACAGAGACTTGTCTTTAATGCTGCAGTACACACCATATATTGTTACACAGGCATTCATCAAAAAACTCAAAATCAGTACACAAGCAGCTTGTGCACTTTGCAGAACTTTGGAACTCTTTCCAAGAAGTCCTGCCACATCTCCTAGAATGTGCACACCCAACTTGTAGAGACCTCATCTCCTAGAATGTGAACACCCAACGTGTATAGACCTCATCTCCTTGAAAACAGTACATTGGAACCATATCTTGAAGGAATTGTTGTTATTGCTAACTATGATGGTAGGGTGACAAAACTATGCAGATCACCACAGAGCCAAATAAACACTAGTCTGAAAATTTCTGAACCATTAACCCAGAACCTGACCTTCTCTGAGAGCCAAGTGTTTCCGTCAATCTCAAAGTAATCACTCTGATCATCAATGACAGTGGTCCGCTGTGTAGCTGTACGATCAAACTCCACCAGCTGGTCCTTCAAAGCTTGAGCACTTGCTTCAGCCTCATTAGCTGGTGGGACACTGGCATGTTCAAGACCTGCATATTCACTTCCTTCTCGCAACACCAGTGTACCACAGAAGTTACATGGACCTTCCCCTTCTTGCTCACAGATGATCTTTCCACACCCAAGGCAGTTGTTGATGAGTTTGTGCCTGCTTGCCTGGCAAGTGCAGGGAACACCACGGGAGAAAAGAGCTTCAGCTGCTTCAGCCAATGATACACCTTTCCCGCCTCTGCGTCCCTTAAACTTGCCTGTATTTGCTGATTGTGGTACTCCTGCTTTTGCAGCAGAACCTTTATTCACTGGCAAAAGCCCCCCTTATTCAGTCAGCATGAATGCTGATGATGTGGTTTGAAACATGGAAGTAAAAGAAATACTGTGATTATGGAACCCCCCAAAAAGCTTCAAACCAAACTAACTTGGAATGCTTGGTGGTGTTGCATCTCCCACTGGTGGCGCATTTGTTGGAACTGCAATCTTTGGCTTCGCTGCTTTTGGAAGTTTCTTGCTTCCCACAGACCAAGTCTTGTCATCTCGTGACTTCATGTACGCTTGCATGCCTTCATCTCCCTGGATATTGTTTTCTGGGCGTAATTCTGTGAAGGTGAATATGTTGCTTGCAACTCCTCCTCCTCTTTTTTCTAGGTATTCAGACACTATTTCCTTATGTTGTTCATTGCCCACAATGTTCTGCATATCAAACCCCATAATAAAACCCTAAACCCTAAGTCCATAATAAAACCTTGACATAGAAATCACAAAAGGAAAGGAGCAGGACAGGGAAGTATTTCCAAGTTTCAAGTGAATTCCACATATTTGCAAAAACCAAAATTCTATGTACAGACAAATAGTCCTTACATATGAAGCATTTTGAGTTTTGCAAAAACATGAGGAAATGGAAATACACTTTCTAAGTGTTTGGACACTATTTCTTTATTTCACTTGTTGCCCACAATATTCTGCACATCAAACCCCATAATAAAACCCTAAACCTTAAACCCATAATAAAACCTCAACATCAAAATTGCAAAAGGTGAGGGGGAGGAGGATGGGAAGTATTTCTGTGTTTCAAATGAATTCCACACCACATCTGCAAAACCAAAATTCTATGTACAGACAAACAGCATTACATATGAAGCAATATGAGCTTTGCAAATTCACGGGAAGTGGAAATCCACACTCATTTCAGTCTCAAATTTTCCATTTGCTGCATTGATGGAGATATTATGATGGGAGCGATGATGAAAAGGCTTACCAAAAGATACTGTTCAGCATCAGAAGGCGATGCAATCTCGCAATACGACACCAGGCTACTCACCACTTCTTGCTCCAGCTGCACTCCCGATTGTGCATCTGAGCACAAATCCAGCAAGGCTTGCTGCAGCCATTGGCCTGCTGCCGACATAGCCATTCTTTCTCGACCGCCCTGTTTTCAAATAATATTCCAGTTCTTGCCCTCCCCTCCCCTCCCCCCCACCCCGCCTCTTTTCTCTCTCTCTCTCTCTCGCTTCCCCTACATCTTAAGCTTGTCGAAGCCCCTTTCTCTCATGTAATTATATGCGTAAATAGCAAAAATCGGAAACTGATCTGCGTTTCCCATCAGAGTAGGGTCCACGATTACGGACGACAAACAAGCCGATGGATCTTATGGCCCTTCACTGCTGTCTTATTCCTCAATCTTTCGGTCAAATTTTGGCCGGATTTTCAACACACACGACGTCAGGATACACTTCAAAATATTGCGGGCGACATGTCCGATAGATCTTATTCAACAACTCGATGGATCCTCCTCCTCCTCCCCCTGTCTTCTTCCTAAAGCTTTCTTCTGTCGACCTCGGACACGAGAGCTTTTCGCGGAGCAGAGTTTTAGGGTTTGGAGTTTTAGGGTTTCGGGGCGGGCCTCGGGCACTGACCTGGATGATAAATTGAGTCATCCAAGTAGGTTAAGGGCCTACCATATTGGTGCCTTGCACATGGGTTAGGGTTTAGGGTTTAAGTCAAATACCCTATTTACCCTTGTATTTGTCGGATCATTTAATGAGACAATAATACATTATTATTATTTATTGTTATATTACTTTGGGGTTTTC
>Ga0116230_10008243_pt1 | contig 10293 bp, 8 predicted proteins | sample S1TSphfallax_3_FD_88678 | JGI IMG/M metagenome (GOLD analysis project Ga0116230, IMG submission 88678) | Host-associated microbial communities from peat moss isolated from Minnesota, USA - S1T2_Fd - Sphagnum fallax MG | ecosystem: Host-associated > Plants > Peat moss > Unclassified | place: USA...
CCCCCCTCCAACAATTGTTATGTATTAAATTTCATTGAAATGATTGGCAAAGAACCCACCCCTAACTAGGGGCAATAGCCTTTTGGTGAAAAGATTCTTGTTTACAAATGCTAACAAGACATTTGTCTTCTCTTTCTCTTTGTAACACAATCATGAGTCAAAAGGTTCATTTCGGGTTACATGTGTGAGATTTCACAAATGCTCGTGGCCCAAATGTATCATTTGAGTAACATCATTATCATGTAAATGTAATCAAGTATTTATGTAGGTTGCAATTGACCATAAGATCAATCATTTATTTAAGTATTCAAAAGCCATTTTTCTATTGTATCTACATGAGGATCTAAAACAATTAAAAATAATTCACAACAACAACAAAAATTGATGATCCAAAAACAAAACACCGCCCAGATATCAATTTATTAAAAAGGGGTTTTTGTTTTTTTTGGTGTGAAATTTCTCAAGTAACCTTAGCATCATTGGCAAGCCTTTGATGATTAGGGGTGCACCAAGGTTGTTTTGCATTGTTTATACCAACAATGCACAAGTTTTTGAATATCGAACAATTTTGTTATTTAAAATTTTACAAAAGCAAATCTAGAAGCTTTAAGAAAAATTGGAATACATTTTCATATTACCAGAAAGCCCTCAATTTGTAGGATTTTATGGAGGTGATTTCATAAATTTTAGACCTAAGATGTGGGATGCATTGAAAATTGAGTGTATTTTGTCAACTAAATTACAAAAACTGATTTTGGAAGGAAAATTTAGTTTGATAGCAAGTTCACACTTGCGCCAATAACACAAACCATATTGTATTATGTAAATGATGGAAAACATGTATGTAAATTGTAAAGGAACTACAATTCCCCATACGAAGACCCATGGGGATAAACATGTCCATATTTGACTAAAGATGGAAAACGTCATTTTGAATGGAAGAAAATGGTCAATAGTTTGCCCTTGATGAAAGTGATAAGTTTTCCTTAACTTTTTATTTTATGTAGTTGAAAATAAATGTTTGTTCTTGTTTATTTTTGCCACACACACGTTTGAACTCAATATGCCTTTTCAACATCAATGATATGAAAAGGTGGAAGAAGAATTGTGTGAATCTTTAGCACACATGAAAGGCTTCATGCATTAGGATGCACCCAATTATAAATGCAGTAGTTGTGCATGCATTAGAAATGAAACTTGAATGATGTTATAAGTTTTTGAAGTTTGAAAAAAAATGAATAATTATGTTATATTTTAAATATCCTCATGGGCATTACATCCAAATGACATCTTCCTAAAATTCCCATAACCATTACCTCAAGATTAGGACAATTTGGTGTTAGGTGACTTTGAAGGCTCAACATTCCTAGGAAATCCAATTGTGTATGACATCACTACTTTGTATCTCTTATCAATAGCTTATCCATGTTGTGTCAAGCTTGTTAATCAAACATGATTTGCCCTTTCAAATCATTTTTTAAGTGATCAAGACTCTTTGGCAATTTGTGTCTTAACATTTCAAAGTTTTGAAGTATATAAAAAAAAAACTCTAAAACAAAATCACCCCAATGTTGTGTAGCTCTCATTAATACTTCCCTCTAAAATGTCATTACATACTCATTTGAAGAGTACACAATGAAAGCTCTCATTAGGGACCATAATTATCTATGGGAACATTCTATGAAATCATTTTTTTATAATATAAAAACAAAAAAATAAATTCAACCTTGATAAATTTTATTATGAAATCATTAGACCCTCCATTGAGTTTGATTTGGTATGTTAAATATAAATCTTGAGGAATTGTAGTCAATAAAGTAAGTAACATGTATGTTTTTAAATGGTTGGTGAAGAATGATGCAAAACATGTTTTTACTAGTACTTTGATAGATTATTACAAAATTTGGCAAAGTTGAAAGACCATTAGTACATTTTAATATTTATATATGGCTAAATGAGATCAAAAGTACCAAAAATCCAAGGAATGTTATATTTTCATTATATAGTTGAAACTTTATTTTGCAAAAACAAAATATTTACTTCATCTATTTGCATTTTTTAATTTTGATTCAAATGCATATTAACCATGTGGTTGTTCAATATCATTGTAATAAGTCAAAATACAAAACTTCATATTGATCATTGAAAATTTTAAAATATCTTTATTTTATTTAATGTCTTTATATATGGCTCAATTTATGGATATTTGATATATTTTTAGTAAATATTTATAGTTTGGTAGGTGTCATTGGCCCAAATGTGTGAACTATGTAACTATTACAAGTGTGAACATGTTCATGACAATAGAACCCAATTGTGAAAATCTATTTTAAATTTTAAATTAATGTACAATGACTAAAAAAGTTCAAAATTAAATCTCTCCAAATCTTCTAGGTCTAAAATTTACAAAATCACCTCGATAAATTATATCATTTAGGCCTATTTAACAATACCAACTACATGCCCCAACCACCCTAAATTTCTTGAAAATTCAATGAAAATATTGCTCAATATTCAATAACTCTTGCACCAAAGGTCTAAACATTACTAAATGACCTCCATGCACCCCTACACATCAAGGACTTTCCAACGGTACCAATAATGCAATGAAGGGACTATGGTTTGGGAGATTTCAACACGACCTTTATGTCAAACAAATCAAAACAAACAAACAACCTTTAGTACTAGATTACTTTACCATGTTTACAACACACAACATGAGATAGTGGTTTGACTCTATGCTTAAAAGTTTCTAGATACCATAAGTACACACAAATGTTATGTTGTATATCTTTTAAGTGATGGTTACTTTATATTTATTTAATATTATTGGCAACTACTTGGTTTACCATGTCTGCAATGAGCAACACGAGGTAGGGGTTTGGCTTCTTATGTTTAAAAGATTTTGGATACTATAAGTACACATATCATGGGCATTTTTTTATGTCTTGTAAATACTTTATGTGCAACTTTTGGGATTGGTAAAATATATATTTGTACAATGAACAATGGAATTTAAGAAAAATGTTCTTAAGTTCTAATCCCAACATGTTGGGCCATCACTAGATAAAACTTTTTAAGATTCATTGTTCCCATGTGGTACATTATCTAATGGTGATTTAATGGAAAACTCTTAAGCATATAAAATCTAAGAACATGTCTTCATCATAGTGATATTGAAGAACATACTATGATAAAATTCCTAACATTATTTTATGGTTTTTTTAGGGTGGACAAGAGGTCAAATTGAAGTAGAACATGATGGTAAATGAACAAAAGAAAACAACTAGATGGCACGGAAAAAATGATGTTTGTGGTTATATAATTTGTGTCAATGAAATGGTCTTAAATTTGGAGAATTTCAAATCAAATATAACAATTGAGGAAAAGAACCACGATGTGTCCCATTAGAAAGAGGTGCTAACCACACTAGGAGTAGCCATGGGATGTGTAACCAATGTTTGGTTTTTTATGTTTTCAATGTCAAGATTTGTATTAATGTTGCAAGTTTAGAATATATTGACATGATGCCCTTTGTAATGTATTATGGAAGAATGTGGAATAATTTAGATTGAATATAATAAATATTAAATATTTAAAAACACACATAATGCATTATATTTATGCTTTCATATTCTTTTCATTTTTGAAAGGACTCAAAATGCCTTCAAAATGACATAATTATGTGCAATGATTATTCAAACCTTTACATAATAGTATAATATGTCGTGAGAAAATAAAATTCAACACTACAAAGCTCATAGATTTCTAATCCAACACATTTTATAACCAATCATAGTCTACCACATCATTCTAGAAAGAATACCCAATTTTTTTTAAGGTAGTCAAAAGCAATTCATCTCACTTTGGTTATATGTGAAGGGTTGGCTCTTGTTAGTGTGGAGGTACCCAAACATAAGTTATCATAACACACAAAAATAATGAGGATCACAAAATAATTATGAATTGGCAAGTTTATTATGATGGCCAACATGTTCTTACAAAAAACATGTTGACCATATGATTGGACAAAAATAAGCCATGATTTGAATAGTGATGAAATTGACATCTTTTGTCATTTGGGATGAACACCTTATGCAAAGCTTTGTGGAGCAATGTCACATTCATGTGCTTTAATGCACATCAATGACCAAACATGTTATCAATAATGAATATTTTAGTTATATGAATATTTTTGGACATGTGAAATTTGTATTGGTGTTATTTAATTAGCAATTGAAAATTTGTCTCCTTATTGAAGTGAACTTGCTTATCCATTTTTTCCTTTATCAGTTGATGAATCTAATGGGATACAATAGGAACAATTGACTATGCATTTACAATACCTTTCTAGAGTTGGTAAAAGCTTATAATTCTCTAAATATGTGGAGCTTATGTCTCTTGAAAGGTGCACTAGAAAACTTAGGCATGTGTTTATATATGTAATTTGATTCAATAAAAATAATGGGGAGAATTCATAGCTAGTGGCTATAGTGATTGATGAGGTATGTTTTATGATCATAATTCAATCATAGCTATGATTAGTCAACGTTTGGTCACATAAATAAACAATGATATGCCACATTTTTTTGGAATTCACTATATAACACATATAGAAAATTTGGTTGCAATGGATTGGATCAAATGCTTGTCTTGAACTTGGATTTGATAATGTTGCCACTCGAGCATATGAATGCATAGGGAAATCATCTATCAAATACAAATAGATTGAAAAATAATAAAAAAATTTGAGCAAACACTTATTGTTATTTGGGTGCAGTCACAGTAAAACGAGCCAAAAAGGATGTCAAACGGGTCCTAAAAACAGTCAAGATTGGAAAAATATTTATGTTTTACCATTTAAAACCATGGAAATCATGGCAAGTTGTTTTTATGGTTGATGTCTTTATTATACTTGACATGCAATTCTAGTATAATGAAATGGATATCATTATGATTAGATCTTCATGAAACGTCACCACCACCATTTTCGAAAGGCAATACCTAAGTAGAAACTTTGGAAGAAATACCAAATATCTTGGTCAATTTATTTGAAAAGTTGTCCAATGTAATAATGATGTTTATTTTTTAAGATGGTGTTTCACTTAATCATGTTATGCATGTTGATAGTTTTTGTGCTTGCTATATCATGGAGATTTTTTTAATTTTCAAAAAATTGGAAAACAATGTTTCCAATTGCTCAGAAACAATTTGAAGTTCAAATTCATAATACTTCCAAATTTAATGTTGCTTGTCACAACCTTAACCTTGGGTAAGGTTAGGGCAAAGTAAAAAAAAAGGGTTGGGAGCAAACTAAGGCAAGAAATAAACCTAAAACATTCGGGGAATGAAAAGGAAATACCTTCGAAATGAATTCCTAATTTGGGAATTGAGTGTCCCAAAATGTTCAAAATATATTTTCAAAGTTCAGATATGGAAATTTAATTCACATTTTCCATTTGGAGCTAAGAGTTAGTGTTATGTCCAAAAGAAGGGTTGTGAGTCAAATTGGTAGTGTAATTCCCAACCACAAAAATGAAAAATAGGAATTAGATGACCTTCAATGAGAATGCACAACATGGCCTTGGTAAGTTCTCAACAAGAGCTACAAGATAGTGTGGTCACACACTTAAAAATAACTTTGAAACAAAAGAGATATGACACCCCCAAAATTTAGAACAAGAATAGTCCTAACTTTGGGACTCCCATTTTTGTGGGAAAATGATTTTTGGATGTAGTCCCATCGAAAAACACAAAGTAAAATATAGGGGGGAGGGTGATGACCTCCTCTCAAGTCTAGATTATGTGAATGTAATGAGCCCAAGCCAAGTTTATGACCCAAAGTTCATTCCATTTCCACTAAATACCATTTGTTTGATTGGCCTACATGAGTGACTAGTCTATGAAGCATTTGTGAACTTGTCACATCATCCTAATCCTTGTTTTGAAGCTTCTACACACCCCTCTTTCCTTCATGCACAAAGTTAAGGAGTGTGCCCCCAAGTTTTTTTCCCTTTTACTTTCTTTCCTTTTCTATTTTTCAAGGGTTCATTTCCCAAGCCTTGGGAAGAACTTACATGTGCATCATTGCTTGCCTATTAAGTACTTTTAAACATTATTTAATTGATGATGTAAAAAGACAAATAAAAACTCTTTGAACATTGATTTGATAAATTGTTCATCAAATTGAATAAATGTCAAGTAAATCCCTAGGGTGTTCCCACCCATGGGCTTCATGCATCATAAAACAAAAGGCAATGGTTAACACGACCTTAACCATACATAGATACCAAGGCATAGAGGGGGAGGGATTCATATTCTTTAAAAATGGGAAGGACCTTTCACTTACTTGTATAAACATGCATAAGAGTTAATACACATAGGCATGATCCCTCCCACTCTTGATCGGCAAGTGTAGTTAACATATCCTTCTTTTCCAAGATTTGTGAATATAAGGTGCCCTCCAAATATACTAGGAAATTCTCCAAGTGTTTTATGAATATAGTAGGGTAAGAGGAGAAAGTTTATGGAGCTTGTGGAAGAAATGTGAGTGGAAACCTATGTGGGATTCTTGGGCCTATTGTTCCATTTTAGGTGAGTTTTTGTTGTTGTTTGGCTTGCATTAACCATTAAGAGCTTAAGCCCTTTCTACAACCATTTGACTTCTATTCAAAGTTGTAGTTCAAAATCTAGTCCAATGTATTCAAGCATGAATGGGATTACAAATCCAACCATTGAACTTAAATTTTATAGATTCAAACATATTAGGTAAACATTTCAACCAAATTCAAGCAAGGGATGATGAAATAGACAAACTAGATTTAATTCATATAAAATTGGTAGGTGATGTCCAAAAAGGTTTTTTTTGTCCAATGCAAAGTGCCAAAATAGTTGCCCTCAATTGGAAATTGGAGTGTGTGTATATATATGTATATATATATGTAGAGAGAAAAAGAGAGGCTAATTTTGAAAGGAACCATGCCAAGCTAGTTATTTATTTATTTTAATAGCATTTGGGCAATTAATTTTTTTTCAATGAAGCCTATTTGAGTATTTTGTTTTCACAAATGTCTTCCATTTGGAAATTGTCTAATTTTGAATTTAAAATCAGTGGCAATAATTCACCTATGTATTGCATAACTATGGTGACAAAACAATTTTACATGTAAAAATCAATACCCTGCAAAAATAAAATCTTTATTGATCACACCAACCAATGACCATTAAACCCCAACCCAATGCAACAAGGAGTCATGCACCTATATAGCAATCAAAACTAGCACCCAACTTTCAAAAATCCAATCTTGACACCCAAACCATATGATCAACTTTGACATACAAAATTTTAAGATATATGAATAGAACCACAAATCACTTTGATGCATCAACCTAAAACCTTGTCATGATTGCTTTCCACAATGTAATTGCATCATCATATGCAAAGACATTTTCACTAAACATCCTAAAAACACATACATCAAGTTAAATAGTTAGTTATTTAGCAACTTGTTTTTCATGAATGAGATATTGATGAATGTTATCTCATCCTCAATAGACCCCAACACACAAACCATTGCAATATCCACCAATTTAATCTACTAGTTGAATATTTGACTCAAGATGGCAAAAGAATTTGTCTTCTTTCACAATTTGGAAACTAAATTTAGTTTTGAATGTTTAACCATTACCCCCTTTGCATCATGGGACATATTGAGCTTAAAAAGTGAAGACTATACATAAAACAAATATGAATCTAAAAAAGGCCTAGATACTCAATATGGCCATAAAAAAACTTATAGTTCTTCATATATGCAACCTTAATCTTCTAATCATTCAAACACCCCTTGTAGGTGTTTCTCATACTTTTGCATTATAACATTAAAAATGATGATGTCATCTATGTAATTTTGAACATTATCCAACATTGTTAAAATCTTGTCCATAATTCTTTGGAACTTTGTAAAGGCATTTTTCAACCCCAATGGCAAGAACCACCATTGATAGAACTAATCCTTCACATGTTCATTAATTCCTTAAAATCCAATATTTTGTTTGTCCGCCTTTTTAATAGATACCTTGTTGTATTCAAACTTCAAATCCCAAGTAATGTTCACCTTAACATGCCCAATGGCATCAAAGTTCTCCTTTGGAGTTGGCATGGCATATCTCTCAAACTTAGTTTGCCAATTCACAAATTGGTAGTCCCCGCATGTCCACCTTTTTGTCCAATAGCCAAATACATCCTTCTTAGCATATATCATGATAAATGATGCATACTCTTTTGCCAATCACTTTACCAATCCAACCTCCAACAACACTTGGGTCCTTGAATGAATCAAAGACATGTCCTTGTTTTATTTGTAAAGCCTTCAGAATATGGTGTATCATTAGCCAATTCAATCCAAATTTCATGGCCTTTAAGTGACACCAAGTTCTTTATATTAAAAACAAAGTTATCCTTGTATAGGCTCGAAGCAATTGGTGGATCTTGTTTTTTTTTCTCCAAGAATTGCGAGTCCAATATTAAGTTCCCAATTCTCTTTCATGACCACAACCTCGGGGGCACTAGTTGGCTTGCTAATAACATATGCATCACCTACTTGATGATTAACAAACCTACAACAACCACTTGGGTGTCTTATTTTGGTGTAAATTCATCTAATTTTGCCAAGATCAATTGAAGATTTTCATTTGTTCCAAAAAAATCTTCCACCCCTTCAACAACCTTGGCCACATCCTTCCAAATAACTTGTCTTAGATGTTCCTCATCACATTTTCCACCTTGCAATTCTTGTGTGTTCACTTGTTTTTGCCTAAACTATCCTGGGTTGCAAAGATGATGTCTTGGGCACACCATGAATTGAGATCAAACAATTGAGGTCCATCGCTTGATCTAAAACTAGCCAATGAAATGCCTCACTTAAATGTGGCATGGCAATGATGCCCATTACAAATCTTTTAGCCCATTTGCACTCATTGGCATTGGGTTCAACCAAAATTTGTTGAGTATCCCAAACAAGTCCTGACCCATTGTCCCAAAAAATAAGAAACATTGGAAAGTCAAACAAAGTTGGGAATGCTACTTGTGCCACCCCACTTTATTGATTAATGCCAATGGTGATTTGTCATTGAACCTAACCATGACAAATTAACCTTGAATTGCTATTAGTGGAGCAAATCAAAATGTTGTTGAGCAAGGTAGGGCACATGCCATAATGAAACATGTTAAACCACTTCACCATTATTTACATATATAGTTCAGTATTTGTGCACTAAAACTTTTGCTTGGAACACCACGATAATGTTGTGCTCATTCTTCTAAACAATTCCAAAACACAAATGCCTTCCTTGGGAGATTGCCAAACAATTGTTTGGCATCCAAGGGTGACAAATTATGAAATGGTGTTGAAGCAACAATATAATGGGCATCTATTAATGTGGGTGCAAAGTCCCCTTGCCATGTTTGTTGCACATAATGTTTTGTTACATGCTACAAATGTGCCTCTTAATTGATGTTAAAAATTGATTCTAGACATCTACATACCTTGTTCCTCTTCCAACATTAGGGAATTATCCTTTACAAAAACATTATTTTAAAAGTGTTTTCCACCAAAATTCACAATTTCAAAAAATGAACCACAACCCAAAACTAGAACAAAATTGGGCATCCATGTTATTATGGTTCAAAGGTTTCCTCCCAATGAAATGTATTAGAAGTTGTACAATACCATAACCTAATTTCCATTTTGATTAACAAGATGCAATTTCTTTCCAAACATCCAATGTGAAACCCATGGGGTATAAAAAAATACACCCATTAACCATTAAAAGGAAAATTGTCATTTGCAACTCAAAAATAGTTGCAAAAATTACAACTTGTAGTGATCATATCATATGACATGCCATTTACTTGCGCAATGGCCTTGACTTTCATGGTGGAATTATTGATGGGATTATTTAATTGCAAATTGATTTTTTTAAAAAAATTCAAGATGAACCCTAAATCCTTTCATTTTTCGCATTTGTAGAATCCTTATTAAAATTATACCTATCCCCAACATCAATTCTAAAATAAATAAATAAAGTTTTTACTAGCTTATGCAAAGTATCCAACTTTAGATCTTTTCTTTTCCCTCAATAGCTAACCATATCATGCATTTGACTTGAAAAACCAAGCAATCATCCAATAAAATATATTCAACCCAAGGAAACTTAGTTGCCCAAAAATCCTTAAAAGCATTAAACTTGTCATAAAAGCTCTTAAGTTTCTTGGATTGAAATTTTTGTCCACTA
>Ga0116230_10008245_pt1 | contig 10291 bp, 9 predicted proteins | sample S1TSphfallax_3_FD_88678 | JGI IMG/M metagenome (GOLD analysis project Ga0116230, IMG submission 88678) | Host-associated microbial communities from peat moss isolated from Minnesota, USA - S1T2_Fd - Sphagnum fallax MG | ecosystem: Host-associated > Plants > Peat moss > Unclassified | place: USA...
CCATCTATTTTGAAAAGTTTTCACTCTTTTTATATTTAGAAGGGTTGAAAAAGCCTTGGTGTATCAAAAGGTCATTAGTGTATCAACACATCATTAATTTATGAATAAAGTTTTAGTGTGTCAATGACATATGGTTAATAATAATTTGTTATAATGGAAAAAAAAGGTAATTGTATACTAAATGTCAAATTTTCATATGTAAGGTTTATTTTGCAAGTGTGAAAATATGTTTATGATACATTCAATCTATTATTCACATCACATCTTAATAGTAGATTATATGAAGCACCCCCAAATTCCTTGATAGACTCAACTGTGAGTCTAGAGGTGAAAACAACGAAAGGATAAGGAGTTGGGGTACGTTTTGTGGCTCGTAGCATTTTGAAGCTAAAGGGGTGTGGTTGAGCTTTGAGATGGGACTAGGATAAGTGACAAGTGGGTCAATTATTCACACGGACCTGCACAAACCAAACAACAAATTGATTAATGCATAGTTGGAACATTTTTGGTGCATGGATGAACCATGGGCAAACACATATCACAAGATTCATCACAACCCGGATTTGGGGGAAGCCACCACCTTCCCATCTTCCCCACCTTGGCTATGAAGCTTGCACCCAAATGTCATTTTTTCCTAGGACTCCCAAGTTGGGAATCTTGAAATTTCTTAAATTAAGACTTTTGCAATTTTGGAAGCCCATAACTTTTTATTTAGACGTTCGATTAAAGTGAGGTTTGAAAGAAAGTTGTAACCATCCTTGAGAGTTTTTCAACAATATGTGGCACACCGCCTGCACGAAAACAAATCAGGGTGATTTTTGGCTTTTAGTGGTTTGGAGTCAAATTGATAGTTTGATTCCCAACCCTTCTTTTGGTCATAGCTTGTGTTTTTAAGTACCCAAATGAGTCATGTGAGCCCATTTTAGACATCTACATCCTAAAAGTTTTTCAATGATTTAAGGTACTTTTTAATCCAATGAGTTTTGACCCCTGTAATCGCCCTTTAAAAATTCGGGAGTCCCAAAGTGAGAGCGCATTTGAAAGTGTGTGGGTTCATTCCCTCACACTCTCCTACACTTCCAAGAGCATAAAATGTGACTCCCAAGCTTCATTCTTGGCCTGCACCTTTGTAAGCCCTTGCCTTGGTTGCGAGCCCAAGGCTAGGGTTGTGACACTATGGGTTTTCTTATTAAATTAACAATTGTTTTACCTAATTTATAAACTTGGAAATGTGGCCACCTCTTATCCACCTATTTTGAAAAATTTCTTGGTCTTTCTATGTTTAGACGGGCTAAAAATCCTTAAAGTATCAATAAATCTTTGATGAATAAAAAAATATGGTAAATTATAATTAGTTATGATAAAAAATGGTCTTAAATGTATATCAGGTGTCAAGTTTTCATATGTAACCATCTATTTTCAAATGTGAAATATTAATAATACATTTAATGTATTTTCACACCATGTGTCAATAGTAAATTGGTGGTTTGGTACTAAATTAACAAATATTTTACCTTACCCATAAACTTGGAAATATGATAATATTTTATCCATGTATTTTCAAATTTTAATGTACTGATAGTTTTTTAATACATTAAAAATTATAATATAATAAAAACACATTTAAATGTTAATCGATAAAAAAATTTATGCATGTAGTCGTTTTGAAATTTTCCCCACCCCTCCTTACACAATACATTTGTATCATAGGACTTATGTTGATAATATAACATGATGCATTGATACATTGCCATTTCAATACACAACGAATAATAATAATAATAATAAAACCAATACTCCGTGGAATATTTATTGCTAGATAAAAAATGAATTTACTAACAATTACCATGTTTTCACTCACATGCACACATTTTCACTCTTGTGTGGGATGCCCCTGACTTAAAAAAGGTGCTAATGTAGGCACATGGTAGGTACCTGCCATCAAAACTTGGCAATCATTTTATGCTGAGGGCATTTCCTTATACTAACCTCATGAGGTGGGCAGGGAATGGGAGCCAAGTGTGGGACCTGAGGTCCCAGCACTGCCCTTTGAGGTCCTTATCCGCTCAAGATCCTTATCGGGCACAAAGAAATGGTAGAATTTTAATGGCTCCAATTTTTGTTTGAGAACAAGAGGAGGCGCTGTACACGAAAGGTCCCTTGAAATTTGAGGAACCAGTCCTACATGTGAGGCGTCCTCTTCTGTTGTGACAGAAATTTCTATCAATTCAAGGAAACCAGTTCAGTGATTTATTGTCTGGCAAATTTTTGCCAAAATGTTTTTTTAATAGAAAAAGAATATTGTGTCAGCAATTTCACTTTCTTTTGGAAATATATAAATACCAAAAAAATTTAAATGTTTTGAAAGAAATTGCCAAATATCATCCCAATTGGCCTCAATTCAGAATATTTGCAGGATCTTATTTTGACAAGTCTTTGATTTAATGAAAAATATGAGAAGCAGTCTAGGTGCAGGTAAGGTTTAGGGTTCTCAAGGGAGTTTCACCCACAGTTTTCATCCCGAGTTCTCATTTAATCCCCTGTTTTGGCAAAACTGGGGCCTATTACCCCCAGTTTGGGTACTCTCCAGACAACTCTACCGATTTAATTTACCTGTGGAACACACACGTGAGGTTTATTAATTGCTCCAACCAATTGTCAATTTAATTGTCCATGCATATCTAACTTTGGGTCATTGAAATTTTGGAAGGTCAAGACACACAAGTACAAAACATTTCTAGAGGCCAAATAGCATGTCAAAAGTCTAGGCTTATGTCAAACACCTAGGCTCCAATGTAAAAAGCTTGGGCCCAACTCCAAGTGACTTGGCCTCTAATTTACTAGCTTTACCATCTAGGGTTGGAATTTGTTTTTGAAAAAACAAGAACAATTGTCTCAAGAAATCTCTCTTAGGCTTTTTACTTCAAGCCTAAGCTTTTGACATGAGACTTGCGCTTTTAAGTAAAGTTTTGTAAAACATTAGACTACGTAAAATTGATTTTAGAATCTACCTTTTTTTGTCAAAAAGGTTATGTCAACAAGAATAAATATTTTTTTTCTAGTAATTAGGTTACATTCCAAAAGTTTGAAAATTCGAGAGATGCATGGATTAAAAAATATATATTATTTGATGTTTTAAATAAAACTTTGGCATTCCAAATAATAAATAGTCATTTTGAAAATGTATTGGAGTTCTATGTTTTTTATTGGTTCATACTTCAAGAGGACATTCAGAATTTGTTCAATTATTTTTAACCAACCATTTTTGCACTTATTTATTAAAGAACTAAACATTTATATCCACCTTTCAATGTTTAATATTATTAATTTTATGTCAAAACATAGGAACACAAGACAAAACTATGTCATAGTTTTTGTTGTGGTAGGTCAACTATGAATGCACCCACCTTGTTTCATGATTAATGGCCACACCCTTTAGGAATTCCAAATTTGGTGCATTTGTTCATGAAACTAAAATTCTCTACCCATTTTTCATCATCATATTTTATCATGAAAAAAAAAAACTAATTGTTGATCTTGGTTTCACCCAATGATAAAAGTCACGACTTAAAAAGAATGAAACCAAAGATAATCAATAATCATGAAGTGCAATTGTATAAAAAATGGACTAAGTGATAGAAAAAACATTGGAGGTATTTACCAATGTTGGTTGGGTATGTACTTTTGGACATACCCAATGGACAAGGCATTTTCAAAAAATTCACATGTGATACTTAAGGGCCCTTGGCTGCACAATTGTTTTTAACAAATTAAAGTCCTTTGGGCATAGATATAGGTTGGATTTTTTTTACAAGATGGGCATGGGTAACATGTATCAAAATTGGTGATGTCTAGGGACTTCAATCCAAGCAGGTGCATTAAAAAATATGACCATAATTCAAGCAAAAGAAAGAAAGATTACACATTGTTTTATGAAATACTCACAAACAACTTACACATCCCATGATACAAATTGTTCTTTGAAGTTATCAAACACAACTTCCAAATCCTATGTCTTCAACAACTAAATATTAACTATAAAATTTGTAACTAAATAACTACATGAGGCAACCTTATTACCACCAAAATTATAGCCTATGTGACTAAGTGATTAATGATTAATGATGCAGTCTTGATGCCAAGGTGGCAAACTAATCTAAGTTGAAGTTGTTGATGGCACACCAAAAACTTTTGTTCACCTTTAGCTATAATTTTAATTCAATTTGGTGGGTGTAGAGTGCACTTTCAGACTTTGGCATATTATGCACATATAAACTACAAACAAAGACATTCAAGTAGCCATGCATTGAAATTACATCACCAAACTTCAACAATATAATGTAAAATGGAAACCCCAACCCTGATTGCAATAATTTGGTAAATAAAAAACCTAACCCCACACCCAATAATTTGCAAATTGGAAACCCAAAATATGCAATAATCTAAACAATGGAAAAACCCCATGACATCCTCCCAAGCTCCTTGATAGACTTAAATGTGAGTCTAAGATGAAAACAACAAAAGAGTAAGGAGTTGGGGACACGCTCCCTGGTTCGTAGCACTTTGGGGGGTAGAGGGGCGTGTTGGAGCTCCAGGATGGGATTAGGAAGAATGACAAGCACTTAATCATTCATACGGACCTGCACAAAACCAAACAATAAGTTGGTTAGTGCATAGTTAGAGCACTTTTGGTGCTAAGACAAGCCACGAACAAACTTGGACTCATAGGAGTCACCACGACCCAAACTTGGGGGAAGCCACCACCTTCCCCCTTATAGTATACTTTGTGGCTCTGCACGAGGCCCACATGCAAATGACATTTTGTCCTGAGACTCCCAAGTGGGACTTTTCACAACTGGGACTTCTGCAACTTTGGGGGCCCATAACTTTGCATGCAGACCTTCGATTGAGATGAGGTTTAAAGCAAAGTTGTATCCCTTGTCGAGAGCTTTCCAACGGTATGTTGCATGCCACATGCACGCGAGGAAGTTTGGGTGATTCCTGACTTTTAATGGTTGGAAGTCAAATTGGCAATTTGACTCCCAACCCTTCTTTTGGCCATAACTTGTGTTTTAGATGTCCAAATGGGTCATGCAAGCCCATTTTAGACATCTAGGTTCCAAGATCTTTTCAGTGGCATAAGGAAATCTTCAATCCATTGATTTTTGACCCTTGCAATCACTCTTTGAAAATTTGGAAGTCCATTAGGACTCCAACTCCCAAAGTGGAATCTCCTTTGAAAGTGTGAGGGTTCATTCCCTCACACCTTCCTACACTCCCGGGGGCATGCAGCGTGACTCTTGGGTTTCCCTCTTGGCCCGCAACCTTATAAGACCTTGCCTTGGTCGTGAGCCCAAGGCTAGGGTTGCGACAACCCAACAATTTGCAAACTTGGAAATTGGAAACCCAACCCCAAACAAACAATCTACAAATTAGAAACCCAACCTTAACCCCAACAACGTACAAATTGGAAACCCCAACACCAATGAATTATAAATTAACCCAACAATTTGTAATTAAAAAAACCCAATAGATTATAATATGGAAACCCAAAAAATTTGCAAATTACAAATTACACAACAAATTTATAACACTTTAAAAACTCCACAATAGATCATACACACACATTTTGGACCTATTATACTAGAATTCTAAAAAGATTTGGGTGCATCACATTTTTCTTTTCTCATCATTGATGCATTTTGCCCTTGGTACCTACACATCTAACAAACCACAAAACCATTTGCAATAAAAAATGGGGCAATCTACCATTAGGGTTAGCATCCAAGCCTTTTGATATGCACCTAAAAACACCACATATGTTAATTTTCTTCAAACAAATTAAAATTAACAATGAAATTTTCATTTTTAAAAATCATGTCATCTTCAATCTTGAGGTATTCCTCGATTGAATTAGGTAGGCCAATTGTGCACCCAAACCTGGGATCATTTAGCCAATTTTTCATTATAAAAACCAACTTGTCCAAATTTTCAATCTCAAGTCAACAATGTCTCAAACTTGTAATGACACCTACCATATTGAAAATTTGTTCAATTTCTACAATGCCCATGAATTGTCATGCCAAATGTGAAATATTAAAAAATTGTTACTCATGTTTTGCCCACCATGTGAAAGGATTGAATGTTCTAGTATGCATTGCAATTTTCCTAAAAAATGATAGCTCAACTTTAAGCAACCCTAATGTAGCCTCTTTAGTAGAAGCTAAGGTACCAAATACATCGAGCTCAAGTGTAACGAACCCAACAAGTTCAACATCAATAGAAGTCGGTGTTAGGTTATTATAAACAATTAACAACATAAGCATAAAAATTTCACAGTTGCATTTAGCAACTACTTGCATGGCTAATTCAAGGCCCACAAAATCATGGATGAGTTATAGATTTTTAAACTATGAGTCAAGCATGATAACTAACATGTTGTGAGTGGCACAAGGTTGGAAGGATGATACAAAGGTCAATAATGGCTTTAACACACCAATGACCTCAACCCACATGTGATGCCCCAAATGCATCAATTCATCATCAAAGTCTCCAACCTGCAATTAATACACAAATGCAAAAGTTAGAACTTGTAACCATATTAAAAAAAAACTTGAATAAAAACTCAAATCCAATAATAAACAAACAACCAAATTCTTATTAGCCACATACCTACATCACATCATTGATACCATAATTATTATTGCACATCATGACACACATAGATATAGTAGGAGATATTGCATTAGACAATAACCAATATTTCATGGATTGGTTCAAGACACATTGAGTGACCATAAGGGGTTTTTTTTTTTTTTGACATTTTCTGTGCCATAGCCCAGGTTTAACCAATAGGAATTCTATTTTGCAAAGAAATGCTTTGCCTTGAATAACAAAAATTTATGGCATTTTTGAACTCCAAGTTTCTTTGAATAATATAACTTTGGATGCAAACTGCATTTTCACAAAAGTCTTCAATTTATGAGGGCAAAAGGATGCATCTATAAGCCCTAGCCCATTCTTGTTTGCCTTTGCCATTTTTTTAGTCCAAGTAATAGTCTTCTACAAAGAAAATTGCACATCCTTAATTGAAACCTCTCACATTCCACCACATACCTTAAGGTCATTAGTAGCATACTAACAACATTTTGACATTGCATGCCCATAACAAATGGCAGCATAGGGTTATGGCAACTATAATGGAACATAAGAGACAATACCTGTTAATATTATAATGAGGGTGTTCAAATTGGCACCTTCATCTTTGATGTATGTAATGACTTTGTCCAACAATTCATATTGAGTAAGCAAATCCCTCAATTGGACAACCATGGCAACACTTGATGTTTCATGAACCTCAAAGATTCCAACTGTAATATGACATGTTTCCCACTGTTTGTTGATGTAGTTACAACTGCAAACATGTCAAAACCTCTTCAAGACATCCACAAATTAAAAGTGGTAATCAACATGGTTGTTTCACCAAGGGCATGAAGCACATACCTTTCCATGGTCTTACTTACCATCATTAGAATGATTTTGGTGGTAAGCCTCTTCAACCAAATGTTTTCAACAAAATTCAATGGATGGTAGCCCTTTGTTATGTAAAGTACAAGATCCTTAAGGAATTGTTCTTAAACATGGTCTATTTTTTTGTATGGGGTTTGACTATTGAAAGTTAAAAAATGGAATATGTAGACGGCTTCTTCCTCTTCTTAACAATTTGGGAACATCAAACTATGTGGCAACACTAAAGCGTCACATTTGGTACAACCTCAAAACTATAGAATGTCTAGAAGCAACATGACAAGGTCCTTATTATACATAACCAAAGCTTTCCAACTTTGGGTAGAACTTTAATTTACCTTTTCTTATTGCACATTGTGGCACAAAATGCATCTAATTCTTTGAGATTTATCAACATCCACAACAACATTAAAATCATTAAGTTTAAAGAACCCCCACGTACTTATTAATCTTTGTCATGGTGTTCTAGAATTTTTGGTTGAGTTCAAGCTAAAGAAACAATTATTCATGTCATGCAACAACTTTTAGCTTAAAAAATCTTCAAGTCGTTTTCATTGAGCTCTCTATCAATAATTATTTACACTAGGACCTCCTTCAATCCATGCCCACCATCACCACCCCCAACCCCACCACCACCACTCCCAAACCCTTGGGCTTCACCAATGTTAACACCATAATCAGACATAGAGAAAGGAAATCCCCCTCCCCCTTCCCATCCTCTCTCACTCTATTCATAAACACATTTCGACTGTTTGTAGCCATTATAGAACAAGAATGAAAATTAAACCCTATAAAATGTAGAGTAGAAATTGGCACTGATGAAGTTTGAAGGTGGAAAAAACTCTTCAACAACATTGTAGAAGTTATCTTTTGCAATGAATTTGGCGAACCAAAATAGTAAAATAGTTGTTAGTTTCAATGATGGAAGTGAAAAACACTGGAAATCAAAACACAAACTTGATTAAAGACACTAGAAATCAAAACACAAACTTTTAGCATAGCTTATTTATTTTAGGTTTGAAGTTGAAAACAATGCAAAAAACATAGAATTGCCATTAGCAACAATGTAGTAGCCACTCTTGATAAAAAGTAAAACACCTTGAAGGCAAATCTAGCACTCATGTTGATTGCACTGATATTTGGATTTTCCATCATGAGGGTAAAAGTGGCATTTGTTTCCGTTGTAGTGTTGCTTACATTCTCCATCATCATTGCAAGAAGCCACGAAACAACATTTTTCAGATCAACAACCTTCAAAGTAAAAAATCTAACCTAATTTTTTAACTTCAAACCCTAAACCTTGATGCCTTGCATTGGTATGTGACAACAAATTTCTGCCTCACTAATGCATTTTGGCACTTTGTAAAACACTACATTCGTCGAGGTTTTGGCATGACATATGTATTGAAAAAGAAAAGCTTGCCTTGGTAGGGTATTGCATGTTTTTTTGTCGATTCATGCCCAACGATCAAGGCACCCAATACATGGTTTATGCCTTGGTTGATACCCAACCAAAAGTAAATACTTGATCAACATTGGTATTTACAAATCAACTTTCAAGATGCAAGATAAAAGGTGTGAATTCAATTTGACAAAAAAATTGTAGCAACACAAAGAAAATGACACAACAAACCAAACTTCATGGTCATCCATAACAATAAAAAAACATAATATAAATTTGAAATAAACTTGAACTTGGAATCAATGAAAAAAAAATTGTGCAAGGGAAGAATCAACAAAAAATAAAAAATAAACTGATAATGCAATAACAAAAAGACACAAGAATGATCTTGGTTGAACACCCTTGCACAACAATCAAATCATAAAAAAAAAAAACCAAAAAGAAAAAGAAAATGAAAAAATACCTAAAAAATAGACATGCAAACAAAGTAACCCAACACACACAAAAAAAGAGAAATACATTTAGAGATAGTTGAGATGAGCAAGCTTTAACAATTGCAAGAAATAGCTAAATGCAAACTTAAAAAGAGATCACAAGAAATAACTAAAATCCACAAGCTCAAATACACACCACAAAAAATACATAAAAAATGAGATTGGAGAAGAGAAAGCTCAAAGAGAAAAACATGAAAATGAGAGAGCACATAAAAGAGCTCACACAAAGTGAGTTCCAAAAGAAAAACTTTTTTAGAAAATAAATCAAAAATATACTTTTTAAACTACAAAAGAAAGGAATTTTAAAAAGAAAGGAAAAAAATAGGTGACAATGCTATCATACCTGAATGGACTTTGTTACAAAAGATGTTACAACAATGCTAAGTTGACACTCCTAAATTTTTTGTGTTAGATTAAAATGACAAAACTTCATTGCAATGTTATGCAGTCGCTTTTTTGCTTTAGATCTGAAATGACAAAATTTTGTTGCAATTTTAGGTAGTCAACCACTCCTAACCTTTTGCTTTAGATCTAAAACAACTAAACTTCATTGCAGGATTAGGTTTGTGTGAACATAACATTGAGGTTGTTAACCCAATGTTTAGGAAACTAAACACTAAACCAAACTAATGAGGTTTGTGTGAAGATAGCATTGATGTTGGTAACCCAATGTTTAGGAAACTAAACACTAATTAAACTAACTCTAGGTGTGAATACACCCCCCCTTTACCATAGTCAACTCAAATGGGCACAAGGTGCACAGGCATTAGACGAAACCTCTTAAAAGATTGCTTTTTTGTTGCCATGAAAGTCACTCACCCACTGACTCTTTCACGTTTTGTCAACAAAAAATACGGTAGGACCTTGA
>Ga0116230_10008246_pt1 | contig 10291 bp, 6 predicted proteins | sample S1TSphfallax_3_FD_88678 | JGI IMG/M metagenome (GOLD analysis project Ga0116230, IMG submission 88678) | Host-associated microbial communities from peat moss isolated from Minnesota, USA - S1T2_Fd - Sphagnum fallax MG | ecosystem: Host-associated > Plants > Peat moss > Unclassified | place: USA...
ATGAATGGAATGATCCTCTAGAAGATTTTAACATTAATGATGACAAGTTTTTTTTAAATTGTCAAAATAGTAAAAAACCAATAAAAAAAACTCCTCGAATAATAGAAATCTAATGAAAATTATTGTAAGACTAGATGCAAATTAATATATTAATCCTCATCCAACAATAATGTGTGGTGAATTGGAGTTAAAATTTTATGTTATCATGATTGCACCTCCCCAATAGAAGGCAAAAATGTGCACCAATTTGCCAAAAAACATTATTACCTATCCACCCACACACCAACCCATTTACCCTACCATGCCCTATCTCAATTAGCCCCCTAATCTAGGCTAACCCTAGGTTAAATTAACTCCTTATGGATAAGGGTTTGAACCTTTCACCTTCATAATGAAAAACCAAATTCATAACCAATGCACCACACAATGTTCATAAGATGTTAAAATTTTGTTAACATATTATTATGAACATGTGTTTATTTCACATCTTTTTACATTACCAATTTAATGTAGGAAAATAAATAATAGGTAGGTAGGTAAGTAAGATGTAGATAGATGGATAGGAAGGAGTAAGTAATATAGTAAATACCATCTACTAACTTAATATTACCTACCAACCTATCTAAGTTGACCAATGCCTAACCTAGCTTAACAACTACCTACCTAAATTAACCTAACCAACTAGCCTATATACTTAATTTAATTACCTACTCAATTTGTATTCTAACTTAGTTTAACTACCTACCCACCTAACTTAGGTAAGTACTATATTAATATAGTTGGTAGATACATTAAGCTAAGTAGCTGAACTAAACTTGCCTAATAGGTATGTTAAACTAAGTAGGTATGTTAAGTTAAGTAGTCTAGGTGAAGTAAGTACATTAATTTAATAGATACTTTAAGCTAAATGGGTACATTAGGTTTACTAGGTATGCTAAGGTAGGTAAATACACTAGGCTAGATAAACTACCTAACCTAGCCTAATTTACCAACCTAAATTAATTTACCTAGCTATTTATATAGTTAACATATATGACCAAAATTGAAATTGGTCAAAATTTAATGGGCGAGGGAAGATGGATTTTATATCTTGTAATCATATCATACATTTAGTCATGTTGCACTTTTAATCATGTAATCACATATATGATTAAAAATATTTAACCATATTGTATTTAGTTTTGTAATCATAATCATGTCTTATCAAGTAGGAAAACTTGCTTCACATGATTACACAACTAGATTTAAAACATAGTTGTAAAATGGTTTCATCACGAAAATCATATTTTGGCATTATGAAACTAGTCTTTTCAATTGAATGTTGATTATTGTCATAATGTTCATTAAAGATGTCTCTTTTTCATTTAAAAAAATATATGATCATCCAAAAAAAATGATATTGTCAAACAAAAAGGTGCCAACAATCACCTCTTTAGCCTTGAAGTTATAGTCCTGATTGACTTTTGACAGGTTGATGTAACAAACTAGGATTGGTTAATTTATTTTTAAAAAACTAGTTTTACTACTTAAATTATGTTTATAAGCACTAATTATTGTCTTAAATTTTTTTTTTGAATAATTTATATTCATTTGAAATTTATCATAATGTCATAATAGTATATTTCATTTAGTATTATAAAAAAATTACAGTTTTTTAAATCAACTTTTTTTATCACTTTAAATCATTTAAAACTAAACACTAACTTATGTCCTTTACACTTTTTAAAAAATTGGCGTATAATATAAATAATTTTTTAAACTTAATTTTGTCCCAAGACTTATTATTAAAATATTTCAAGAATATTCTAGAAATAAACAATCACCAAGGAGACGACCATGACTCCTTTTATCATGTTTACACTTGGTCATGTCATTGTGATTGCAGCCTACATATTCATGTCATGAAACCAAAAACATAAACCATTACTCTTCAATATGCATGTGTGTCTATAATATTCAAATCTATTGACTATCATGTTATCCAAGCCAATGACTTTTGAACAAATATTGTATTAAAAGGATTGTTTAAGGATTAATTGATATCATACCCCATACATATGAGGTTTTTCATATTTTATATGACAAAATCCAATCGGTAATGAAAATAAAAATTTGAAATGATAACAATGAAAAAAAAATTGATTCCACAACTCCTATATGGAAAGAAGGTCATGATATTCAGCATTAAGTTTGGCAAGAAAATTGAAATGGAATCAAAGATTGCTAATGCAATAATATATCTTGTTAGATATCCACATATTGTGTGACATCCATGATTCAATTTTTAAAAAGTTCATGCCTTCACTTTACTATGAATCCACTTAGCTTAAGTTCAAATGTTGACATTAGAAAAAATTGATTCATCCATGAAACATCACAACAATTGTATATGAAAACACCAAGTCTTCATTGTCATGATCTTCATTTAAAGAAGCTCAAACATGTTCAAAAATTCCATACAAGTTTAGTTACTCAATGTCTCATTTCAATTTTGTATACCCAACTAACATCCATGATCTACCTTTAAAAAAAAATCATATCAACTTTTGATAGGTTGCAAATTTGCCTTTTTAGAATATAACTTTTCATAGAACAAAACACATGAACTTCAAATTCTCCCTACACTGTTCCAGAAATAATAATTTTGATATGCGTTTTCCAAAATGATTTTCATATTGCAATTTATCTATTTGTATATGTAGATGGACTTCTTGAGGGAAAAAATGATTATCATTTTCAATAAGCCATCAAAATTGGGATTTTTTCTTGGATATATTTTGAAGATTTTGGTATCTATTACTAGGCTTCACTATTAGCATTGAACTTGAAATTATGGTAGTTGTTTTCACATCTCCATACACTTACATTGTTGTATTTCACAATAATATGTTGTTTGCAAAATAAGATAAGACTTGAATTGTGTGAAATAAGTCCAATCATCTCATAGTGATTGCCTAAAGTTAATTCACAAACAACAATTTGCTACACAAAATGAATGACTTGTGTGTTAGCAACTAATTCTAATGAACCAAATGTTATGTTTTCACATACCTATCCATGGTTGGCACTAAAGAAAATTGATTGGGTTTTAAAACAATTGGTTGGAATTATAGCCAATGAGCTAGAACATACAATGAGCTACAATATGTATAAAGATTATCTACAAAAGACTTTCCATTTTTGCAATCCTCCTCCCTCAAGTCCACCTTAGTAATTAAGTCTTACTGTTAGACTTTGCTTTTGAGTAATGGACCCTCATGCCTTAGTATAACATCCAAACCAAGACTCCTACTATGTGTAGAAACCTCCTTTGATTTTTTTGTGTATCTAATGAGCGTCTTATAAATTGTTGGGATTTTCAAAAACAAAAAGTTCCACTCCTACAATGTTTTTGTAAAGCCAAGTGTAACCTAAAATAATGTTAAGGATCTCCTATGGATGAGGACGAATGGAAGTGGAAACCTTAATTCTAATAGGTGGCAAATGATGCCAAATTATAAAGTAGTTATGCGTCGTTTAGAATTGAGGATGCTAAAAGTCGAATCTTTGGTTTTTCTTTAATGCATTTGGATTTTGTTTTATTAATTTGCAAGTTAGTGTGTTTAATGTTTGTTCTTCAATGGAAGGGCTTGGGTGAGTTGGTTTTGGTGATGGAATGGATGCTTTCCTACTTTGTTGATAGTATTTATAATGAATGTGAGTCATAATTTTTGGTTTTGCTGCTTCTAAGGAGCAAGAGGATGAGGTCAAAGAGGAGCTATATGAAGTAGGTTGAGGAGGACAAAAGGCAGGCATTTTCTTGGTGGGAGAAGTTACGTTCCATTTTTCAAATTGTGAGGTTGCTAAGTTTTGGTGTGTCTAAATTGTGAATAGCTAAGGATGAATGCTCCTCTAAAGATCTTTTTTCTAACCTGAAGCATGTTTTTCACTGTGCCATGAATGTTAGGAGGAGAGTCAAGGGTCTAGAGTTTGTAGTCAAGGACCAATTCAAAGGAAGCGATGAAAGAGTCTAGCAATTGCATGAACAATTGTGGTGGCAATCATCAATTTGTTTCAGGGTTTTGAAGAACTGAAAGTGAATGTGCTCCACGATTTGTTCTTAGAAAAGAGTACCTATGATCTAGTGGGAGCTCTGGAGATTGAGGAATAAATGGGCATTGGAAGGTTTAGGTGAAAAAAATTCACAATTATCAGCATTGTTCTTAGTCTCTATCCAACTTTTGGTGTGAACAATATGATGATAATGGGGTAGCATTTGTGGGGTTTTGTTGTTAAATGATGAGTTGCCACACTCATTCACAACCAATTAGCTTTTTGAAAGGAAATCAAAAGAGATTTGATCCCTTGAAGTCCATAGTTTTTGAATTGCATAGTTGTTCAAGTAGAAAGATCACTAGTTTAGAAACAAATCTCCTATCTGTTCCTTGGAAATATTGAGTGAACATTAGTAAATCTATATTGCTAGGGAGTGTCATGGTAGAATCATCCCTCCTCTTTTTGGGGTGACACAAGCATCATGCAAGTGCATTACCAAAATTGGGCAACTATCAACTACCTTGCAAGGGCCCTTATTTCGGTAATGGCCTCACCCTTTTCGTTTACCTAACACTTATTGTCATTAATCATGCCATCATCGCTAAAAGTTCCACATGAGCACCACATTATTAAGTTATGTATCTTATCAATTCCAATTTTGCAAGATATTAATAAGTGTTTTTTTCCCTTCAAATTTGTGAGGTAGTTCTTGGCCATCATCCACAATAGGACTTAGCCAAATTTGGCTACATGTCAGAGTGGAAAATAGAATTTTTTGGAAAATTGTGCTATATTTTTGCTACATGCTACAACATAACGTCTAAAACTAGAGATTTCCAGTATAATTTTCCTCATATTGTGGCAAGAGTGACCAAAACCTATATACTTGTCACATTGGCTTTTTTTTGTTGCCAAGACATGAAAATTCATCAAAAACAAAAACACTGGATACAACACATTTATTATTAAAGCTAGTATGGCCATAATGCTTGGCCCTCCTATACCTCCTCCAACCAATCTCCTTCAATTTTTTTATATCATTCTATGAACAATCTAGAATTTGAATTTTAAAAAAATAGATTGGTAACAAGTTGAAAGGTTAGATACTTTGAAGTAATAGAAGAAAATTTTGTTGGGTATTAGTAAATCATGATTTGTGTTTCTCTTTTTAAAGGATCTAAGGGAATTTTTCAAATTCATATCATAATACAGGAGAACCTTATTGTTGTCCATGATCTGAAGGATAGGGTGAACATTTTTTAACTATAATAAAAAGGGCAACCATATTGCTTCCTTTGCAAAGACCTGGGTGCACAGTTTTTTAACTATCATAGAGAAGGACAATATGGTTGCTTGATTCTTGAACTCCAAAGACTTCATCTCAATCTCTTGGATCTCACAACTTTGAATGATGACTGCTTTCTAACAACTCAATAGCCTACCCATTGACAACATTAATTTGAGTTGACATAATTTAAATACTTAAGAATTTAGATACTCAGTAATGAACAAGATGGTCTAGGCAACTTGGGCTATCTACTTGATGCTTTAGTGTAGGCCCATAGTCCCCAAAGGGGGGATAATCCCAGAAAAAGACCCTATGACAAGGCCTGCCTCACATTTTTGGAATGTCCCTCTCCCACGGGCTTTACTCATCTAAAGCATGAGGTCATGGTTATCATTAACCTAGACATAACAAGATCACTAGCCATAGGAGGGGGATGGTTCTTACACCTATTCCTTTAGAGTGCGAGGGATCTTTTGCCTATTTACCTCCAATTCTTCAGGAGTACTTGTAACATCCCCCCCACTCTTTATGAGTAACTGCTGTATCCCTCCTCTTTTTCTACAAAAGAATATTCCTGTGTACATTAAATCCTCCCACCAAGGGATTTGCAGAACCTAAAGACTTTGCTCCAATTTTTGTTCTTTTGTCACGGGATACATAGCAGGTATCATGGGAAAAATTGAGGGTTCAAGGAGCGTTCTGCTTTCCAAAATGCCCTGAAACAACAAAGAAAAAATTATGCTGGGTGACATGCCCTCCAATTACACTAAATATTTGAAGCAAGTCCTTATGTATAGAAGGTGGGTCCAACTATACCTTGGTGTATAAGGTCTTAAGAAGATGCATGAGTATCTTTCACAACCCACCACACAAATCTGGCATTGACACAGTAATAAAATACCTTACCCTAAGGTCAGAGTTGTCATTAAATAATTGTCAAAATAGTGAAAATGAAATTTTGTGAAAATAGGAAGTTGACATGATAAAAATCGTCATAATTATCATAGGCTACACATTCTGAATAATTTCACTGTATGATGAAAATTTCTATAATTTCAAATTCTATAAACGAATTGTATTTTTTCTAAAATTATTATTCGTTTTGTCAATGTGGAAATTGACGCTAGGCTACGGTATGTATAAGATTCCCCTAACATGTCTTTGAGTTCATTTCATTTATCAAGATGTGTTCCTCCCATGCCTAAAAAAAGGGGATTTCATGGGAAGGGATTTTGCCAAAGGGGGAAGGGGGGGGAGGAAGATGGATGCACTATCCGATGGTGCCCTGATGTCAAATGACGACATTTTTCCTTACATCAGAGGGAGTTCAAATAAATTATGATGTCTGCGCCGCCAGGGAACCAAAAGACGGCAGCTAATAATATTCATGATATTTTGCTCAAGTCATGTTTTCACCATAACCAACACTTTTGTCCCAGAAAGACAGCCTTTGCTTCCATATCATCAGGAAAAAGCAAAGAACAAAAGAGGAGGCCAGGTCTGAAAAGGAGTGCATTGAAAGCGTTCTCGCTTTAAGATGGAGGGAGCAAACCGTCGAATGGAAACCATGTTGGGTGGATATTACAATTCACACCCTAAAGATCTACCAGAAATTCACACCTTAAAATATCTACAAGAAATTTCTGGTGTGTTTGGAGGTAAAATTACAGGTAGAATCTTTCTTTCTAACAGGCGGCCGTTTCGAAAAGCTCCTGTGGGCACTTCACTTTTTGACACACCCGGCCTCTTTTCTTCATTTTATTTCCCATTGGAAATGTTTTTAAAACTATCACAGGTCTTTATGCAGGGTAACACCCGTGGAGCAGGGTGTTGTTACCCTTACCATATTCAACCACACCGCCCCCCCCCCCGCCCCCACACACACACACACTGATTAAACATGATGATAAACGGTCTTAGAAATTTAAAAAAATCATGGAACCAATGAGACAACTCAGCATAGAGATAGGAGGGCCCAATTTTATTTTCTTTTGGGTTGGGGGCGGGAAAAACACACTGTTGTTTTTGTTCCCAATGTGTTCCCAAATATGTTCCTATTAGCACCACACTTTTATCCTATATGCTTTGCCCAAAGTTCTCCCCTTTCTCACCTGTATAGTTGGGCCAAGGGGAAAGCACCCTATCGAATTCTTTTGTGGGAAGCCTCAAAAGTTTCAGTTTTTAATTTTTATTTTGTGTTGGGCCAATCAAAATGGCTCTCTTTTCACCCAAAAAAAAAAACTTGAGAAGCACCCCCTATATCTAATGAATTGAAACATGATGAATATACTACCATAGTATATCAGAACCATTTATAAATCAAGTAACCAATTTTGATAGTTGATCAAAATAGGGCCTAAGTGACCCAACACCCACCAATGCACCATCCAAGAAATCCCATTTTGTGATTTTATGGATGGGATGAAAGCTTCCGACATTTTTTTCAACCCCCTTTTTTTTTCTCTTTTTGCCACACACCCCTACCCAATGTACCTACCCACCCCTCCTACCTACCCTCTCCCTTATACCTATCCATTTACATTTGTCATCCTACCAACCACCCTTTCTCGCCAAGGTCCTTTCGCGCCCACTTCCACCACCAACATTTGAGAGAGCTTGAAAATATGGGTTTAGGGTCGAGTGGTGAGTTTGAATTAGGGCTTTAGGGAGTGCGTTTTGTGTGGGAGCTTTATAAAAGCTTGAAAACCACGAAAAGGGAGTTGTAGACTGAGAACTAGAGCAGGAGCTTGAGGAGGTGAAAAAAGAACTCAAAGGTGCAAGTCAAGGAGGCGCAAAGCTTTGTCACAAGTAGAAAGGAGGTAAGCCCCCCTCCTCGACTCTTTTTCTTTTCATTTTTTCTTCTTGTGGTCTATTATTGCCCTAAGACGACGATGAGCTCTAGCTCGACATCGTCTCATGCTCTTGTTGTAGTTTATTGCTACCTTAGAATGACAAATTTTAGTTTGTTGTTGTTTCATTTTCTTGTGTTCTATTGTTACCTTGAAACAACAAGTTCCAACTTGTCATCGTCTGATTTTCTTGTTGTGGTTTATTGCTACCATGAAATGACAACAAGTTCTAGCTCATTATCATCTCATCTTTTTATGTTTTGTAGTTACTTTGAAACACTGACTAGCTAGACTTTTATGTTTTCCAATTATCTTGAAATGATGACAAGCTCTAGTTCATCATCATGGTGTTTTTGTTGTGGTTTGTTCTTGCCCTAAAACAATGACGAACTCTAGTTCATCATCATGTCATGTTCTTGTTGTGGTGTGTTACCTTAAGACAACCACCACCTTTAGTTCATCATCTCATCCTCTTGTGTTTTTCTATTGTCTTGAAACAATGATAAGTTCTGACTCATCATTATCTCATGTTCTTATTACGATTTGTTGTTACTATGAAACAACGATGAACTCTGAGTCATCATCATTTTATGTTCTTGTTATGGTCAATTACTACTTTGAGATGACAATGAACTTCAACTCATTGTCATCTCATGTTCTTATTGTGGTCTACTAATATTTTAAAATAATGATGAACTTCGATTCATCACATCTCGTCCTCTTGTGTTATGTTGTTACCCTGACACAATGATGAACTTCAGTTCTTTTTCGATTCATGTTCTCATTATGTTCTACTTTTGCCCTAAGTTTATTGTAGTTTCAACCTCTTGTGTTATTATGTTACGTTAAAACAACAACAAGATTTGATTCGTTGTCATGTTTTGCTTTTGTTATGTCCTAGTGTTGTCTTGAATATTGGCTTGTCATCGTCTCATGCTCTTATTGTATTTTAATGTTCCTTGTGGTTAAAGTTCATTGTCATCTTGTGTTCTTGTTGTTACTTTAAGTTTCAACTGATCATTGTCTCATCCTTTTCCTACAAATAAACCATGAAAAAACTTTGGCTCTAATATTTTCTTTGTGTTTATCAAAAAATATAAATTCGAAAAAGGGCAAATGCTTGACTCCCAAGCTTTAGTTCAAGTTGGGGATGGGATGTAGGTCAACATCAAGGAAGGAGGTTTGGCAGAAAGGTTGGTGGGATAGCAAGTGCAAGCGAGTGTCGATATTGAAGAAATATTTGTTGTGAATGCTAGTGGAATTTGAGATCAAATTGTGCAATAAATTAGTTTTATGAATGCATGATTCAATGTCAGATGGGCATGTTGTAGTTTATGGTGTTACTTATGTAGGTGTCATTAACTGTACTAGTTGCAATTTATTCCCCACCTTTCTTCTTTACTTCAAATAGTGGGTGCAATTTGTTTTGGTCAAAATTTTAAATGCAATAACTTCATTATTTGGGGTTGTTTGTTTCATTTCATTTTGTTTATGGAATTTTTGCCCCACCTTCCCAAAAAAAAATTATTCGTGTAAAAATCATTTATTAAAACATACTTGTAAATTTTCAAAATAAATCATGTTTTTTTTCAAGATGAAATGGACTTTTGAAAAGATGTGCTTATTTTTCACCAAATAAAAGTCCATAGATCATAAAACTCATTAGATATGAATCAAACCATTTCAAGCTTGATTTTATTATTACATTTTAAAATAAAAACCAATTCCTTAAATGTTTTTGAGGTCCATCATAGAACCAAACCAAAGTCCATTCACTTAATTGTTAATAGCATTACATACCTTGATTTTCAATTTCAAAAGTCCTTAGCTCTTATAATTTTATATATTTTGCATGCCAATCAATTTCATTACATAAATATTGAAGTCTATAATTTCAAAATGTGACGCACTCCCAAGTCCCGGGGTGAACCCACTTGAGGGTTCACCAAAGTATAGTTGCGGAAAGTTGGGACTCGGAAGGCACTCCCGGCTTCCGACTCTAGAAAGGGGTAGAGGGTCGAGTTGGGAGCCCAGGGATTAGACTAGGAAGAGGTATTAGTTGATCAAGCACGAATCTGCATCAAAACAAACCACCCACGTGGTTAGTTCACATTCCGGG
>Ga0116230_10008248_pt1 | contig 10291 bp, 8 predicted proteins | sample S1TSphfallax_3_FD_88678 | JGI IMG/M metagenome (GOLD analysis project Ga0116230, IMG submission 88678) | Host-associated microbial communities from peat moss isolated from Minnesota, USA - S1T2_Fd - Sphagnum fallax MG | ecosystem: Host-associated > Plants > Peat moss > Unclassified | place: USA...
ACGTGCCCGCCGACGATTACACCGACCCCGCCCCGGCCACCACCTTCGCCCACCTCGACGCGACCACCAACCTCTCTCGCGCCATCTCGGAAATGGGCATCTACCCGGCCGTCGACCCGCTCGCCTCCACCTCGCGCATTCTCGACCCCGCCATCGTCGGTGACGATCATTACGACGTCGCCCAGCGCGTCAAAGGCACCCTGCAGCGCTACAAAGAACTCCAGGACATCATCGCCATTCTGGGCGTCGACGAATTGAGCGACGAAGACAAAGCCGTCGTGGGCCGCGCCCGCCGCCTGCAGCGATTCCTCTCCCAGCCCTTCCACGTGGCCGAGCAGTTCACCGGCCGCCCCGGCAAATACGTCAAGCTCGAAGACACCGTCCGCAGCTTCAAGGAAATCGTCGACGGCAAGCACGACGCGCTCCCCGAAGCCGCTTTTTATATGCAAGGCACCATCGAAGACGTGCTCGAAGCGGCCGAGAAATTGAAAGGCTAACCGCCATGGCCGACACATTCAAGTTGCGCGTCGCCACCCCCGAAAAATTGGTCGTCGACCAGCAAGTCACCGAAGCCGAAGTCCCCGGCCAGGACGGCTACCTTGGCATCCTCGCTGGCCACGCCCCGCTCTTAAGCGCCTTGGGCGAAGGCCATCTGACGTACTCGTCGGGCGGAGCTAAATCCGCCCTAAAAATCAACGGGGGCTTCGTCGAAGTCTTCGAAAACACCGTCAGCATCCTGGCCGACCACGCCGACCCAGCCACCGCTGGCTAACTCCTTGCGTCTTCTCAAGACCATTATGGCTGTGCTGGCGCTTTTGTCGCCAGCGTGTTCCTTAGTTAGCTGTCAGGTTCTCCTTTGGGACACCCGCGAAGGAACGTTTTAATCAATCACGGCAGTGGAGTCAGTCATACTGCCGCGGGGTTATAGCGGACAACCCAAAAAACTCGAATCGCGAACACTAAGCCGGACACCCGCACCTGTTCTGGCGGATCACGCGGACCAGGTCAACCGCTGGTTAGTAGCTGAAGCCGATCTGGCTTCGAAGCTGTTCCGTGATCTCGTATTCCGTCCCTTGCAGTGCGCGGATAATCCACCCCGGTAATTGCTCCGCTAGTGAGATGAATTGACCATGCTCGGTAGCGAGCACCATATAAGGCAGCCGGTTTCCCATGTTGCTATTGTCGAATACCGCTACGGAGTCGAATTCCTTTAAGGCGCGCGGGAGGTTCTTGAGGCTTGCCTGGTAAATTTCGCGCAGCCTTTCAGGCGGTGCGGAATGACCTCCCAGCTCGGATCGAGTTCGGACTCTTACAATCGAAAGCTCTGGACTGTCCACGGCAATGTAGTGCATGACCGTGCGAAAACCGCGTACTCTTGCAAGACGTGCTTGGTCATACGTGATGCTTGTCCTGAGAGTCGTCTCATAACAGAAACTGCGCCCCTCGTTAATATGATCTAGAATGAATGACTCTAGTTCTTGATTAACGATGGCGCGAATACCGACGGGGATATTGTGGCCCGAGCCCGAATTTAGGTCGCGGGCCCGTTCGTCGGCATTGAAGTAGTCCGTCTCATCTTGCGGTCTTAACAAAGAAGACTTTCCGCTGCCTGCCGGTCCCGCCACCACAATCATCTGCGGCACCCGCATCAATGCGTAAAGTCCGTAAGCGAGTCCGGCTTCATGTCATCGGGCAGTGGCTCTTTGAATACCAAGTTGCCATTTTCATCCAGGCGTCCAGTGCGCCTCAGTTCAGCGATGATCGCCGTTTTCCGCTCGCCCATCAGCGCAATCAACTGACCGTAATACTGTGCCCGTTCCTCCGGGTCATCCAAATTCACATTGGCGTACGTCAGAATTTTTGTTTCCATGGGCCCCTGCTTCCATTTGACCACGTTAAAGCAGCACCCGCACTCCATGAATCGGCCCCACCAGAAACTGCGCTGTAATCGAATCCGACATCGGCAAACGCTGGATGAACGGCTTCAGCACAATCAGCGTCCGGCTGGTGGTGTCGCTCCGATTGTTATCACTCACCAGTTGATTCAGCAAAGGAACACTCGACAACCCAGCCAGACCGTCGCGGCTCTTGGTTTTTGAGGTTTGATCCAGCCCGGCCACAACAGCCCACTCGTCCGGCAGCAGCGTGACGCTTCCTGTAAACTTGCGCTCGGCCACCGCTGGCACGGTGTCGATGGTTTGCGCGCCCAGCGTCTTGTAATCGGCCTCGATATCCATGCCCACTTCGCCGTCGCCCTTCACATGGGGCGTCACTTTCAAGACCAGGCCCAAATCCTCCTGCGTCACCGTGCCGATCGGGTTATAAATGGAGCCCGCGGTTTGGCTCGCTCCCGAGTAAAGCGAAGTCGGGATAGGATATTTTTCGCCCACATGCAGATTGGCGGTTTGCCCATCGGCCACCACTACCGTTGTGTCGTAAGAAACGTTGGTGATGGATTTCGAATAAGTGGCCAGCACTTGCGCGCTGGTGATTCCAATGCCAAATACCCCCGCACCGCCGCCGACAGCAATGTATTCGGCGCCGCTCACCAGCGTCGGCAAAAGCGTCTTAAAGTTGAACAGCTTTTGCAGCGGCGACACAATCTGGAATGTGCTCTGCGGCGTCACGCCCCATTCATAGGAAACACTCTTATCCAGCGTGATGAATTGCAGCTCCAGCGAAATCTGCGCATGTGGAATCAGCAGGCTCTGCAGCAGCGATTTCGCCAGGTGCGCGCGCGTGAAACGGTCGCGAATCATCACCGTGCGCGTGGCCGCGTCCCAGCCGAAACTCTTCAGGCTCAGCACGCTGCGCACCCCGTTGGCCGCGTCAATCAGATCCTTATCGGTCAGCGAATCGGGCAGCGAAACAGTCAGCACGATATTCGGCTCCAGTTCGTTGCGCTTCGCTTCGGTGTCTTCGGCGAAGAAGAGAACCTGCGGCGCGACCGGGAAAACAAACGTGTTCGTCACATCGGTCAGCCCATCCATGGCCGTTTTAAAATCGACGTCCGTCATGCGAAAGGTCAGGTTGCCGGTCTTCGGCAGGTCCGGATCGTTGATGGCCCGCACCCCGAAAACCGAAGTAACCTGCCGGATCAGCGTTGCCCGGTCGCCGCGCAGGTCAAAATCGTGACGTTCGGCGCTCGCCTTGATATGGGGCAGTCCGGCCAGACTGTTGTCAAGCTGCCAATCCGCGCCAACGACTTTAACGGCGGGATTGGAACCGCTCAAAGAGTCCAGCCGCGCCGCCTTCAGATCGGCCGAGATGTCGGGCTTCTCAAGCTGAGAACTTTGCAGCAGATTGGCCACCGGAGCCAGCACATTTGCGTTTGCCAGATAACTGGGGTTATCCGGGTAACGGTTAGCGGCCGCGTTGTAAAGCAGGTAAGCGCGCACCGCTTGTCCCGCTTTGCGTGCGCGTTCAGCGCGTTCAGCCAGGTGAACGGCTACGCTCGCGTCTTCGCCGGGTGTCGCTTCCAGCGTGCTCATCTTGATATCCGGCTTAATATCCGCATCCTCCAGGTGCTGCGTCATCAGCATCTGGGCCAGTGGCGCCAGTTCGTCTCGGTTGGTGCGGTAGATCTCGTTCAGCGGCTCCAGTGTTGCCGCTTCCTTGTAAAGAAGGTAAGCGCGCACCGTACTGCCGGCCACGCGCGCACTGGCGGCACGAACACCCAGACGCACCGCGATATCAGCGGGCAACGGCGTTGTGACTGCCTGGGCAGCCAGACAGCCGGTGGTCAGCCAGATAATGAAAAGGCATCGCAGCATCTAAATCTAATGACGGCGGGGGAACCGCGTACGTGTAACCAAGAATTCTCCGACTCAATGGCCGGGAGCCACATACCCCGGCGGATGCGCCGCGCCTTCGCCGAAGAAGTATTCTTCCATCTGCTTCAGCAGAAATTCCTGCGCTTCCGGCGTCCCCAGATTCAAACGATATTCGTTCATGATCATCTTCATCTGTTCTACCCACATGCGCCACGCCTCCTTTGAGACGTTGTCATAAATCCGCTTCCCCAGCGGGTGCCCGTCAAACGGAACCTCATCCAGACCGGGCAGATCTTTTCCTAACTTGACGCAGTGGACTATGCGCTCCGATTCAACGGCACTGCTGCTCATTCACCATTCTCCTCTTCTATTGAGGATAGCGGAGACAGGTTTATTCCGAAGCGTAGCCGCCCGCCAGCATGGCTTCCGGATGCGTCTCCTTCGCCATGTGCGTTCCCGCAATGTCATCCGCAATCAGTTTGCCGTGAAACCGCCCGTTTTCAATGAAAACTTCGTTGGTGTGCATGCCGGCCACAATCACTCCGGCCAGATAGACACCAGGCCTCTCACTTTCAAGCGTTTCAGGATTGGTGACGGGCTTCGAAGTGACCGGATCCAGATGAATGCCGTGCTCGTCCATGAATTCAAAATCCGGCCGGTACCCCGTCATGGCGAACGTGAAATCGTTCTGAATCGTCACCTCGCCGTCCGGTGTTGAAATCACGACGTCTTTCGAGCGGATCTCCCTTACCTTGCTGTTGAAGTACATCTTCACTTCTCCGCTCTTGATCCGGTTTTCGATGTTCGGCTTAATCCAGTATTTGACGCCAGGGGAAATCGCAGCGCCGCGGTGAACCATCGTCACCCGCGCCCCCGTCCAGAAAAGCTCCAGCGCCGCGATGCACGCCGAGTTCTTCGCCCCAATAATCAGCACATCGCTGTCGTAATAAGGATGAGCTTCCCGGTAATAATGGATAACCTTTTCCAGGTCTTCACCGGGTATATTCAAGCGGTTGGGAATATCGTAATAACCGCTGGCCAGAATAATCTTTTTAACGCGGTAGCTGCCCTTTTCCGTCGCCACCGTAAAGTCGCCGTCCCTGCCGCTGAACCCATTCACCTTCTCATACTGATGGATGTTCAGCTTGTAATGTTCGGCCACGCGCCGGTAGTATTTCAGCGCCTCAATCCGCCCCGGCTTCTCATTCAGCGACGTCATCGGAATATCGCCTATTTCCAGCAGCTCCGGCGTCGTGAAAAAGACCAGGTTGATGGGGTAATTGTAAATGGAATTCACCACGCAGCCCTTATCGAAAAGCACGCTGCTGATGCCGCGCTTCGTAAGTTCAATGCCGCAGGCCAGGCCCGTGGGCCCCGCGCCGACAATCGCCACGTCGAATTTTTCCATTTAAAGAAGCGCCCCCACCTTTTCATAAACGCCTGCCAATGCCGCCGGCAGCGCACCGGCGTCTTTGCCCGCGCCCTCCGCCATATCCGGACGACCGCCGCCTTTGCCGCCAATCGCCTTGGCCAGTTCGCCAATCAGCTTGCCAGCCTGCACCTTGCCTGTCAAATCCTTGCTCACCGCCGAAATCACCGACACATTGCCATCGTTCACGGCCGCTATTACGATGACCGCGCTGCCCCATTTGTTCCTTAAAGTGTCGGCAATCGTCCGAAGCTGCTTCGAATCCAGGCCCTCCAGCCGTTCCGCAATCACCGTGGATCCGTTAAAGGTGCGCCCATGCAGCTTTTCAATCTGCTGGTTGGCAATCTGAGTCTTCAGATGATCCACCTGCCGTTCCAGCGCCCGCTGCTGCTCGGCCAGCTTGTCTTTCTCCTCATTCACCTTCTGAAGCGCGCCGCGGAAATGCCGCAAAACCTCTTCGCCGGTGATGGCTTCCATTCTGCGCACTCCGGCCGCGCTGCTGCCTTCATAAATAATCTTGAACAAGCCAATTTCGCCCGTCCTGTGTACATGCGTGCCGCCGCACAGTTCGCGGCTGAAATCGCTAATCGAAACCACCCGCACGCTCTCGCCATACTTCTCGCCGAACAGCGCCATCGCGCCGGTCGAAAGCGCCTGATCCAGCGCCATGATGTCGGTCTTCACTTCCGCATCCGCCAGAATCTGCCGGTTGACAATCCCTTCCACTTCCTCCACTTCATCGGGAGTCATCCCCGCATAATGATGAAAGTCAAAGCGCAGCCGCCCCGGCTCCACCACGCTGCCCGCCTGCTTCACATGCGAACCCAGCACATGGCGCAAAGCCGCTTGCAGCAAATGCGTAGCCGTATGGTTGCGCATAGTCGCCGTGCGCAAAGGCTGGTCCACCACGCCAATCAATTTGTCGCCGCTCTTAATCGGACGCAGCACATGAATTTTCGAAACAAACGCGGTGGGTGTCGGTTTATAAGCGCCCTCCACAATCGCCACGCGCTCCCGAGTCTCCGCATCCAGCAGCAATCCAGTGTCGCCCACCTGCCCGCCCGATTCCGCATAGAACGGCGTCGTCGCAAAAAAAATTTCCGCCGCCCCGCTGTCCACCCGTTCCACGCCAGCCTTGTTCACAATCAGCCGCCCCACTTCCACCGGAGCCTCCAGCCGTTCGCGCCCAATAAATTCAGCGGCCGGCAATTCCTTGTAGACTTCGGCAATCTGCGCCTTATCCGCGCCCCGCCAGCTCGCGCGCGCCATCCGCCGCTGCCGCTCCATTTCCGCGTTGAAATTCTCGTGGTCGATCTTCAGCCCAAACTCACGCGCCATCTCTTCCTGCTCATCCAGCGCCAGCCCATAAGTGTCGTAAAGCTTGAACGCCGCCGCGCCCGGAAGCACTCCATCGACTGCCGATTTCGCTTCGTCGTGGAAGAACTTTTCGGCAATCTGAAACGTGGTCGCATAGCGCATCTCTTCTTCGCGCACAATCCGAGCCACTCGCCCAATGCTGTCCTGCAATTCCGGATAACCCGGCTTCATCAGGTCGGCCACAAAGCCCGTTAATTTATAAAGATAAGCTTCCGTGGCGCCCGTCAGACGCCCATTGCGCATCGCCCGCCGCATAATCTTGCGCAGCACATAGCCGCGCCCTTCGTTCGACGGCACCACGCCATCATGAATCAGAAACGTCGTCGCGCGCGCATGATCGGCATTAATCCTCAGCGCGGTCTCGGCTCTGTCGGACGCATGCCGTTGAACATGCAGCAACTCCGCCGCCTGCTGCACAATCGGCTGAATCAAATCGGTATGGTAATTGGAAAGATGTCCTTGCAACACCGCCGCCACGCGCTCCAAACCCATGCCGGTATCAATGGAAGGGCGGGGCAGGGGATCCAACTTACCGTCTTGTGAACGGTCATACTCCATGAAAACCAAATTCCAAATCTCAACAAAGCGCCCGCCGCCATCCAGCGGAAACCGTTCCTGTTCCCGGCCCGGAGCCGCCGCTTCCGGCCCTAAATCAAAATGGATCTCCGAACAAGGCCCGCACGGCCCCGTCTCGCCCATCTGCCAGAAATTATCTTTCTCATCCAGCCGGAAAATGCGCTCTTTGGGAACACCAGCCACCTGCTGCCACAGATGTTCAGCTTCGTCGTCCTCGCGAAACACCGTAACGTAAAGCTTGTCCTTCGGAAGGCCATACCACTGCGGGCTGGTAATCAGCTCCCACGCATAAGCAATGGCATCCCGCTTGAAATAATCGCCAAACGAAAAATTCCCCAGCATCTCGAAAAACGTGTGATGCCGCCGCGTGTAGCCCACGTTTTCCAAATCATTGTGTTTCCCCCCCGCGCGCACGCATTTCTGCGAAGAAGTCGCGCGCGCATAATCGCGCGTTTCCAGCCCCAGAAAAACCTCTTTGAATTGGTTCATCCCCGCGTTGGTAAACAGCAGGGTCGGATCGTTGGCAGGCACCAGTGACGAACTGCGCACCACGCGGTGGCCTTGTCCGGCGAAGTATTCCAGAAACTTCGCGCGGATATCATTTCCAGTCATTTCTCCCTATTTTCGCATTGGCCGCATCCCCGCTCCCGTTAGCATCATTCGTTGTGAAGGCCCACCACGCTATGTTGCCCGGTGGGTCCCATCGGAATCGTCGGTTCCCAATCCGTATCCGTAAGCGCCCGGCGCTGACTTAAATCCTCCACCAGCCATTCCATCTGACTCCCCGCCCGAACGGAATCATCCCCTCGCAATCGAAGAAAACTCACCACACCCGGAACATCAACCTGTCGAACAGATCCATCTTTCTCTAAATGCGCCTCGCCCGCCAGCATCTTTAACGCCGGACCGCGCGAACTGCGCCGCAAGCTCGCTATAAAATCGCTGGTCCCGGCCTGCGTAACCAGTTTGTCGAACTCGACAACCACCACTTCCCGGCTGCCTGTTTTGGCGTCAGCAATGACATTGCGCACATGCCCTTCCACCGGCGTGCCGCCGCGGATGAACAGCCTTCCGTTCCAGACCACATCCCGCGCCACGCGCGCCCGCACGCTGCTTCCAATTTCCGCCTTGTCAAAATGAATTCCATCCTGAAGCTGAATCGGAATCCGCAAACCCACCGGCAAAACGGAAACCGCCCGCGCGGACTCCATCCCATCCGCCGCGCCGCCCTCCGTTTGATCAAACCGTACCGTCGCCTCCGCGCTGAACTTTCGGCACTGGCTCCAATACGCCCGCTCGTACACCGCGTCACCCGACTTGTGACCCACCCAAACTTCCGCCGACGACGGCAGCAAAGCCGGCCCTCCCGAAGCCGTCCCGGCCAGATAATCAATCAAAATACGCACCGATGAATACGGCGACGAGGCCGGAATATCCTCCGCATTCACTTCCATCCGCAGCAGCTTGAGCGACCGCGCATCCACCGCAAACCGCCCCCGCTCGCCCACCCTGCTCCCTTCATCTCCCGAGACCAGCATCCACCCGCTAAACGCCCGCGGCACGCGGAAATCATAGCTCAAAATCTGCTGCTCCTGCTCGGCGCCGAAAATCGACGCATGGCTGGAAGAAAACAAATCATTCGCAAACATCGAAAACATCCCCGACGACGTCAATCCCGTCCCGGCAACACTCGCCAGCCCTCCCGGAACTTCGAGCACGTCTCCTGGCCGCGTAAAACGCTCATGCCCGCCAATCACACTCACCTGCACGTAAAACAAATCGCGATACGCACTTGCGCCGGGCGCTGGCCGCTCGCTTCTCTCCACCGTTTCCACGCAACTGTAATTCGCCACATCCAGAAGCGAAGCCTGAGCCTGCCGCCTGACACGCTCCAGCGTCTGAATCTGCTCATCCGCGGTCTTCCGCTGCCCCGCAAACGCGCCCTGCTTGTCTGCTTTGGGTGCGAAATAGGAGAGTCTGCTTTGCACCCGCAGACCGTCCTGATCCACCTTCACCTTTAAACGATGCACCGTTCCATTGTTCTTTGTGTCTTGCGGCGTGAATTCCAGCAAATACAAATATTCAGGAGGCAGCGCGAGCTTGCGAAAGCCCTCCACAAGATCGTTGCTGTTTTGAAAAAATGCGCCGCCCGTGCCATCGGCCAGTTCAGCCATGACATCCGCATTGGCCGACGCCAAATCGCGGCCATACCCGGTATTCGCTTGGAGCATTTGAGGAGACGTGAAGCCTCGCGCCGCTTGATCCGCCTGCGGGCCGTTGACGTAAAGCCCGCGCGCATCCAGGGTGTTCAGCGTTACATTCGACTGGGCGGCTGCATTGATGACATCCGATGTTTCCGGGCCTGCGTCCCGCGCCAAAAAGCCCGGCGAAACCAGGACAAGCGTGCGCTGCCCCGGTAGGGTGCCCATTTTCCGCAGAATGAACTTGATCATCCCCAGAGTGACGCGCGTGTTCAGATCCCCCTGGTTTACTATCTGCGACGCCACTGCTCGCGCGCGATCTTCCACCTCATGAGGACCACGCGCTTCCGTGCATTTCTTAACTTCATCTTTGGCTATGGCAAGCGCGCGCTCGTCATTCTGATTGACAATCAGATCCGCCTGATAGTAATTCATGTGAGGGCATTCGTGTCCAACGGTCTGATCAATGGGACTGCGGCTGGATGCCCGCGATGGCTTGCATGAGTTTGGAGCGGTCCATGGTGATGCCGCTATTGGTTCTGCCGGAGACCGAGAAAACTCCACCGGCATCCGACTCGGTTAAAGATTCGGATAACATTCTCGTGCAGGCGTCCTTTACGCGAACCAAATCTTCCGCCGCCAGATGAACATCGTCGAACAGGAAGAGGATGAAGCGGCTGGGCGTCCCGGGGGCGGCGGTAGGGTTGGCAAGCCCGTCCGGCGAGGCGTGAAGCGCCGTGGCCGCGTCCGGCGCGCCGCGCTTCTCCAGCGTGAAGCCAGTCAGCGTTTGAAGCTTGCCGTTGTCGAATACCTGGAAATCGTCTTTGCCGAGAGTTCTCACCGGCTGGCCATGCCGGTCGCGGACAACCACCGGAACCACCACGACATTCAAGCTGCTGCCAAATTGCGGTGCATCGCTCTGGCTGCGAAGCGGC
>Ga0116230_10008249_pt1 | contig 10290 bp, 9 predicted proteins | sample S1TSphfallax_3_FD_88678 | JGI IMG/M metagenome (GOLD analysis project Ga0116230, IMG submission 88678) | Host-associated microbial communities from peat moss isolated from Minnesota, USA - S1T2_Fd - Sphagnum fallax MG | ecosystem: Host-associated > Plants > Peat moss > Unclassified | place: USA...
AGAAAGCACACAAAGTGCAGCCCAACTAGAGAGAGAGAGAGAGAGAGAGAGAGCACGAAAGAGAAGAGAATAGAGAGAGAGAGAGAGAGAGAGAAATGATTTTTGCAAAACGTAATGCTCGCACGATTGCAGGATTCTGTCAGCTGTACAAGATTTGTCCTCCGCCAACTTGTGGTAGGGAAGTGTCCGGAGGTTTGTAGAGGAGCTTCGCTTTTTTTTTTTTCTTTTTTTTTTCCTCAATTATTTTTTCTCCTGCTTCGTTTTTTTTCCTCCTCTAATTTTTCCGGCTCAAAGTTGTGGTTGCAAAACTCTGAAATCATTGCGAAAGCCGGATTCGAGAGTTGAGGATCGTGCTGTATGTTTTTTTTTTTTTTTTTGCCGTCTTTTTTTTTCCCCTTTGTAGACAGATCCATTAAGGTAACAGATCCCTTAAGAGACTGCTGACTTCTCTCTGTCTTTCTCGCTCTGTGTCGTTTTTTGGCTCTGTGTTGGTTTGCTTTGTATGATGGTAACGGCGACATTATGCTTAGATTGAGAACCTTTTCATTTTCCTGCTTGTTGACAGACGGGAAGGGAGATGGAGGTTATCGTCCGACGGGCTCTAGCGGGACTTGATTCTGATGGTGAGGGTTTCTCGGAGCTTGGTTCTTGCAGGAGTTTTGTATTTGCCGGCGGTTTCTTTGGAGGAAAGGCTCGCTTGATGTTTGTTTTGTGAGATGCATGACTTTCGGCAGTGAAGCGTAGAAGATTGAGAATAAGATCGGGAAGAAGACTTGCGAGAAAAGAAAAAGGAGGACGAAGGCGGAGGAGTTGTAGTAATGAGGCCTGTTAAAGGGACTCAAGCTTTGCAGAGGATGTTAGAGGAACGCAAGGACTTGATCTGCCCGTATCACTCGCACGAGCTTGGTGCACATCAGTGTGGTTCCATCCTTTTGCAACAGATCAACGCACCGCTGCAGCTCGTGTGGTCGATCGTGAGGAGGTTCGAGAAGCCACAAGCGTACAAACGCTTCATCCAGGCTTGCTCCATCACCACGGGGGATGCCAGTGTTGTAGGAAGCATTCGAACGGTGCAATTGGTGTCAGGTATTCCCGCCACTTCCAGCGTCGAGCGGCTTGAGATACTGGACGACGACCAACACATCTTCAGCTTCAGAGTGCTCGGCGGAAGCCATCGCTTGCAAAAGTACCGGTCTGTTACATCGTTACATGAGCTAGAGATCGGTGGCAGGCTTGTGACCTTGGTGATGGAGTCATATGCTGTGGATGTTCCAGAAGGCAATACGCGGGATGAGACACAGATGTTTGCGGATACCCTTGTGAGGTGTAACCTGAAATCTCTGTCTAAGGTTGCAGAGCAGCTTGCCATGCAAGAAGAGGTGCTGCTGCTGGACACTCAGCACAAGGTGAAGTCTTTGCTGCTGTTTCCCGTACCCCTTCCTTTCTGAGGGACTACCATGTTGCCCTTTTGGCATCAGACTCTGTCAGAACTCATCTGCAGATTCTGATATATATCATTCTTATGCAACTATGTGATAGTAGGACCAGCCAATACTTGGATGATCTGAAGATCGCTCAATCTCCTCCTTGTGTGTTTGTGTATGCAGGATTAGTGGTGTTGTGTCGGAATGGAACAAATTACCATCTCTATCAAAGGTTCTCTGGCAATGGGAGGCTTGTTGAGGTTTCTCTCTGTGCATGGCTACTACATACAGACTAATAGTGGTCATAAAGGGATCAGTTCATTAGAGATGTCAACAAAGTTGTTCCTGATCTGAATGATCGGATGGGACTATTGTTGTTGTGGTGGCATCAGTTTTGTGTTTGACCAACCATCTGTATCTGATCCTCACAGGAGCTTGGAGGTATCTCTGGGCTCCTTATAGATGGAGATGAAGGTGCACTATTATCTGTAGATGAAAGTGACAATTCTGGCACTGGACAACTCTCAAAGATAAGGGTAACATGATGTGGATTGAAAGGAAGTGGGATTGGTTCATGCAGTGATGGAGCTGTATGGTCCCAAAAATAGCTGGGGTTTGTATGTGGACAAGGAATAGCACTGACGGTGCATTTGGTGAAGTAACTGTGCTTTCTAGGGCTGTATTGCAGTATACTTTCACAATTTCATCTCCATAAATTATGCTTGGATATTGGTGTTGACTAGAGCTTGTTGGACATATATCAGCATGAAAATGTTGTGACTTTCCAACAGCTCAAGTTTCAATAATGTATTTTCGGCTTCCTTCTTTTCTGCTGTTTCTGAGCTTGATATGCAGGTGCAAACTATCTCGGAGTCTTGAAGTTGGAGTCTGAACCATTGGATGTCAGATGCCAGCATATCAGCTGGTCCCTGAGAGTGCTTCCCACATTGCATGCTTTTCTGGGTGTCAGATGCATCCAAGGGAATTCATCAATTTCAGCAGTTTTCAATGACATCCATCACTACATACCTACTCACTGTAAGTATTGAACTGTCAATTATTTCTTGAAATGGCCCCTCAAGTGATCCTTCTCCCTTGCTCCTTTTGCACAAAACCCCTTCAATCCTTCTGGGTTATCCACTTTTCAGTTTGTCTCCATGAAAAAGGCCACTTTTCAGTCAGATAGCAATTGTTTGAGTGGTGGATGGATTTTGACCCAAGGCAAATTTTGGCTAAATCCCTGATCTGAAGTGCACTTGGTCACTTGATATCTTATCCATCAAGTGGACCACTCAGTTGCTGTCACTTCAAGTAACAGCTGTAAGATGTCACTTCATTGTGTGTTGTTGTAGGAGAAGATGTTGTGTAGTAGCTAAGTACTGCAAAAGGGTGTGCTGTACCACACACCCTTAGTCTAACATAAATCTAAACCTAAATTGTCACTCCTTGATTTTGAGGCATTTTGCAATGTTTTGTTCCTATGTAGCTCAAGATCTTGAAAACACATCAACACATGGCTTGGTGCTAGGTTCATGCAACAAGTATCAATTGAACAAGTTAGCAGGGGATCAAGAGTGTGTCTCTCATGTTAACTCCACAGCATGTAAAGTGGAATCAATTAGCAGTGAACAAAAGGGAACTTTCTGGGTGTGTCTGACCCCCCATGCATGTTAAGTCCCTTTTGTGCACAACATTTCACCTAAAGATTCGCCATGTGAAGTTTCCTTGTAGATTGTGGTCTTTGGAGTTTGTGTAGTGCAAAATCCTTAAAAGTGTTCTTTTTGCATGCTGTTCTTGCTTTAGAGAAGATAGGGAATAGAAATGACTTTTTGTACTAGAGAACTGGCCCTGAATGGTGGATTCTACCAGATAAGCATTCAGTGGGCAAGCCTGTTTGGGCAGGCACAGTGAGCACGCACCTGGCAGAATCCCTGGTTCACAGCCTATTCTCTAGTGTTGAACAGCCAGGGAAGGCTAGCCAGAGTGCACGGTCCAATGGATGCCTGTTATGACTCAGTTGTGGACGAACTTCAACTGAGTTAATATCTGGTTTCACCTTGGTAACCCATTTTGAAAGAATTAGGTCATAAATGTAGGTAGATAGGTAGGAAATTAGGTGACTACTAACTAAGTGGATACCTAGTTTGGACTGGTAAGTGGGTATACTATGGAATAGGTAAGGGCTGCTTTGATTACTTATCTACTAGGTTGTTAATAGTTAGGTAGTGAAAGAAAGCAACTGAGCTAATCACCATGACTAAGAAGGGAATTGGGGCCCAACAGAAAACTGTTTGCTGATCATGTACCGTGCATCTCGTCCTTGGTGGACTGCTGGGTGCTGGTTCCCTCTGGCCACTGAACACAATGAGAACTCCAGGGAACAATTGCTGAATCTGGACGGCTGCAGAGTCCCTTGCAAGTTCTGTTTGGACTTTGGGCCTCCTAAGTAAGTTATATCCATACTCTCTCACCACAAGTGGTGTAGATGTGATCCAAAAGCAATTTGATGGAAAGAAGCTCCAGGAGATTGCATGTTTGTGAAGTCTTTTTTTTTTTGGTCACCATGAAGATCCATGGGTTTGCTGTCAATCCAAACAAGCAAAAGGTTGTGGAAAGAAGCGGAAGCTTCAAAGGAAAGCACTCAGGCTTGCTGTCTTTTCTATGCTTTTTGGTTTGGGTTTTCTTGCTTTGTTTTTTCTTCTTTTTCCTCTTTTATTGGGATTTAGGGTTTTGCTTTTGTTGTGGTCTGTTGCTTTTTGAAAAAATCCCCCCTCTCTTTTTCTTTTTGAGAAAATTGATGGCTGCACTTCTTTGTGTATGATGAGGTTCTAAACTTTAGTTAACTTTGCCACCTAATAAGTAACCCTAAATCTTCATCCTAGGGTACCTAGAATTTTCACCTTAGTGTAGGCCAACTTTCATCCAACTTTCATTTTAGGTCACCTAGACTTTATTTTATGCTACCTAAGGTTTTTCTTCTTAGGATAAGCCTTTGCAATATCTGGGTCAATTTTGGTGTTCTGTGCCTAGGGCCCCTTATTTTGGCCATGGCCCCACCATGGCGCTTTTGACCAAGCAACCCCAGTTTAGGTGATCCCTCATTAATGCACTAGTCACAATAGCCAATGGCAGCTGCTGACCCTCCCTTGATAGCCAGGGCTCCCTTCCACAATTACCCATGGGATTTTTTGGATTTAAAATTTAAAAATAAAAATAAAAACATGGGAGGTGGTCAAAAGAAGGGTGATGAAATGAAGGGCAAAAATAATTTAAATGAATTTTGTTGGGTTTTTTTAACCATGGTACCAATGTAGGTGCTGGTTCACCCAAGGAGGGTTTTTGGTAAAATTTAGTGATGTAACCAAACTGGCAATCATTATGGAGTATAGTAGCATATGGGATTTTGGCCCATTGGTAATAAGGTTTAGGGTTTAGGGTTTAGGGTCTATTTTTATATGAGGATTTCTGAAAGATAATATTTTGGCTTATGTTGGAACTTGAGATTAGTTATAGTGTTATAATATCTTGAAGGATTTATTATTTGTTTTCAAGGATTGTTTGAGAATTGTACTTTCCATGGTGAAATATTTGAGTTTCCATAAGTTTTTTTTCGTTTGCCTTAAGATGATAGCCTTTGCCATTTACATAAAAAAACTAAGTGAATGCGACAATAAAGAGGAAATAAAAGTTATTTTGGACATCATCCATTATTGTATGGAGTAACTTATTGGAAGAATCTTCTTAAATCAGCAACCAGGTAGTACAAAAAATAATGCTGACTTCTTTTTTTTCCCTGACTGCCCATTTGCCCAGCCAAAAATATGTGCCTGGTGATATACCCAAACACATTTTTGGTGCTAGAAAAAAATGTGTAGAAGAAACATGCATAACACAGACCCAAATTATGTCTGGGCAGCATCCTCTTTTTTTTCTTTTTTTTTTTCTGGGGAGTAAAAGATGGATTGGGTCAATGGGCAGACATGAAAAAAAAAGAGAGTAGGTACTACCTACATGACCCTTTGATAATTTAGAATCTCTCTACAAAGGATTAACAAAACCCTTTAGGACAAAGTGCAACAAGGCAAGGCCCCACCCACCCCCTATTTGGGCAGACCTATTAGTTAGTGTATATCATATGAAGCATAGCTACACATATTGAAGAAAGAGTGTACTTAGGGTTTAGCTCTAAGTACAAGGCATTTTTTAGCACACTACCAGAGGACCACGGAAAGATGCTGCTAAAGTGGGTCACGGGTACTAAACGTAGGCCGTGCAAAAGTATTTACTGCATTTCTTTTTTCACAGGTCAATTGGGCAGTTAGGGCAGGCAGGACAAAAAAAATGGAGATCCGTACTTTTGTACCCTTGGCTGGTTTACCCATCATCTTCCCGGGGGACCTGTTCTTTCATTGGGACCCACCCCCATAGATACCTACCTACCTACCTACCTACATGCAAAGAAATGAGAATATTCAAAATAGGTAGGTACTCTCTACATTCCAAAAAAAAGTTTTCCCTTTTTAAAAAAAAAAGAAAAAAATCACTTTTTTATTTGCTCAGCTGCCTGCTGCATGCAGGTTTGATCCCCAGGGTTTTTTATTTTTTAATTAAAATTTTTATTTTTCCATTTCTTTATATTGAAAAATTGATGAAAGTTCCCCCCCCAACCCCAATAGAAAATTAGTCGAATTTACAGTAGTAAATGTTTTTGAAAAAAATTGAAAAAAATTGAAAAAATTTAAATATTTAGGAAACTTTCCAAAGTCGAGGAATTTTTCTAAATTTTTTTGTTGAAATTAGATGAATGAAATTGCTGCTATGAAGATTTTAAAAAAAATGAAATTGAAGGTCAAATTTTGTTTTTTTTTTATAAAAAAGGGGTCGGGTTTATAGATACATGTCGGGGGTATGGAATCTCTGACACTCAACCCAGTGGTGCAAGTCGTGGCCCTTTAGGAACAAGTCCTCGTTAGGTCACCCGTTCGAACTCGGATTCCCACAACATCCTCCTCCTTCTACCTCTTCATTGCGTTGAGCCCTCCCCCCGGCCCTTCTCTCCAAAGCCACGCACGCTGCTCTCGTGTGGCGCACTGCGACCCAGAGCCGAAGCCGGAAAGCCTCGGAGAGGAGGAGGCGGAGGAGGAGGAACAAGAAGAGGAGCAAGAAAAGAGACGGTTTTGTAAAGGAGACTATCGTGGTGATGCAACGTTGTGTGGAGTTTTTTGTAGTCCCTGGCTGCTGCTGAATTCTTTTGAGTTTGGTTTGTCCACTGCGGAGGTGGTAGTGGTGTCTGGTGGTGGTGGCCACGAGGGAGCGGGATGCTCATCTTTCACAAAAAGAGAGGGAGAGCAAATGCATTGAGAAGTTCGTTGTGATTTGGACGTTGTTTTAGGGATTCCGTTTCACAGGCGGGAATAGAGGAAAAGGGTCTACCGTTTGATGAGGAATCTCGTGCAGTGCGTTGCGGAGTAGGAGGAAAGTGGACGCAGACAGGCAGGATAGGACAGACGAGACAGACAGAGATAGACACACAGAGACGGAGGTCGAGATAGATATTCAGTGGCAGAATGGATTTAACCCTAATTCAGGAAGCTTTTGATCGAGTATCCAAGAAGCAGAAGATAGGCTACACGAAGACGCAGGATGTGATCGACAAAACGCTTCATGAGCTCCAGGTAGCTGTGCAGCAAATGAGTGACATCTCGGACTCGTCGTCGACCAACGACCAGAGGCCTCTGCTCATAGGATTGCAAGGGAAATTGACCGAGTTTGGACCGTCGAATCAGGTACACACCTTCTCGCTACATACCCTATCTTATCTTCCAAGATCACTTACTTTGAGGCTTCTCTCTATGGAACTGCAGAGTTGGTACATGCTCATCAGACAAGAAGAAGAATGGATTGAAAGGAGAAAGTATTATTGAGGTGCTCCAGCCATGCATATGCCCTGCAGGAGATTCTCTTAGGGTAGAGATTCTCTAAGGTTTTGGCAATCCTTGCTGTGATCATGGTCGTCATACCCCTTTGACTAACTACGCAGAGCTTTAAAGTGACCAGATTGCTTTTGCAAAGTCATGAGTCATGATGTCTCCACTAACATCCTCTCAGTAGACCTCAAAGTGTAGGCATGGTTGTTCAGACTCAAAGTTCAATATGCGACTTTCATGGATTCTTTGTACAGATTTTTGTGAATGCAGAGTATTATATGGGACTTATCTCCACAGTCCAGTAGTTGATGACAAATCCTTGGCATGAAGTTCATGTACTTTCTTCTTCGGTGTAGAGTTATCTCAATGTTCAAATTTCATCCACATAACCTAATTTTCATGTCCGAGTTGGGCTGGTGTTTGTGCAGCTGTGAGGGTCTTCATGTGGTTGGTGATGTTTCTGCTTGTTGAGCTCTTGCTTTATGGCAGAGTAAGGGGCTGTTAATATGTTGTATGGCATTGCCTTTCTTCTTACTTACTACCAGTGTTTGCAGGTGGGGGCTTTGCAGAAGGATGTAAACCTGGCAGTGAGTAAATATGGAAAATTGCTCGACAGGGCCTTTTGTACCGATATAGCAAAAGCATACAGAGAAGCAGAGTTTAATGGACATCTCATCAATGAGATTGTGGCTGTGCACTTCTACCGCCAAGGCCTGTTTGACTTGGGTGATTGCTTTGTGCACGAAACTCAAGAACCCAATGCAATGGCACTTAAGACTCCTTTTTTCGAAATGTATCAGAACTTGGAACAGTTACGGGCAAGGAATTTGGAACCAGTGCTAAATTGGGCAAGGCAGAACAGGCCTGCATTGCAGAAGAAGGTTTCCCACCTCCTCACTTCCTGTCTCTATTCCATAATCCCTGTGTTTTCCTATTACTTGTATGTCACATGAAAAGGCACATTTCTGGTTTGATAGGCCTTTTGTTCTGCCACAGAATGGGCATTACACCTATAACCCTATGTTTCACATCTCTAATGATAGGGGAGTGCCCAGATTATGGAATTGAAGGATTTTGGGGTTCAGAATGCCCAGTCATATTTACTCCAAATAATTTTATGGGATGTTGCAGTAATCTGACATCTGCTGTTTTGTGATGATGCAAACAGGGCTCATCCCTCGAATTTCAATTACATCAACTCCAATTTGTGCATGTGCTTCACAATGTTGGGCGTTCTGAAGCCCTGCAGTATGCAAGGGCATCATTTGGTCCATTTGCATCTTGCCACATCACTGATATACAGAGGCTTATGGGTTGCCTACTTTGGGCAGGCCGCCTGGAAGCATCCCCATACTCGGATCTGCTAGCTCCCTCCCACTGGGATGCAGTCGCACTTGAATTTACCAGGGAGTGTTGTAATCTTCTGGGCCAAGCATATGAAAGCCCATTACAAGTGACGGTGTCTGCAGGATCACAAGCCCTTCCAACATTGATAAAGCTTGTGACAGTCATGGCAAATAAGAAACAGGTGAGATTGTCCAAATCAATGTTTTGTGTCTGTGTTGGTGTCTTTGTGTACTCCTGCGGACTGTAACCTGGAGGTCTGTAGTCTCCAACCTCATGGATCACTAGTTTCAAGTCTTTGGCAATATCCATATTGTCAAGGCATGTGGTCATCTATTGTCTGATGTCTTGGTCACAGTAAAGCATGACTGATCACAACTTGAATAACATTGGGGGCTGGGGCCACATGGAGCTGTGAATTCTTTCCTGGAGGAGATTAGCCATTTGTATATCTCTGATCATTGCCACTAGGGCTTGTGAGCAGGCTGTTTCTTCTTGTTTTCCTCTTTGGGCCTTGTATCTGTGTGGGGTCGGCACAAATTTGTGCTATGTCTGTGGCTCCCTACCCACACATAAAGACAAGATGTCGCTTGTCATAAACATCAGTGGGAATAGTCTCCTGGAAACTTTCATCCCCCCTGACAGCTACTAACCCTGCTTGAGTAACCCTTCATCAGCCTTAGCCTCCCATTTTGGATTCCCAAATTGATAGTTTTCTAGAAACACATGTGGAGTCCATTTATTTTTTTCAGGTGGTCGCAATATTATGTGGTGGGTAGTGTACAACTGCATGGTTTCATAGGAGCAATTAACAGTCAGACTAAGTTGATGTGATGATTGTGTGGTTGACTTGCAGGAATGGCATACAATGAAACAGCTGCCTGTTGAAACTCAACTGGACAATGCATTTCAGTTTCATTCCATATTTGCATGTCCAGTATCCCGTGAACAGAGCACAGCTGAGAACCCCCCAATGCTGATGGCTTGTGGTCATGTCTTGTGCAAACAGTCAATTCAGAAGCTTGTGAAGGGCAACTCAAGGACATTCAAGTGCCCTTACTGTCCATTGGAAACCACATCTTCTCAATGTCGACAAATTTATTTTTGACGCAGAAAGTTATGTTGGTGCTTTGGACCTCTATTGGTATTATCGTTAGAGATACTGAAATAGAGCCACTTGCATGCTCTGTACAGAATTCATGGGGCTCAATTGTAGATGGATCAGATGTCCATATAGGTACACCTTGACCAGTATATTGTGTTAAATGGGTCTCTGTTTGTGATGTAGCCTAGAAAACATGGGGCATTATCAGGGCTGCTTGATGAGTACTGAGGTGCATTGAAACCTACAAAGTCAACAAGCGCAACTTAAGTGGTCAGATCCTAGCTTGATTTAACTGGTTATGGATGTCCAGAACCAATTATGTCTTTTCAGTGCCCAAGGAAAGGTTGGTTTCACCACCCTTGTGAAGGTGGCATAAGGAAAATGCAAACACCTTTGTTATGGGCTAGGTTGTAGAAGTGAGAGGAATTCAACTTTGAACTATTTTGCCATTCAAAAGCCAGGTCTCTTGCATCTTTTAAACAACACTCAG
>Ga0116230_10008250_pt1 | contig 10290 bp, 4 predicted proteins | sample S1TSphfallax_3_FD_88678 | JGI IMG/M metagenome (GOLD analysis project Ga0116230, IMG submission 88678) | Host-associated microbial communities from peat moss isolated from Minnesota, USA - S1T2_Fd - Sphagnum fallax MG | ecosystem: Host-associated > Plants > Peat moss > Unclassified | place: USA...
CCCAAATTCCATATCTAAAATACTTGTTTTTACTTGTGAAATGGACCCTTATTTTCAATAATGATCCAAACAACCTTTCTAGTACTCTTTGCTAACCTTATGCACTTTCATCATAAAGGAACACCCATTAGCCCTAAAGAACACCTTCATATGTCTTATTGTGCAATAATTTCAAGCATGAATATGTGCCAATCATCTTCCTCCATCTTAATTAATTATTTCATCTTTTGTAACTGATGGTAACCCTACTCATATAACAAACACACATGTGCACAAATAAAATCAACGATTAATCTCTAATGAAAACAAAATCGAATGTGCAACAATTAAAGTTGAAGAAAAAGAGAACACATTCAATGACGTCCAACACTTGGTGTTATCAAGTTGTTGATTTTGAAATGTCTATTCATGTAGTTAAATGCGCATAGCACATCCATAGAAATTTGAAAAAAACACAACAAAGGAAGGTTGGTAGTAGTCACTATAATAGTGTCATGCATTGCCACCAGTTTATGTTGGCCAATCTTTCACCATTTCGATTTACCACCATTAGATCATTGCCCAACCTTAAGTGAGCCGTTCGATCTAATGTGGCACTCACAAGCCCTAGTTTGTTATTTAGATCCCATCCTCAATATGCAATGTTTCCAAGCTTAGCAATGGTGTTTATGTCTCTTTTTCTATGTACAACTATGACATGCAAAGATCAAAGATCGTGATCATGATAAAGAGATTTTTCATTCCTGCATCTCCTTCCCTTCTGCCCCCAACCACTTGGTTTTTTCCCTACCAAATGTTTGAAAAAATAGTCCTCCATCAATTTCTTTCCTGCCTCCTACCAAATTGCAAATTAACGGTCTTTGTAGGTATTTGAGTAATTACATGCTTGTGTTTCTTGTTGGCAAAAAAAATCAATCACAAGGTTATAACTTTGTTTTTTTGTTTTTCATTACTTCAACGCCTCCCCTGATGCTTTTCCTTTTCTTGAATTATTGCTCCTAAAAAATCAACAACTCCTACAACTTGTGAGGAGTTTGCTTCGCACTAATGCACTCGTTCTCAATAGTGCACTCGTTCTCAATAATAGTGTTTTTGTGTTGTTGTTGTTGTTCTTCACATTCAAGGTGTGTCAAGCTTCGTGGCTACAAAAGGCTCGACGTTGCGTTTCATCCCTTACACTCTGCATGTTGTCAAACAAGGCTTCCAAGATTTGGCTCCCCTTCTATCAGTGTTGCTCATGACACACTTGTTGTTAGCAACATAAGGCTTGAGGTTTGTCACGTTTTATTGACAAATCTATTGTCATTTTTTTGTAACTATTTTCTTTCCACCTTTCTTTGTAAGTTGCCTCAATGATGCACTAGAATGTTATCAATCAAGGACCTATGTACCAATTGCTTTTGTGTAAATTAAAAAATTAAATTGTGCAATATTTGTGGCTAATTTTTTTGGTTAAAAATTCCCAAATTTGGGTGTTTTAACGTGGTCTTTATTATGATTGCAATTTTAGAGACCCATTTTTGGATGAGTGAATTGGTGGGTGTTTGAAAATTCTGGACCATTATTATTCATTGACAATTTTGATTAAGCTTTGAAAACACTAAAATGTATAACTAGATTTTGCAACATAGTTGCATTTTGTACATAGATTCATGAAGGAGTTCACACATTCCCACTTTGGAGATTATTTGCTTCAATAATCTTGCTTGCATTTCTTTCTGTCTTACTTTCAAAAATATTGTCTTATTGTGGGTGGATTATTAATCTTGTTGTTATCAACATGCGATAAGGCACCAACAGTCCTTGTTTTGGGAATCTTGGAAGGTTTGATGCATTTTTTGGTATCATAAGCCGACAAAGAATTGACGTTCTAGAGATTTCATAGTAATTTGCATCTTTGGCATCTTTAGGATGGTGATACATATAGTAGAAGTTATGGTCACATTTCCATCTTCAAGTGGTTAATACTACCATTAAAAACCATGATGAAAGGTCATTCAGTAAACAAATTAATTAATGAACACCAAAATTTAAAGGGTTTCTTACCAATGAAAATTTGTCTTTGTGGGATTTCTGAATCTTCTTTAGCTTACTCCATATTTATTTGCAGCAATATAAACAAATCTCCTCCATCTTAACTAGATAGCATAAGTACACCTTTAAGAGTTCCCTTTACAAACAATACATCATGGTAAATACAATGTTACGCGATTATTAAAAATGGGAACAAGCCCCCAACAAAAGGATAAAATGCAACCTTGTAGCTTTCATAGTTAATTTACACCACAAGGTAATGCATTTGAGTTGTGATTGCTACCAACAAAACCTTCATTAGCCCCCAACAATGGGTACTATGTTGAAGCGATATCAAACAACTATGATTTCTCAAGAATATGTCATGGATTAAGTGGAAAGAATTTCAAGGGGGCACAAAGAGGAAAAAAGAGTGGGGAAACATCCAATATCTCATAATGTACTTGACAAAAGGAGGTTAGCTTATGCAATATTTTGGGTGCCAAACACAAGTTTGACCTAGGAATTGTGCACTCTTCAAGTTTTAGAATATCCTACCTTCATATTTACCCCCTACAAGCAACTTTGACAACAATATTGTAGAATAAGGACACTATAAAAGCAAAATCCAGTTGGTTCATGGTACTACACTAGATGGAGTTTGTTCAGACATATGTAGATGGAGATTTTTAACAAAATTCCATAAGCAATTAAAAATAGTCACAAAGGTATTGAAGCAATTTCCTAGTTCAGATGCAAAGTGTTTTAGAAGCATGAGCTATGGCAATCATCTAGTAGTCTAATATGGCCATAATGAATGTAGTGTATAATAATAGCTCATGTTTTTAAAGCAAAGTGCTTATCAATTTTACATGAGGAATATCCACATAAAACTTCACCTTTTGGGGCCTTTTGCAAGTATAATTGCAAAGGCATTCCAATGTAAGAACATTTGAATGGTAACAATAAGTAGAAAACTTAGGTCCAAGCATCTTCATAAACAAAAGAAAACTTCAATTTTCTCTTTGGAATAAAAAAAATCACTCAATGAAACAAATTGAGTGTATCAAGCTCATGTGTGAAGTTCCCAATCAAATTACAATGCCTAACAAAACAATCAAGACTACAAAATTCAATGGAAAGCCAAAAAATATGACCACAAAAAAGATCAATCAATTTGAAAATTATCAACACCATAGTCCTCGGATGACTCTCAAATTAAGGAAATGAATCATCAAGCTCCAAGACAGAGTATGAGTGATTGTTCATCAACAATTCTAGCACAATCAACTAACTACATCTACTTGTGAGACAAGGTCAAAATTCATTTGGAACTATGTAGCTAGTTTATGTCTTGTGAACATTTCATTGTAAAAAAGCCTTTCATCTAAGGAGACATTATTGTAGGTGGTTGTTAAAATACTACCAACATTTGTGGTGTCATTTATATAGCCCATCAACCCCAAAATCAGCTCATTCAATCCCTTGAGTCAAATATGAGGAACTTTAAGTTGTGGAAAGATTGGCTTTGGTTCACATGGGCAAGTATCATGACAAATAATTCTTTTAATTGGAAAACTTTGTTCTAGAAAAATTTATAGAGAAGTGAGTGTATTACTTTTATGAAACATGTACAACAACAAAAATTCACTTCCACGTATGTTTTCATTGTAGAAGAAACCAGATGACAACTAAAGGCAACTAACTATTGAAGGATTCGACACAAGTGTCCAAAAGGGACAATACCAAGAGACAAATTAGTGAAGGCAACAAGGCTACGAAACATTGTGTTAGAGCAATTCCCATCACAACTTGCAGGTTATACAAGTTGGAAATATTTATAAACATTATAAAGGGGACATGATCAATAAACATGAGGTTATGTTTTATAATGAAGTTACAAGGATGTTATTTCTAGGATGAATGATGACATTACGGAATTTTGGATTTAGAGTCACAATTCTAAAAAATTGAAAACTAAGTTCTGGTTTATAACCACAATTGTTTTTTTAAATTGAAAAAAAATTGGCCATAAATCCACTGGTTTTATTAATTTTTTCATGAAAACCACAAGTTCTTTGAGGTTTTTGAAACAACTAGGACATGTCATTCTTTGATTTTGGTTTTTTTCTTGAAGGAACTGGAACAAATGGTTCTTTAATTTTAAAATATTTGAAAACCAGAGTTGGAAGCACTTAAAAAATTCCAACAACTACACAACATTGGTCCTTCTAGATTACATTGCAATTCATAACCCTTTTTAAAACTTGTTGGACAAGTTTCTCACCAATAGTGGGGCATGGAGATTTGAATCATGTTTAATTGTGATTGCAATGGCTTTCAATTCCAACACATTATTTTTAAGTTCTGCCAAGTCTACATCTTTCCCTACTTCAAATAGACATACACATGTATCTTAATATTACTTATAACCTATGTGATGAATCTCTAACTCCTACAACCTTCACTTTATGGAAATTGTCACCACAAATGCAGATGTAATAAAAGCTACAATGGTGATAGATGGACATATGAAGAACCATGACCAATTGCATATGCTTTGGCTGAGAATATAAGAACTTGCATGTCACTACTTGCTTTTGAATCCCAACGAACCCTTTGTCATTCAAACTTTGAGTGAAGAATTGTTTTGTGACTCTAACTTTTGGCAAAGGCCTCAATTGTTCCCTAGAAAATAAATAATCCTAGTTCACAAAACACTAAACATCATGTCAAGTGTCACATCAAATTGGAATCCTCCATCTCATGTCTCACCTTATTTTTTGAGACCATTATGCTTTCGAAGGTGGATTACATAACAATTTTGTTGCAAGGTTTGTACTATATGCCAAGAATGTTATATTGATAGATCACCTTGATGGTCTAACCTCTTGAGGTGAGGCAAATCTTTCTTCGAAAGGGAAGTTGCTAGGTCTAATTGGGTGACCCTTCCTCTTCTAAAAAGAAACTGGAGATAAATGGCAGAAATCTATCACCCATCAATTGATGACTCCATAGAATTGGAGAGTTCCAAGGTAATGTAACCAAGGTTGGTTATTCACAAGGACAATGTGCTCAAGTCTACCACATAGACTCTTTTGAACTCCTTGGAATTGTGTACTAAGATGGTGGACCTTCATATGAAATAGTTTACCAAATAATGTGTTTATTGAATGAGATGGATCAGCAAGCTAGCCTCTAGAGACTAATATTGTAAGGGAATTAATACCTATTGGGAGATTAGAAAGATGCCAAAACATTAGCCATTTGTTTGCCTTGAATTGAATTCCAACTAACATATCTTACTAACTATACATTTCATTTTGGCTTCTACAAACACCATACAAACATTAGCAATTTGTACAAATGCATACACAACTACAGTGCCTAGAGCACAAAATACTACCACATCATACTCCTTGGACCTTCACTAACCTCAAATGGAAGGTCTTCCAACTAATCAAGTTTGAATGCAACAAAGGAGTATCCTTCATACACAACTTTAGAATAAAAGTAGGGCTTGGCATGTGTTGGAAAAAGATGGTATGGGAAAGACATGAACATATCTATAAAACTATAGACGATAATTGTTATGTCAATTCCAACCAAAAGAAGGCAAAATCCTTGAATTCAAGGAAAGAGACAATACCTTTTCAGACCAAACCTTTCATGTTCTCCATTTTTCCATCTTATAAAAAATGAAGTTGGTTGTCAAGAAGTTCATTGATTGCATTATACCACATAAAAGATCATATGAAAGAGAAAATAAATCGATACAACATCATATTGTCGTTTCTTCCAAGGCTTTGAAAATGGCATTGTACTTAGGAAGGGTGATTAACCAATAAGCTTGGATTTGTAACAATCTACATCTATGGAAGTTTTTTATAGCATTAGGACGTTGGCAACTCATAGACAATCCTATAATAGAACATCAACATGCCCATAAAATGACAAAATACATATTTGAAAGATAATAGCAATGTGAAATTCAAGTCATGAAAAATGACATCTAGTGGGTATATATGCATGAAAAAATTCCAAATCAAGAGAAATAAAACCCATAGAATGTACATTGTTGGACTTGGAAAGAAGTCGCCCCCCCAACCAGAAAAAATTACTTTCAAACTACCTTTGACCCAAAGCAGAAAAATACATAAGGTGACCATCTTCACATACTGACTATTGTTAATGTATGTTACATGCCAATCAAATATCCTTCCAAGACATGCAAGGATTTTTAGCACGTCCTTGAACCTTGCTAATGTAGGTGTTCAAAAAATGTTTTGGCACAAGTTGCATCATTTTTACATCTTCCCACCCACTCCTTATTCTTAAGAGCAAGACTAAGATAAGTCTCAACTTCAAGTAGGAAACACACCTTGGCACAAGCTCCATGGAGCCTACCCCAACAATTCCAAATATATTGGTGTGTTTCCACAAAGCTCACATTCATCTCCACATAGTTCCACATAGGATAAACTTTGATTTTCTCCTACCTATTCATGACAATAGGGGAATTCAAGCACCAAAAGCTTTAAGGCATCTTGAGACTTATATCCAAAAGACCTACAATGGAAGTTGATGTTTGGAAGGTCACGTTTTTTGTTTCATTTTGTTTCACATCTTGACATGGATTGATTTTCCCACAGACCATTCAAATGCAAGGTGATTTGCAACACACATAAGATCTTCATCATAAGTATTGGAATTTTTTCCATACTTATGATTTAAGTCAAGTCTATTGAGGAGATTGTAATGGAGCACAAGGAGGATGTCATCTAAATGCAACTTTCATACTATTGTTGAAGTGTAGAATGATATTGCCCAAAGACAAAAAAAAACGTTTATACACACAAACACCTACATTTAAAAACATGACTCAAACATGTAAAGATAGGGAGTGTAAGCAAGAGAAAAATAATTTGGAGGTAACAACAACAAAAAAATGCCTTAGCATGCTCATAGGGTAGGTCACATGAAGTGAAACCATCTATAGCTACTTGCAAGCTTTTCAAATATTGCTCTCCCTTTTGCAAATTTGCAAGGAGCCTAAAATGGCACAAGGAGCATAACACATGAGACAATGTAGTGGAAACCCAATTGAAGCTAAAGGTGTAACATTAGTTTGGACAAGATCTTCCCATTAACACGTTGATCTAGAACAAACTCAACCTTTGCATGTGTGTTAACAACCTATAGCTTGAATGAACTTGATGTAAGAAAAAAATTATTTAAATCCAACAAAATCATTTTCTTGCATGTAAACTATTCACTGTGAACTCTTGATGTCTAGCAATGACCTTAACCTTAATTGTTGTATTCTAATTTCTACCACACCATATGTTAACTGTTCATTATGGGCTCTTAATGTTTAGCATTGACCCTCATTTAATTGTTGTACTTAATGTCTACTACACCATATGTTAACAATCCATAATGAATTCTTATTGTCTAGCACCAACCCTAACCCTAATTGTTGTCTTGTAATGTATATTCCACCATCATCTGGAATTCATCAAGTCACAACATATTCTCCATACAATGTGGAGCCAAAAAAATTTGGGTCCTTGAAGATATGTTGCCTTTAAGTTTCAACCATATCTACACTAACCTTGGAATGCCAAAAGGATCATGCATAGGTCTAATCCTTTATCTAATGTGCCTTTACCCCAAGCGCTGTAGATTTGACATCATTTAATTATCCTACTTGAATGTTTATTACTACACCATCATATGGAATTTAAAAACATCACAGACTCATAATAGTTTCTTCATATAATGCAGTGTCAAAAAGATTTGAGTCCTTGAATGAAAATCACATTTTAAAGCTTTAGCAATCTTTGCGACCTTGGCAATGCTAATAGGAACATGCATAGGTCCAATATCTTGTCCAATGTGCCTATGCACCCTATTATGAACTTCTAGCATCTCTTTGAATTTGATGGCCTTTTCATCAATTTCAATGATATCATTGTCTTCGTCACCTTTGTCCTTTGTTTTCGCCTTTCCATCATCCAAATTGGATTCTTCTAAAATGCTTTTGGAGTTGTCATCATCATTGTTAGAAGTGGTTGATGAAGTTGATGTTGGCTTTTTCTTGCTTTTATTATGTCTTGGAACCAACTCTATTGTTGCTTCCACTTCATCATCTTCTGTTGTCATAGAATTAGCTTTCGCATTTCTATGGCAAGTTTTTAACCCTCCCAACTTCTTGTCTCCTTCCTTTCCACCCTCTTTTTCTTCTTTATTGTGTCTCTTCACCCCTTTATCCTTGCTCTTCTTACGTTGAAACTACAATCCAAATGCAACCCTAAGTGTCATGATAACCTTGCGGGTGCCACTCATAAAGTACAAACCAACACCTTCAACACAAATAACAATGACTAACTACCATGTTTCCTTACTGACTTCATCAATTATTAACAATGGATGTAAGTAAGTGGGAGAATAATAAAACATCATTTATGCAAGAAAAGAGATAAGCTAATTTGTCACAAACATCCTCAAACCATTGAATAGGACATAGATATGTTAATAAAAGAAGATTTTGAAATATCTTACCACCTTTGCAAATTAAATGTACACTAGAATAGACAAGTATGTCAAGGAAGTTCCAATGTCAAAGATGGCATCAATTTTGGTAGGAACTGTTGACATACCCACAATGATCTGTTCAATGGTCCCAAGGTATGCTAGTATGTATTTCTTTGGAGATGATAAAAAAAAGATGGCTTCATATTCTCTCCATTCAGTTTATTAACCTTTGCCAAAGGAGAGAAAAACTTGGAGCCACTAATCACCATGTCACCAATGATACACCATGAACAAATTTGTTTCTTGTTGGCTTTCTTACCTATTTTAGAAAGCTTAAACAACAATTTGTTCTTGTAATTCCTATATATACGCAAATTGAACAAAAGAGTTTGGTTCAAGACTTGATTTACACATTAGTGATATTAACAAGTGGAGACCTTGGTTGTTCAAGAGGGTTCCCATCACCAAAGATGATCCTCCCTAAAAAATCCAAATCAAAACACATGGAGAAAAAGTTTTGTGTAATTCATTGTTTAGCCATAGTGCTTGCCATTGAAATCTCTAACACATCTAGTCCAAGAAGACCATCGGACCCAACACCCTGCAAAAAACTACATGTCTAGTTAGTGCCACACATGCAAGGATGCAACAAAAAAACAGTGAATTAATAAGACATTGAAGGAAACCCAATTCAAATCTGAAATTCAAATACTTAGATACTTAATTAATATCTAATGTAAGGAAAGGCTCACGACTTTTAGGCTAATTCCATTATTTGCCATGGCAAGGGCCATAATGCAACACGATGAAATCTTTCAAACATCATGGAAGGATGCACCTTAGGTTTTCACTACTTGCACCAATAGTAAAATGTGCCATAAATTCAGAACTTGCTTCAACATTGTCATGCCAACTAATACAATCACAAGCATGAAGACTAACAATCATTCCAATTACATACATAAGACTCATTTTGATCTTAACATTCGTATATTGTTACGATCTTTAGATGTGGCACCTACAAAGTTGATTGAATGTGATTTTTTAACCCACTCTTACAAGAAATGGCATCTTGGAAACCCATTGCATCATCTAATGGGAGGAAGAACCCTTGTTAAGCAAGAACCCAAAAAAAAAAAAAAACTTAACATTATGAGTATTAAAATAGAGCATAACATTGACCCAATCTTGCAATGTGGCCTAGTGCCCAACATCAATTACACAAAATTGCTTCCAACAAGATTGGGAATTGATATCAACAACTCCACATCCCTATAGTGTTTTATGGTGTCCAAAATCAAAAGTGCCAAAATCATGTAAAAAGGTCCGGTGGCCAACATTGACTACAACACCTTGTTTCCAACAAGTTTGTTGGCCTATATCAACAACCTTGCAATGTTGTTTGGTTCCCAACATTAAGAAGTTCAAAATCATGTGTTATCTGATACAAAAATTATAGGCATGAAAAATCAAAAGTTGAAAAAAAAAACTTGATAACAACTTGATATTTTTAGATTTGCAACTTTGTGAAAGTGTGCACCCCTTCATGGTTCCCTCTTCTTTTGCTTCACATCCTTTCTTCAATTTCTTGCACAAAAAAAAAGTATGAGAAATACGTTTAAGCAAAAACCAATGCAAGACCCACACCCATTAGTTCCATTAATTTTAGGTTATTAATGCTTTCTATATGGGTCATGAAAATGGTATATACCAACATCACCTTGTGTCAGAAGAAGAGGA